>Ga0256872_10000285_pt1 | contig 13566 bp, 2 predicted proteins | sample RumenRJG_08RNA_FD_186119 | JGI IMG/M metagenome (GOLD analysis project Ga0256872, IMG submission 186119) | Metatranscriptome of bovine rumen microbial communities from Lethbridge, Alberta, Canada - Rumen RJG_08 (Metagenome Metatranscriptome) | ecosystem: Host-associated > Mammals > Digestive...
AAAAAAAAAAGTCGAAGAATTAATAGAAATATCAAATACATATGATGATCTTTCAAATTCACTTCAATATGTAAATTTAATATCAGAATTGCTTGATATATGTTTATCAAACTTTGAAAAATTTAAAAAATTATACCTAGTTGAAAAGAAAAAAGACCCAAAAATTAATATCGGATTAATTATCACTCCAAAAAAAGAAGATAATATGAAAGAAATTTGCAATAAATATGAAGAATTATTCAACAAGCAAAAAAATGCAAAAGTAATGTCTAAAACAGTATCAATTTTTATGAGTGGCTCATTGATAGATAAATACATAACATATTTCGAAGGAAACAATTTAGAAAATTTAAAATGTATTAAAGATTTAATTGAAAAAGAAATCGTTAAAGAAGAAATCCATAAAGATATTAATAAATCAATTTATGAAACAGGTCTGCATCTTTCTAAAAATGGAGAAATGACTAATTTACAAATCTTGGATTTCATTAAAACATTAATCGATAAAAATCCCCAAATGGATTTAATCTTTGATATTCTATCTAATTTAAATATAAAAAATTTAGATCAGAAATTTTATGAAGATTGGAAAATGATGCATTGGGACGAACGACTAAAAGAGACTGAAAGTTATTATTGTTTGTTTATTGAGGCTGTTGTAGGACTTATTAATAATTTAAGTGACTTTGAAAAATTATTCAAATTATTTAATATTAGTCAGAATCCTGATATAATAGAATTAAATACATTATGTTTGGAAAAAATGAGGGATAAATTTATTGATTTATTTAATAATTATGATCATAAAGATGATAAGATAGATTTAAAAAACCTTATACTATTATTAATAATTTATTCTAAAAATGATAAAAAAGAGGCTGAAAAAACCATTGGATTTTTAAAATTAATACAAGAAAAGCTTAATGAAAAATTAAGAAATGGCATATATTTGACTATCTTAAAAGAAAAAGCAGATTCAATAAATGAGGAAATATTAAATTATATTATTGATTTTTACGTTAATGATGGAGAATTAAGTGCAAAAGCTTTATTAGATATTATGCAAGAATGCTCTGATAAAATAAAGGCTAAATTTTTGGGAAAAATAAAAAATTTATATATAAACGAAGATGATTTCTTAGAAATAGAAAATAATGAAAGATTTATATTATTTAAGGGATTATTAGATAATGGAATTATTCTTAATGAAAATTTCCAATATATATTTTATATTGAAAGTGCTATAAAAAGAGCTAAAAATCTTCTTGAAATATTGAAATTGAAAGAAGGAGCTATAGATTGGAATAAAATATATGCATTTTATAATGAAAAAGGAGAAAAAGAAGAAAAAGAAAAAAAAGAAAAAGCATTTTCCGAAAAATTATTAGCAATTTGTTTAAATGATGAAAAAGAATCATTTAATATTAAATCAGAATATGATAAATTAATTTCTATAATTAAAAAAAAATCTAATTCTCTTAAAATTATTCTTGATGATTTCGTTGGATTCTTTGGAGAGAGTCAAAAAAAAAATATAGATGATATAAAAGTCTATATAAAAAATATGAGTTCAGGTCCAATTAATTATTACGAAAAGAATAAAAAACAAATAGATGAATTGATAAATGAATACGAAAATAGTTCGTTACAAAGGTCTGAAAAAAGAAAAAGTTTTATTTTTTGTAATATTTACAATTATAAAAAAATCAATTTTAAAAATAGTCATGAACAATTCTGGGTTACAGAAGCAGAAAACGATTTAGAAAAATTAAAAGAAATTTTTGAAGACAAGGATATTCAATCTTTAGATAAAAATACTTTACAAATTTGCTTAAAAACAATAAAAGGAAAAAGCAAAGAAGAAATATTAGATGAGTTTAATACTTTATTATCAATATTTAAAATAGATACTTCAAAAGAGAAGATAGTCAAAGTTATTGATGATTTTAGTTTATTATCAAAAAAAGATGATATTATTAATATTGCTATTGCAATTTCAATGATAATAAAAAATTCTGATTTAACCGAAGGAAATTTAGGGGAATTAGTTAATGAAATACTAAACAATAAGGAAACATTAAATAATGCGGAAGATTTAATGAGATATATCGACAGGTTAAAACAGAATAATATTAATATAGATATATTATACGATAAAAATTATAAGTATGATAACTATTTAAATATATTATTAAATTTAAATGAGGAGCCTAAAGCGATTGTTTTTTTATTAGAAAGAAATGAAGATGATTGCAATGCTTTACAAGAAGCAGCAGGAAATGATGACAATGCTCTTATAAATATTAAAGATATTAATGATTTCAGAAAATGTGTTATATTCAAGAACAAATTAGGATACACTCCAAAAATGAAAGATGATGATTTTTTCAGAGCCTTCGAGGAAAATGTTAAGGAATCAAAAGATATTCAGTTGTATTTCACTAAATATATAAACATTTATAATGATTTAAATAAATTATTCCAAAAAAAATTTGATAAATCAGCTGCATCCAAACAAAAAATAATTTCAATTTGTGAGGATTCTAAATTTGAATTTTTAAATAAAAGACATTATTTTTTTAGAGGTATATATTATGAGAAAATTGAAAAAGAAGAAAAAGAGAAGAAGAATAGATTAATATCTATAAAATTGCCTACTATAAAAGAACTAAGAGATCGTGCTTTATTAACAAAAAAAGTGTCAAATGAAGATAATGAAAATAAAAATTCGGAAAAGTACAAAATATTTATAGAAAATGTAAGTGCTATCTTTAAAATATATGACCTAATTAAAGAAATATATTCTTTCGGATATATAAAAGAAATAAAAGTTATAATAACTATAAAAGATTATAAAACAAATTTCCAAGTAGATGATTTTGTTACTTCTAAATATGAAGAGGTTATAAAGAAATTAACAGATATTAGTATTGATTTCCAAAAGAAGCAATTAAGTGCATATAGAGATATACCATTAATAAGATATATATATGGAAGACAAATTAATTTAATTTATGATAAAATTTATAATAAAAAAGATAGTAATATTTTACCTCTCCTAAAGTTTATTTCAAATAATTCTATAAATGAAAATTATAATGACGAATATAAAGTAAATGATAAAAAGGATATGTATTGGAATATTGATAGTTATTTAAAAAAAATATTTAAAAATATAGATTTAGAAGAAATAAATGAAAAAAGTAATAAAATAATCAAAAAAGATGGTGATAATGATTTTTGCGGAATTTATTGCTTTCAAGCGCTTAATCTCCAAAAAAATGTTTTACAATTATATAAATATCTAACAAAATCAATTCCTAAAGCGCAATATATATTATTTTGCAATAAGGAAACCACAAGTGAAGAATTAACTGCTTTCTTATATAGAGCTCTTTTATGTAAATTACATTCTTGCTTTATAATAGCAGGAATAGAATTATTACCATTTAAAGAAAAGATTACTTTTCAGACAATATTTAAAGAATTATATGAGGGTGATGAAAAGAAAATGAAATCTTGTTTAGTAGTTGCATATATGAATACTGAAGCAGATATAGTAAAATATATCCATACATTAAAAAAAAAATTTTTTAGAAACATTTTAAATGATTTAGATAATCAAAATATGGATGATGTTAACAAAAATGTTGAAATTATAAATTCTGATAAATCTGGAGTAGGAAAATCTACACATATAATAACAAAAATAAAAAAATTAGGAAAAAATTATATATATTTCCCTTTGGGAGGAGTATTTACAAGAAAAGAGGTTTTGAATCGTTTGAAAGAATTAAATCACAAAGAAGGATTAAAAAATTCAATAATACATTTAGACCTATATGATACTGAGAAAATTGATTTGACAATGGAATTTTTATTTTCTATATTAATTACAAAGATTTATGGACAAAACGATGATATTTTTTATTTACCAGAAGAAATACCTATAATGATTGAAATACCAAATGGTTTTATAGATTATATGAAAAAATTTCCTATTTTGGATATATTTAAAAAAACTACATTGGAAATTGAGAATTTGGCTCCTTTGATTGTACCTCAAGATATAAAATCAAATGTTCAAGTTGTTGCTAATTATTTAAAATATTTAAATGAAAAAATAGATATTTTAAATAGTCAAGATATTTATTTTGAAGGAATTACACCTTCATATTGGAAAGAAATTTCAACAGTAGAAGATGCAAAAATTTTAAGTTCTGAAGAATGTCAAAAATTGATTTTTGATACAATAGAGGAAAAACTAAAAATAAAACATCCAAATTATTATCAAATAACTTCTTTTATTAATCTTTTAGGAACACAACTTAAAAAATTTTCTCAAGTATATATGTTTTCTAATCTATTTTTAAAAGAAGATGTAAATAATGCATTAGGCTCAAAAGATATTAGGAGTTATATAATTGAAAAATTTATTTATTTTACAAAATATTTTATAGATGGGGGATTTATTAATTTAGTTAATAATCAAACGAGAAATTTTAGACAAATGAACAGAACTTTTGATGAAGAAAGAGAAAATGAAGAAGCAATTAAAGAACTATATCAAGAAGGTCAAAAAAAAAATAACTTGATATCTTTTGAAGAGCTTGAAAATACATTATTACTTTTTTGCGAAAAAGATGGTGAAGGGTTGGATCTTATAGCAAATGAAAAAACAAAAGATTTTCAAAGATATAATAAAATCATAGAAGAGCAAAAAAAAAAGATTAGATTATTATAAACAATTTAGTAAAGAAAATAAACAAAATAAAAATATTGGCAATAATAATATCGAAAATAAAGAAAATGATGAACAAGTTAAATTTTTGGAAAGATTGAAAAAAGTTTTAATTATTAACAAAGAAACTACTACCTCTGATAGTTTAAACATTTCTTTTAAAAATGAAGATAAAAAAATAAAGAAAGACAATACTGAAAATTTACAAACATTGAAAAATAATAAAAATAAAGAAAATATAAATGATTATGAAGAAGAAGAGGAAGAAGAGGATGAAGAAAATAATTCTGAAAAACAAAAAAATAAAGAAAAAACATTGACTGAAATTGCAGATAATTATATATTTACTGATGATAACTATTTCAAAATGGCTCTAATTTTATTAAGAATAAGAGCACAAATTCCAGTAATAATGATGGGAGAAACAGGCTGCGGTAAAACATCACTTATTAGAAAATTATCAGAAATTTATAATCAAGGAGATAAAACAAAAATGAAAATATTAAATATTCATGCAGGAACAAATGATAGTGATATTATAAGATTTTTCAAGAAAAAAGTTATTCCTGAAGCTATACAATTACAAGAAAATGATAAAAAGAGAGAAAAATTATTTAAAGAAAAAGAGCAATTATTTTTCGAAACAAAATTATGGGTATTTTTAGATGAAATAAATACTTGTAAATCAATGGGATTAATAAGTGAAATATTATGCAAGCGTACTTTTCAAGGAAATCCAATTCCTTCAAATGTAGCGTTTATTGCTGCTTGCAATCCTTATAGAATAGATAAAAAAAAGATCAAAAAAAAAAACTGGACTCAATGTTATAAATGCGCAAAAAGAAATTCATAATAATTTAAAAGATCAAAGAGATATAGATAAAGTTAAAAATTCATCAATTAATACTTCATTAGTATACACTGTAAATCCTTTACCTCATTCACTTTTAAATTTCGTTTTTGATTTTGGAGAAGTAAGTGAGGTAAATGAAGAAAAATATATTAAGAGTATAATCAAGAAAAGTCAGACTAAATTTTTTAATGCTTATAAAGATGATTCTTATAATGAAAACGATTTTGGCAAAATTTATAAATTAGCAGTAGACATGTTAATATGTTCACATAAATTTATTAGAACAAAAAATGATGTATCTTCTGTTTCCTTAAGAGAAATCAGAAGATTTAATATATTTTTTGAATTCTTTTGTGATTATTTAAAAAAAAAACAAGAATTTGATTTAAGTCAAATGAATATAAGTCAAACAGAAAAAGATAATTATGAATTTTACAAAGAAATTAAACCTAAAGATATACATATATATTCTATAATTTTATCAACTTTTGTTTGTTATTATCTACGTATTCCAGAAAATAAAGTTAGAAAAGAATTATATGATATTTTAGAAAAAAAATTAATAGAATATGATAAAAATTATGCTGACTTTTTGTATATTCCAATGAAAGAAGAAAAATTTTTAGCAGAAAGCATTGATTTAGAAAAAGGTATTGCTAAAAATAAGGCTCTTCTAGATAATATATTTGCTTTGTTTGTAACCATAAATACAAAAGTTCCAATATTTATTGTAGGAAAGCCGGGTTGCAGTAAATCATTAAGTGTTCAATTAATTAATAAGTCAATGAGAGGTGGAGCTTCAAAAAATTACTTATTTAAAAATCTTCCTGAAATTATTATGAGTTGTTATCAAGGTTCAATGGGAAGTACTTCTAAAGGTGTTAAAAGCGTTTTCAAAAAAGCAAGAAATATATTAAAAAATATAAAAAAACAGAAAGAAGAAAATAAAGAAAATAACGAGGAAGAGCAAAAAATAATTTCCATGATATATTTTGATGAAATGGGTTTAGCTGAGCATTCTCCAAATAATCCTTTAAAAGTAATTCATTCAGAATTAGAATATGATTTAAATGAAGGTGATAAAAAAGTTGCTTTTGTTGGTATATCAAATTGGGCTTTAGATGCATCAAAAATGAATCGTGGTCTATTCTTATCAATACCTGATCCAGAAAGGGAAGATGCTAAATATACCTCATATACTATAGGTGAGTCATATGATCCTACTCTTGCAGGTACTTATAAATCAGTATATGAAAGTCTTGGTGATATATATTATGATTATAAACAATATTTAATGTCTCAATTTACTAATGGATTTGAAGAATTCCACGGAAATAGAGATTTTTATCATTTAGTTAAAAATGTTGCAAGAAATTTAGTTAAAGAGAATACTAATTCTATTAGTCAAAATGAAAAAAATAACTTCATAAAAAAGGGTATCGAAAGAAATTTTGCAGGTTTAGTATTTGAAAGTACAAAAGAGACTTCATTAAAGAGAATTAAAAAATATTATAGATATTTTGATGACAATGTCGAAATAGAGGATAAATATGATGTCAAGGATATTCTTGGTCAAAATATTGATGATTTAAAAAGTAGATATCTTTTAGTTATTTCAAAACCATCTATAAGTGAGTTTTTATTAACTACAATATTAAAAGAGAAAAATAAAGAATATAATTATTATAAAGGAAGTCCTTTCAAAGATGATGTTAAAAGTGAAGAGTATATCCTAAAAATTTTAAGTAAAATTCAATTAAATATGGAGCAAGAAAAAGTTTTAATTTTGAATAATTTAGGAACAGTATATCCAGCATTATATGATTTATTTAATCAAAATTTCAATGTAGTAGGAAAAAAAAATTATGCAAGAATTGCATTGGGATATACAACAAATGCTTATTCCTTAGTCAATGATAAATTTAGATGTATAGTAAATGTTGAAGATGATAAAATAAAAAAAGAGGAACCTCCATTTTTAAATAGATTTGAAAAACATATGATATCTTTTGAGAATTTATTAGATGAAAATTGTATAAAAAAATCCAAAGACATTTATAATATCTTAGTAGAATTGACACAGAATAATGACCCTGAACAAGCATTTCTTGGAATTAATTATGATTTAAAAGATATTTTCATTAATTTAGATCAAGAAGAAATAAATGCTTATATTTATAAAATTAATAAAGGCAAACAGCTATCTCAATTTGATGATTTGTCGGATAAAGTAATTGAAAAGCTCAGTTTATTACTACCTCAAGATATATTACTATTTAAAAAATATAGTGGATTTGATAAAAAGTATACAAGAATTGCAGAAAAAATAATAGAAGAATATAATAAAGGGGAGCATAATAATTTTTCTTCATTTTTAAAAAAGATGAAAAATGTTAAAAATGTAATATATACTTTTAGTGATTTCTTTAGTGATATAAATAATATTGATAATATTAACAATGAAATATTGGGAAAAATAGAATTAGAAAATATAACAACTATAGCTATAAATTCTTTTACTTCTGAAAATAAATTCGAAGATAAATTAAATGATAGCTTTTTCAATGACATCAATAAAAAATTATGTATTATAAAATTTCAATCAAATGAAAGACATTTTCTTAATTATGTAAAATTCATCATAGAAAATAAAGAAAAAGAATTAAATATAAATGAAAATGAAATAAATAAAGCTTTTGTATTTATAGTTTATTTGGATAGAACATTTAACGATACTAAAAATGCTAAAAATGAAGGAATTGAAGAAAAAAGTAAATATAACGAAACAATTTCTCTTACTTCTGATTTTTATCAAATTTTTATAGATGATTTAAATGGAAGCAAAGACTATACAATAAAAGATATATTTAATTTAAGTATAGGTGAATTAATAAAAAAGTGGATTAAATACAATACTATAATTAATAAAAATATTTATGAGACTTTATCTTATATGGATTATAATATTGATTGTGAGTATCAGGGAATAAATAAAAAAAATTATTCTAAAAAGGTGGTAAAATTTATACAAAGCAATAAAGATATAAAAGAAAAAATAAATAAACTTATAATTCAACAAATGGAAAAGGATGAAAATTTAATAAGTAATTCATTGAAAAAAAAGGATTTAGTTACTATATATGATACAGATTTTATATCTTGTATTCAGATTTATTTAAGCGAAAGATATGCTGAATTTTTCAATAATTTTTATTATAACGCAGAAAAAGAACAATTCATATCAACTTTAATATCTATGGAAGCATCAAAAGAAATAATTAAAAATCAAATAAAAGAAGAAGATGAAGAAAAGAATAAAAAAGAAGAAGAAAAAGAAAATAAGGTTAATGAATATTATCAAAAAATGATAGAAAAAGCAATAGATATATATTTTGAAAAATTCTTATCTGAGAAAGATAATTTAAATCAAAAAGATAGAGAAGAAGATAATCGAAAAAATATAAACATCATTGAACAATTAGGAGCAAACAAAATTGATATTATTTTGGGATTGAAAGTGCCAGGAATGTTCTCTATTATATCCTCTTTTGTTAAAAGAAGTAGAAATGATATAATAAAAAAATATCTTATAAATGAGAGTAATTTAAGGAAATTTATTGCAGATGAAAATATACTAAAAGAAAAATCAGAATATGAAAAAAAATTTAAAGATTTGAATAATATATTATTCATTGATATAGATAAAAATGATAAAATAAAAAGTATTACATCAGAGAACAATTTTGTAAAGATGGAATTTGTTAATTCATTTTTGGAAGATTATTATACTATTTTTATTTATAATAATTTAAATAATTATATAAAATCTTTTCAAAAAAATAAATTTGATTTATCAGAATTAAAAAAAATAATAGAATTTTTAGTGAAACAAAATGAAGAAAACTTAAAAGAAAAGGAAGATTTCGAAAATATATCTAATACTATAAATTGGGTTGAAACTTATTCTATTGAAATTACTTATATTTTAAAAACATATATTATGCTCAGAAAATATATAAATACAATAAAAAGAGGAAATATAGATAAAACTATATATGAAACAATGGAAGAGTTCATCAAAGATGAAAAGGTTAATTATGGAAAAGATGGAAAAAGAGAAGAATATACTACTAGGGTTAATAAAGCTCTTTTCAATGGTTTTGAATCTATTTTAAAAATAATAACTTCATGCAAAGAATTATATATAGAAAGAAAAGGAAAAAATGAAATTTTTGAATTATTAAATATGAATAAAGAAATATTAAATCAAATGAATAAATTTAATCTTAATTTGAAATTATATTCAAAAGAACTTTTAACTTTGCAAGAAATAATAGAGATAATAAATGGATTAATTATAGACGATAAATTTACAACTGATAAAATAGAGGAAATTATAAAATATTTTTCAGAATCTGAAGAAAATAATTTAGTAGAAAACTTTGAGAATTTTTCAAATTATTTAGAAAAAATATTTGAAAAAAATAAATCTTTCTATAAAATAATTTCTATTGTTTTCAAAAATGAATTTGTTAAAAATAATAGTGATGATGAATTCAAAAAGAAAATAATTCAAATTATTATAAGTAAAAATGAATATATTTTAAATTGTAATCAATTATTGAAAATTATTCTTGACTTTGAAATTAGGCCAATCATGATAAAAGATAATTGGAAAACAATATTAGATGACCAGAATATTTTACAAATAATAAATAATAATTGTAATAATGAATTTTTGGAGCAAATTATTTTAAATATTTATGACTTTTTATTTATGTTATATTTTACAAAAACTAGAAGCACATTAAATGAATATATTAAATCAAAAACTAACGACGATGAGATTAAATTGTATGATAAATTAGTCAAAGCAATAAAAAATAAAGATAAAAATGATGATACTGGTATCGTATTTGATTTATCTTTTACAATGTTCGGTGATTGTCTTAGCTTTCTTGAGCATATTAATGATTATGAGGGCAAAAATACTAATTTGGTAAAATTATATTCCATTTCTTATATAAAAGCCTATTTAAATCAACTAGTAAAATTTTCATTGGATGAAAAAGACTCACAAAGAATGGGATCGATAAAAGATATAATTAAATTAATATCCGATAAAAATACCGGCTTGATCAATGTTATCAAAATATATATTATAAAATTATTTTTTAATTCCAAAAAAGTGAAAAAAAATTATAATGAGTTTGAAAAAATAGATACTAAGAATTTAGAATATGATTTTATAAGTAAAATGCTAGAAAATAATAATCCAGAACTAAATATTATAAAAGAAATAATAGAAGAAAAAATTTCACCAACAAATGAAAAATATAAAGATTATCCATATCTTAAATATTTTATTTATTCTATCGATAAACAATCTGAAAAAGGTTATTTCATAAAACAATTTGAAGAAAATGGGAATAATATTCATGCATATCCTGTTATTTATAAATTCCTTGAAGAAAATAGGGAAAGTAAATTATTATATCTTAGTGAGCTTGAAAAATATAATGGTTTTTGCAATTTTATGGTTGATAATTATTCTTTTAAAATAACTAGAGATGAAGCAAATAATAAAAAGTTGAAAGAAGAAGATATATACAAACAAAGGACAAAACAAAAAAAAAATATATTTAAAGATTTCTTTGAATGTTGGAATAAAATATATAACTATGCGACTAAATATAAAACAAATGATTTGAAAGAGCCTAAAGAATTGAAAGAAAATGATAATCTTATTTATTTCTTAAATGATGTAAATGAAGTAGGAAAGGGTATGTATATTGCAGCTGGATATGAATTTTTCATTAAAACACAAAATGACTTTTTAAATTACTTTTTAGAACATGGAGAAGACAAGCCTTATCTTAAATTTTATTTTGAAAATATAAAGAATAAAATACCAATTTATGAAGCAAATAATAATCAAATATTATTAATTTATTCTTCGTTCAAAACGTCTGAATATAGATCATTTTCTGAGATAATCAATACTTATTCAAAAAGAAAAATATTTAATAATGATGGTTCAATTAATTATTTAAATTATAATAAATTTGAATTTGATTTCCAAGGAATAGAAGAAGAACTCGCTAAATTAATTTTACCTGGAAAATGTTTATTTGAAGATGAAGATAATTTGAATTTCGTTAATTATTGGGGAGAAGGATTTAATGGAGGGAAAGAAGACTTTTTACAAAGATTTGAGGAAATTTTAGATAAACCAGAAGAATTAACAGATAATGAAAAAATTCAAATGAAAAGTTATATTAATGAATATTTTATTGATTTGAATGATTATAAACAACTCTATGGTTATGCTCAATTACTTATATTTTATATGAGTGAAAATAATTATAAAAAAGACCAGACAATAATTGAATTAATTGAAAGCTCACCAGATATAAATATTGAAAACAAAAACATAAAGGATATTTTTGAAGGATATAAAGTAAACAAAATATATAGCATCTTTCTTTTTATTGAGCAATTATGTTTTGATTTATTTAGCCAAAATTTAATAAAAGAATATAAAGCAGTTATTGATGAAAATTCAAAAAATAAGATTACAGATATAGCTATAAATAAAAAAGATGATATTAAAGGACTTGCGCCAGCTATTAGAAGGTTTATTTCTAGAATTTTATATAGGATTAAAGATGCAAAAGATTTACTTCCTAATGCAAAATTGAGTATAGAATTAAGAAAGCAATTATCATTATGGGATAAAAATTATAGAGATGAAAAAAAGCTTAATAAAATATTTGAACAACTTGATGAATTTAACTTAAATATTGGCCAATGTTTTAATTTATATCAAATAATAAAAGAAGAAGAAGAAGAATATAATGAAGCTCCTCAAATAATTGAAAAAAAGGAAAAAATTAAGCCTAAGAATGATGAGAAAGCAATAAATGAAAATAATAAAGACAACCTTACTAATAATGATAATAAATCGAAAAATGTAAAAAAAGGTAAAAGAAAAATGAAGAATTAAAATAATTAATTAAGTTTCATTATGATTAAAAATATTAATTAAAATAGATTAAAATAAATAAATTTATAAAAAAAAAAAAAAAAAAATAAAATGTCAAAAAATAAAATTCTAATATTAATCATTCTTTTCATATCAACAATAACAGAAGATTGTTCTAACTTCAATGGAGAGTACCCATGTCAAGGAGATCAACGTGAATATGACAAAAGTTGGGATGAGCGTTCATTCCAAACTCCTCCTCGTGGAGATAAAAATTACAAAGAATCATATCAAGACATGAATTTATTAGTTGGATACGCAGCATTAAAATACAATCAAGAAAAAACTGAATGTACTATAAAATTTGTAACTAGAGTAAATAATAAAAAACTTCCTTCAGATTATAAAATAAAATATTATTTTGGTGATGAAAAAGAACAAGATGAAGACACTTTTATTTTTACTTCTTCAAAACATAAAGATAAATATAAAAATGGTTTAATTATGATTGCAAAAATTTTTGTTGATGATAAAGTAATTGCTAAATTGGAACTTGAAGAAGAATACTTTTTATGGGATGCTCCTCCTATTTATCAACCATCAAATTATGAAGGAGGACAAAAAGGTGCAATTGTTGAATTTTTCGGTTGGCCTTTTAATGATATTGCTGAAGAATGTGATTTCCTAAGTAATGCAGGTTACATGGCACTTAAAGTATTCCCTTCACAAGAATCAATTTTAACTTTTGATACAGTTGAAAATGGAGAATTAAATCCTTGGTGGTTTCTTTATCAACCAGTATCATATAGACAAAGATCAAGAATGGGAAGTAAAAAAGAATTTAAAAATATGATAAATGTATGTAGAAGTAAAGGTGTTAGAGTTTATGCAGATGCAGTTATTAATCATATGTCTGGGAATGGAAATGATATGTATTGGGATCATAGGAATCCTGCAGGTGGTTCTTGTATTCATTGGGGACCTAAA
>Ga0256872_10000289_pt1 | contig 13540 bp, 17 predicted proteins | sample RumenRJG_08RNA_FD_186119 | JGI IMG/M metagenome (GOLD analysis project Ga0256872, IMG submission 186119) | Metatranscriptome of bovine rumen microbial communities from Lethbridge, Alberta, Canada - Rumen RJG_08 (Metagenome Metatranscriptome) | ecosystem: Host-associated > Mammals > Digestive...
AATGGCACGTTTTTTGGACTCTGATGATAAATTAACTTTTTGGGATATTAATGTTACTTGCATTAATAAAGATATTTGTGTTCCCTCACCACTTATCTTATTCAAAAAGAACATAGAACCTTATATACATGATGTTTCAAAAATTGATGATATAATTCATTTAATTGATTTTAAAAATGAAAAAGTAAGTAAGGAAGATTATATTCTTCATGCTTTAGGAACTATAGTTACCTGTAATAAACCTAAATTTATTGTAGTGGATGAAGTTAATAATAATATTCATTATATTATTTTAGGTTTCCTTTATGGTTACAGGAAAATGACTAATAAATTATTTGATATAGTATTTATTAAACCAAGTGAACTTACTAAAACTGAATTTGAATTATTAGACTTTTTTAATATAATTACAATATCTTCATTTGAACGTTTTTGTGATAAATATGGTTATAAGGGACTTGGTGAAGATAATAAAGAGACTCTTTTAGAGAGTTGAAAAGCATAAGTCTTTGGAAAGGTAACCTATGGAAATTCACAATCATAAATATTTGAACGAAATAGTTGTTATGGACTTATCAACTTTAGTTAATGAAAAAACTAAAAAAGTACGTGATCATTATGTAGTTCAATGTCCTTTGTGTAAAGAAAAACTTCATGAGTATGGAGAAAAACTTTACATAAAAGATGATTTTTCTGTAGGTTACTGTCAAAGATGTTTAAGTAAATTTTTTGCACCAGAAATTGATCCTAACTCAAGTGACTGGGAATTTAAATATAAGAAAAGTAATAAAAAAGAAATTAAAACTTATGATTCCTTAGCAGAATACGACGTAACTTATTATTACAAATCTAAAGAATTTGATGAAACTGGTCTTAGATATTTATCGACTAGAAATTTACAATTAGCTATAAATTATAGAAAATACAAAATTAGATTTAATGAAAACGAAGTAGTATTACCTTTTATTAGAAATAATAAAGTAATATATTATCAAACTCGAAAAATAAGTGAAAAGAATTATTTTTTACCACCAGTACCTCATAAACCTTTATATATAGTTCCGACTTCAAATTTTTTATCTAAAAGATTAATAATAGTTGAAGGTATATTTGGAGCTATAGCTACACAGATGTATCATAAAAATTCAATAGTTGTAGCTTTACTAGGGTCATGTATAACAGATTATCAATTATGGGAATTGGGTAAATTATTTAATTATAATGAATGTTATATATATTTAGATCATTTAGATTTATCTTATAATACTTTAAATAAAATTCAAGATAGATATCCTTTTAAAAATTATGGAGTTCTTAATTCTGTAAAAGGTGATCCTGAAGATGATTTTAAAGAAGGTTTTACTCCAGATATATTAAATTTAAGTGGAAAATTTGAAAAGAAATTAGATAGATATATTGATAAATGGAAAACAAAAATGACTTATTAATTTATTTTAGTCATTCAGATTTTAATCAAATAATAAATGAATACTATTATCAATTAAAAAATTATTATAATACTCCCGTTCAGTTAGAAATTCTTGAGTTAATAAAAGATAAAAAATTAGATAGTGGTTCTCTTGAATTACTTCTTAAAAAATGGGAGGTTAATAATGATGAAATTGATCATCTTGTAGGTATAATTAATAAAATACCAACTCTTACTTCAGCAGCTCTTGAACAAATTGATGAACAGTTAAAAAATATAGTTTCTGTTCAATTATTTGATCAAGCTAAACAAGAAGGTGAAGCACCATATTCTTTACTTAGTAGGTTAAATTCTTTAAAACTAAAATTTAATAAAAAAGATTTATATTCTGATATTATTAGAAGTTGTACTTTTGATAGATTAGATGCTAAATTAGCTAAAGAAAGTTTAGGTTCACCGATAAAATCTTCGATACAGTCTATTAATGATTTGAGTGTAATAGGTGGGTATATTAAGAATCAGTTGGTATGTGTGTGTGGTGGTGCTGGATGTTTCGTAGGTGAAACTAAGGTACTTACTTTAGATCATTCTGTAAAAACTATGAAAGAGTTAAATGAATCTAATGCTAAGGATATTGAAGTTTACTCTTGTGATGATTATGGTAATATTAAAATAAGTAAAGCAGATAGATGTGTTATTACTAAGTACGTAAGTGAATTAGTTGAGGTATATATTGATGGAATACCTCAAAGATGTACTTTAGATCATCCTTTTATGCTTATAGATGGATCTTGGGTTAAAGCAAAAGATCTTATGATTAATGATGGATTAATGCCCATACATAGAGTAAAACAACCTCATAAATTATCTATGATAAGAAGTAGTTCTGGACATAGTAAGGATTTAATGTATGAAAGAACTAAAAATAATTTTTCAAGTACAATTGAAAAAACTATAAAGAGAAATACAGGAGATAAATCTGATCAAAAGAAATGCGGAGTTAAAAAATTTTTGAATGGATTAATCTCTTCAGGGGTTTTAAATTCACCAGAACAAATTACGGAAGAATTTTATACTTCAAATAGGTATAAATTTATTTATAGTAATTTTAGAACACCTAGTTATAATTCTGCTATTTATTATTACGATGGTAATTTAGAATTAATGTATAATGATGCATTAAATTGGGATAATCATACAGTTACAGATATTAAAATAATAAAATTGGATGAACCTGTTCCAGTTTATGATTTATTAAATGTTGATAAATATCATAATTTTGCAATAGCAACCGATGATACAAATCAGACTGGTGTATTTGTTCATAATAGTGGTAAATCTTTATTTTTAACTGCAGAATCTATTAGTTTTTGTAAACAAAATTATCAAGTTCATTATTTTGCATTAGGTGATTTAAATCAATTAGATTTTATTACAAGAATACCTGCGATTGGTTTAAAATTAACTCTTAATGAATCTTTAATGGATTTAGAAAATAGTTATAAAAAATTTGTTGAATTAAATCCTTATATTAAAAATTTACACATATACTTTGTAGATCCAGGTAAATTAAATATAAACGATTTAACTAAATTTTGTGAACTAAATGGTTTTTTATCTCCAGGACATATTATAATAATTGATTATGATTCAAATTTATCTTCTGATTTTGAAATGTATCAAAAAGGTGGAGAAATTTATGACGGAGCTGCCGCATTAAAATCTGAAGGTAAAGCGGATTTAGTAATGATTGCTTCTCAACCTAAGGATACGTATATTGGAGTTCCAGTAATACCAATGAACGGTTTAGCAGAGTCATCAAGAAAATATCAAATATTAGATATGATGATAATGATAGGTATGGAACCTGATTCTGTAAATCCAGTTGGATATATAAACATTCCTAAATTTAGAAGAGGTGGAAGACCAGATATGTTTCCTTATGTTAGGGATTCTACTGGAACATTCTATAAAATAGATCAATCCACGTATCATATTTTTAAACATAAGAAAGGATTTGTTAAATTTAAAACTACGGAAGATTATAATAAATTAGATAATGAAGACATTGAGAATCTACAAAGTGCATTATTAAAGGATTAGAATATGTCTGAGTTGTTTAATATATTGGTTCCTGTTGATTATATTCCTTCTGTTAATAATATGTATGAGATTAGAAATGGAAGGATTCATTTAGTAGAAGAAGTAAGATTATTTAAGAATAAAGTTTTTAATTATCTTAATGATAATGATATTAAAGTAAATTATGATTTTACGAAAGGAATTATAGTTAATTTTGCATTTATTTTGAAAAAATCTTTGTTAAAAAGAGATGTTGATAATATGATAAAAGCAACTCAAGATGCGGTTTTTAGTTATTTACAAATAAATGATGCTTATATTACTGAACTTCATGCAGTTAAAATAATTAAAAAAGGTTCTAGTGAATTTATTAAAATCCAAGTTCTTGAATCTAAACATTCTTTTACAGATTATATATTATAAATTTGAATTTTTTAAAAGGTTGTAAGGCATAATTTTTGAAATGAATTGGTATGAGTTGAGTGATTTAAATGAAAGTGATTTAAATTATATATTAGTAAAATATTTTTATGATAGCAGATTGGGTCATAAAAGTATAGCTGAATATAATAGATCTGAATTTAAATTAAAATGGAATTCTGAATTAAAATGTATAGATTTAATATTTAATTATAGTTACCCATCAGATTTAGAATTTCCCACTTTTAAATATTTGACGGTTAAAAAATATTTAGATATTTATAGAATTTTTATTAATTCAAATGAATTATATTCAGATGAATTGTATAAAAAATATAATAAAGGATTTTTTCCTGAAGACTTATTATGGTTATTTAGTATGTTAGATAATGAAAAATTATCTAAAAATATACCTGATGAGCTTTTGGAAAAATGTAAACTAAAAAATGAAAAAGTTGTATAAAGGAAAACAAAAATGACTGAAGAAGAAATGATAGCGATGTTCGAGTCTACGCTCGAAGAATCAACTAAGCGTAAAGGTAAATCAGAAGGAGAGTCTTTTAAATATCGTACTTTTGATTTGTGCAGAAAAGGTAATCGTGGTACCGTAATAGGTAGAATTATTCCAGATGAAAATGGAAGAGTTTTTGATTTTATTAATCAAGCTTTGGAAGTAAGACTACCTTTCACAAATGAAGAAGGTGAGTTTGAAAGGAAACTTGTTCGTTGGATAGCAAATGATAATTATAAGTTTGACCTTACGGAAGAACAAAAAGCTAAAAATAATCATCTAAAAGAGCTTCTTGATGAAATTCAAAATATAAATGATGAAACTCAAGGTGATGCTTGGATTACTTGGTATACTCGTTATATAATGATGTATATGAAGATTTATAAACTTATTCCAGATGCTGATGATGGAACTGGTGAACGTCAAGAATTCACGGATCCTAACGTAACAGTTATTCATGGAAAAATTCAACAATTGGCTCAAGCTATTTCATCTTCTTATAAGTCAAAGACTGAAGCTTTGGGTAGTAATACGTGGATCAAAGACGTATTCAATAGGTCATTGGATACTCCTTGTAATTACATAATCAGTATTAATACTAAATATACTGCACCCAGCTATTCTTGTTCTTTTAATATTGAACAATCTAAACCTCTTGAACTTACTCAAGAAGATCTTGATAATTCAAAAGATTTGAGGACAGAGTTTGTAGATAGAACTAAGTTTAACGATGAACTTATTTCTGATGCAATTTCAGTTTGTCAAGATTATCTAAAAATAGTTACTTCTGTTGGTGGTATTGATGAAGAATCAAAACCAGATTCCAATAAAGGAGCTGCTACAGAAGATAATTTTACAGAATCTAATTAAGTTAAAGTATACTCCCTTGAGTGAAATAACTTAAGGGAGTATTAAATGGAAAACGTTAAATATTTATTAGTTGACGCAAATTATTATCTTTTTAGAAATAGATTTGCTTTAGGAGGTGGTAAAAGATTCAATGAAGGAGAACTTCTTGGATCTTTTATTCTCACTCTTAATAAAATAAGAAAAGAAGTTAATCCAGGTAAAATAATATTATCTTGGGATAAAACACCTTATTGGAAATTAGAAGGTTTATCTGATTATAAAGCTGATAGAGTTACATCATCTGATATAATAAATGACTTGAATTTAAAATTACAAGATAAAACTTTATCAAAAGAAGAGATCGATAATATTAAATTTCAGTTAGAACAAGCTAAAATAGATCAAGATAATTTTGAGACTACACAACATGTTAAATATTCTTTAATTAAATACGGTGATCAATTTGGATTACCAAGTTTAATTAAACAAGGTGTGGAGTCTGATGATTTTGGTTATTTTATATCTAAATATATTAGTGAATCTGATATTGGTTATGGAGCGGTAGCTTCAAGTGATGATGACTGGAGATGGAATATAACTGATAAATGTTATTGGTTTAATTCACGTAAATCTGAATTTAGATTAATTGACAAAACTGAACAAATTGAAGAATTAATTCCGTTAGCACGTGATTTAAACATACCATTATTTGAATATGGTCAGTTATATTCAGTATATTACGGTAATCATAATAATGTAGCTCCTTTACCAGATAATTTTATTAATGAAGTATCTTTTGAAAATTTTATTAAATTATATAGTGAAGATAAATTAAAAGATACTATTGCTTGGAAGACTTTTGATTCTCTTAATATTAATAAATATTATGATATATGTAAACCTTTGATAGAAAATGTTATTCATAATACTCCTGCTATTAACATGAGTAGTTATTGGGGGTTTCATAGAAAATATAATATTAATGTTTATCCAAATGTTGTAAAATCTTTAATAAATAATCTTGACGAATCTCTTTATGGAAATAAAGAGGATTTGTGGGATGGAATAATAGAAAATTTATAAGATGCCTGATAAAAGAATTTCAGTTTGTAAACCTTTTCCTAATCTGAGACAAGGTGCTTTTATAGTAACTGAAGCCAGTCCAGATTATGAAGTTGATATAGGTAAAAGTGATATATTTATCAGATCTAAACGTAAATATGTTAATAAACATATTTTATTTGATAAATTAACTTTTGAAAATGGTGAATATAATAAATTTTGTGTTATTAATTTTGACGTTATATCTACTCGTGAATTTAAAGAATATCTGAGTAACAAAGGTTTTTTGGTTTATGGTGAATTACAAAGAAGGAGTTTAATTGAGTTTTGGTGGCAAATAAATTTATATGATTTGATTAATTTTCTTCCAGAATTTACTGATAAATTTAGAGATGAAGCTAATTTAGTTGCTGATGCTTTAGATAGAGTAGTTGAAATTATAATTAATAAACCTAAATTTTTTACTAATTTAATTAAAAAATATATAAAATATTTAAATAAAGATGAAAGTATTTGAAATAATTAATGTTGAAAAAAAGTCTGTTTTGAGTATATCTGAAAATTTTGAAGAAGTTATACTTAAATTAACTAAAATTAATGTAGGTCCAGTTCTTGCTATTAATTGTATCGGTGAATTTATCGGAGATATAATTGAAGACACTGGTTCGTTAAATATGTTTAATATATCAAGTAAAACTGGTGATAGATTTTTTATTTTATCAGATAACTTTATGGAAGTAGCAAAACAAGCTGAAAGTTCTAATTGTGATAAAATAATAAATTTTGGTAAACCAAATTGTTTAGATGTTAATTTTAAAAGGGTAGAAGTTAAAAATGAAGAAGGTAACTCAAAAGTTGAAGAAACTCAAAACGAAAACAGCAACGAAGAAAAATAAATCGATTACGTACGAAATCTGTAAAATTACTAATATTTATGAGATAACTAGAAAAGTATTAAATAATAATCAACGTACTTTAGAGTTTTACGATAATATTTCAAATATTGATTTTGAAAACGTAACTAATATTGTACGTTTAGGTAAAACTATTCTATTTGGTTCTTTTAAATCAACTAATATTAATAAAGAGATTTGTTCTATTTATTTAGTTGGTTTTGAAAAAGAAAATTATTATTTAGCATCTAATTCTGAAAAAGAAATTATTGATTTAATTAAATTTGATATTTCACTTAGTAATAGTATTAAATTAATTCAAAAGATAAGATAATTTAAAAATGTTTGAGTTTATAGATTATATATTTGATGATAAACCAATTAATAAACTAGTTAAAATTAAAACTAAAAAAGAAATTATTAGTGCAAAACGTAAATGTCTTATTTTAGAAACTCATTCTGATGACTCTTGTATATCAGCATCTGGTTTTCTTCAAAAATATTCTCATAAATATGATTATTATTTTGCATTGATGGTAGCTTCAGATGTTAAGATGAATGCCATTAATCGTTTAGTAACTCGAGAAGAAAGATTAGAAGAATATCAAAATTATGTGGATTATTTTAAGGGTACCTGGGTTAAAAATGAATTAATTCCTTTTGATGCAGATACTAAATTAAATTTAATTCCTACAGGTGAGTTAGTTAAGTCTATAGAAAATGCACTTAATTATGTTAAACCTGATTTAATGTTAGTTACTGGTCCGAGTGTTCATCAAGATCACACAGCTACTTATAGAGCTGCTTTGTCAGCTTTAAGACCTTGTGGGACTTGGTGTCCTCCGAGAGTTTATGTGATGGAAAATTCAACTGCACTTAGACTCGATCCTCAACAAGTTCAATTAGTACCTAATGTATATTGCGGATTAACTGAAGAACAGTTGGATTCTAAAATGAGATTATTCTATGACATTTTTCCAAGTCAAAGAAGACCTAATTCTACACTTTTATCTAATGAGGGTATAAAACAATTTGCTCAATATAGAGGTTTAGAATGTAGACGAAAATATGCTGAAGCTTTTTATCAATTACAAAGTGTTATATAAAAAGACTTTTTCAAAAGGTTGTAAAGCATAATTTTTGAAAGGAAATTAATGAAGATAAATTATTTACTCAATGAATTAGATTTAGATAAGTCCAATATAGATTTTGATTTATTAGGTATCTGTGATATTGATATAGGTGGATATGATAGAGTTTTTAAAAATCATATTTTTATGGTTTTAAATAATCAAGATCTTCTTGAGGAATTAAATTCTTCTGTAGAGAATTGTTTAATAATATCTACTCCAGATTGTTATATAGAAGAGTATAACGGTAATGTCATAAGATATCATGAATGTCCCAGATATTGTGTATATATAGCAAATAAGAAAGGATTAGAATTAAATGAGTTTCAATGTATAAATCACATATCTTTAAGTGCGGTAATAGAAGATAGCGCAGTTGTAGGTAAAAATGATTTTGCACCTTTTATATATAGAAATATAGCTTATATATTTCCACAAATTGGTGGATTAGTATTGGGAAATAATGTATATATTGGTCATAATTCTGTGGTTTGTAGAGGTTCTTTGAATAATACTATACTTAATGAAGATGTAAAAATAGATTCATTATGTCAAGTTGGTCATGGAACTGAAATTGGAGAAAGAACTTTTGTAGCGGCAGGTACTATTATAGCTGGTCATTGTAAGATTGGTAAGAATTGTTTAATAGGTATCGGTTCAAAAATTTTACAGGGAATAGAAATAGGTGATAATTGTATTATTGGTGCGGGTTCTGTTGTAACAACAGATATACCAGATAATAAAATAGCTTATGGAGTTCCTTGTAAAATAATAAAAGATAATAAAAAAATTAATAATTGTTTTTAATTAATATAAATATAAAAAAGGATATAAAATGTTGAAAGATAAAGTTATTGAATTGAAAAAACTTATTGGTGAACAGAATGAATTGTTTCATCGCGAAATTAACTTGAGACATGATATTATTAACTTGATAGTATCTGAGAAGCTAAAAGTTAAATATTTCGTAAGTACTTCAAAGAAAACAGATCTTCCTAAATATGAAGATATGAAGACTACTACTTTCGAAAATAAAGATGGATCAATTTTAATTACAGATATAAATAAAGCATATAAAATTCGTAAGGTTATTCCAATTTATACAAAAGATGACGATCTTTTCTTTGTAATTAAAGATTTTTAAAAATGAATCTTACTCGTATAGTTAAATTAGTAGAAGAACATTATGATTTAATTATTCAATTATGGATGGAGAGTGATAATATTCACTATAAATTTAGAGATATTAATTCACCTTCACCCATGATTGAGTCATTTATAAAAGATACCGTAAAATCTTTTTATGGTAAAACTATAAAGGTTATATATGATAACAAGTAAACTTGATCTTATAAAGTCTAAAGAAAATGGTACTTTAATACCAAGAAATTTAGAAAATAGTATAAGAAAAGTTATTAGAACTTCAGGTTCTACTGGAAAACCCTTGCTCATATATCTTAATGATATCGATATAGAAGTTATTACTGATATAGGTGCAAAATGTTTTCTTAACTCTGGAGTTACTCCAGGAATGAAGGTTGTTCATTGTTTTAACCAAAATTTGTGGGCAGGTGGGTGCATAGATAATATGTCACTCAGTAAAGCAAAAGCTTGTGTATATGAATTTGGAGTAGGTCACACAGAAGCTCTTATTGATTTGATTTTATCAGAAAAGATAGAAGCTATTTCGTGCACTCCTTCTTATATGACAAGATTAGCTGAAGTGATTAAAATGAAATTTGGATTGTCGCCAAAAGATCTTGGACTGAAGTTATGCTTATTTGGTGGTGAGGGTGGCGTTCAAAATCCTGAATTTCGTAAAATGATTGAAACTATTTGGGGAGCGGAAGCTATTGATGCAAATTATGGTAGTGCAGATACTATATCTATGTTTGCTTCGGAAAATTATCTTACTAAAGATGGTTTGATTTTTCTTGCTCCTGAATATATCAAATGTAATTTACTAATTAATGGAGAACTTCAAGATATAGAAGTTGGTAAAATTGGTTCTTTGGTAATATCTACTAAATATACTGGTGGACTTATTAAAAGAATTAATTATAATACCAATGATGTAATTGAAATTCTTGAGGTAAATTCTGATGGTACTTTTAGGTTTAAGGTACTCGGTCGTGATGATGATATGGTTGTTGTAAAAGGTTTGAATATTTATTCAGATACTTTTAAAAGAGCCATAGAAGAAGTTAGTAACGAATTTGGAGATCAATTACAAGTTCAGATGCTAGTTTCTAAAAATGATCCTATAACAAATATATGTTTTAAAATTCATTATTGTAATGATTATGATAATGATAATTTTAAAAATATAACTAATGAATGTATAGAAAAGATTAAATTGTCAACTAATATTTCTAATTTTGAAATTAAAATGACAAAAGATTTTCTTGATTCGGATACTGGTAAAGTTAAAAATATAGTAAGGTGTTTGTAATGAAAGTAAGTAGGTTATTGTCATTTAAAGAAGTACTTAGTAATCATTTGATAAATAAATTAGATTATCTTAAAAATGAATATGGAAAAGAATCTAAAGAATACCTTTCAATAGCAAATCAGTATCTTTTTAATCCACTCGAAGATTCACAAGAAGATGAACATAATCTGAGACATTATGAAGCTGACGTATCTACAGAAGGAGTTCATACAGTTGAAAGATTATATAGAAGGCATTGTTGTATTGAAATAACATTTAATTGTTTTAGTAATTGCAGATATTGTCTTCGTTCTAATTATGGTAAATCTGGAATGTCTGATAATGAAATCGATGCTGCAGTCCAGTATATTAATGATAATAAGCTTGAAGAAATTCTTATTTCTGGAGGTGATCCATTTGTAGCTCCAGTTATTTTAAGTAAGTTTTGTGGAGCTTTGATTGAAAATTGTCCTTCACTAAAAATTTATAGAATAGCAACTCGAACTATTACTCAATCTCCAGAGACTATACCAGAAAGAGTATTTATTTTACTTGAATCTTTATCTAAAAAAGTTAGAGTAGAAGTAGCTACTCAGATTAATTCTGCATTTGAATTTGATGAAGAAACTGATAAAGTTATTCGTAGAATTCAGTCCTATGGAATTACTATCTATTCTCAGAATGTATTTCTTCGTGGAGTAAATGATACACCAGAACAATTGATTGAATTGTATCATCAAATGCGTTTGAGAGGTATTGAAGCTCATTACTTATTTCATGCTGATCCGATAGCTAATACTCATCATTTGAGACCTTCTGTAAGAAAGATGATCGAATGTTATTCTAAATTAGTTAATTCAGGTCAAGTAACTGGAAGATCAAAACCTATGTGTGCTATAATGAGTGCTATTGGTAAAATTATATTACTTCCAGATAATTTACTAGGTTATGTAAATGGGTATGTACATCTTAAATCAAGATATACATTAGAAGATAGGTTAAAATATAATCCTAATTGGAAAATGCCTGAGGAAGCTTGGGTATCTGATGATGGATATCTTTGTATCGAGTATCTTGATGGAAAAGATTAATTAGGATTTTAAAATGAATACGTATTCTAATCTTATCAGAAAAAAGGTTGAGAATTTTATGTCTCGACCTAAAAATGATGTTATTAATAAAATTAATGAGTACGGAGAGGTATTATCTTTACATACTTTAAAATTAATTTTGTACCCAGAATATCAAACAGTCGATCATTGGAAGGATGAAATTCTTACTTGGTTAGATAAATGTAAAAAATTGAATCGAGTAAGAACTTCAGAAGGTAAACTTAAATATTCTATTCTTTATGATATTCTTCATGATAACAATCTTTATTCCGAAGATGACATATATGATAAAATTAAAAGTTTAATTTCTAAATATGGAAAATCTGATAAATTGATTAATGGAATTAATTTTAATAGTGAAAGGTATGATAGATTTCACGAAGCTCTTATGTCAATTTATGATGATTATATCAAATATATAAGATCAGAGATGTCTATTAAAGAATTAGAGAATAGAATAAAAGAATATTGGGTTTAATGAACTTTAGCATAATATCTAATAATTGTTGGAGTCAGGATTTACATATAGATTTAAATATACCTTATACAACACCTTTTGTTGACATATTGATATTTGAAGATTATATAGAAATAGTTAGAAATATAGATAATATTGATTTTAATAATATTAAGTTATTAAATGAAAATGAATCTAAATTTTTTAATCGTTTACCCAAGACTAGGTCATATGCGGTTCCTGGAGTTTTATTAGATGATAGTTTTGAAATTAATCCTATTCATGTTAAATCCTGGGATGAATTTCAAAGTAAATGGTTGAGAAGATCTAAACGATTGAATTTTGATAATTTGATTGTTAAGATTTCTCAAAGAGATGGTATTACTCGTGAAGATATAGCTTATTTAGCTAATGATTTTATAAATAATAAGTGTAATTTTCATAAATTAATTGTTTACGGAGATTATTTATTGAAATCTAAATTTAATTCAAATAATTTTGATAAAAAGTTATTAATAATAGATTCAAATAAAATAGATGATACTGGGCAATTAGATGATGATTATACTCAAAAAGAATTAATTAAGAAATTTATATTAAATGAATAAATATATTACAAAAATTATGTGTTTTGTTACACTTTTTTGTGTAACAGGTTGTGCTGCAATTAGTGAATGGTTTCATTCAACTTCATTTGAAACTGTAGTTGCTGTAGTTTCTCCTGCACTTAAAACTGCATCTCAAGCTACTGTAATGGCAGTTTGTAAGAAAAATCCAGATTTGAATAAGATTTTTATTGCATCTGCTAATGGTATTAAAATTGCAATTAATAACTCTGATTATTCAACTGAACAGATTGAAGAATATATTAAGCAAGGTCTTGGTGACAATTGTGCTATTTGGTATCCTTTAGTTAAATCATCAATGGATACATTGCTTTCGTGGTATAAAGTTATTTATACAAAATATTTTAATATAGAGGATGATACTTGTATTAAAGGTTTCAGTACTCTATTGACTTCGATGGCAGATGGTATTATTGAAGGTGCTTCAACTCCAGATAAGACTGTTGCTTCTACACCTTATGTATCGCTTAAGTCGAAAGAAATTATTGCTGTAAACGAATTGAAAACTAAGTGTGCTCAATTCGGAATTACTATTGAG
>Ga0256872_10000297_pt1 | contig 13416 bp, 7 predicted proteins | sample RumenRJG_08RNA_FD_186119 | JGI IMG/M metagenome (GOLD analysis project Ga0256872, IMG submission 186119) | Metatranscriptome of bovine rumen microbial communities from Lethbridge, Alberta, Canada - Rumen RJG_08 (Metagenome Metatranscriptome) | ecosystem: Host-associated > Mammals > Digestive...
CTTAAAATAAAATTTACTTTATAATTTTTTGATTATCAAGTATTAATAAAAAAAATCCGTGCTTTTTGTAAAAAATTACTGCAAAAAGTGCTGAAAACTCAAAAAATATACGTAAATTTGACCTTTAGGATTTTTAACGTAAACGAATACTAAAATTAAAACAAAATACATTAAGTCGGTAGGATGGAAATGATACGTCAAATATTTGATAGAATGAACTTTAGGAGCAAAATGATCCTATTGTTTTCGTTTTGTTCCGCTTATATTGTATTCTTCGGCGTGTATGTATTTTTTTCGGCGGGCAAGTTAAGAAATGACGTTGAAAGTTTTACTTCGTATCAAGCGGGCGGTATTTATCCGCTTTTCGGTTTGACGGAAGATATTTATTCGCTTGTTATCCAAAACCACGCAATTATAGAGAATCAGACGGACGTTGTCGTTATTCAAAGGCATCACAATAAATTCAATCAGTTTTACGAGGTAAGGCTCAAGGAATACGAAAACACTCTGAAAGTTGCTCAAGAATTGAAACTTTTGGATAAGTTTAAGTCGGAATTCGTTATTTATCAAAATGTTAATAAAGATATTATCCGTTTGATGATTAACGGTAGGGCTGAGGCGGCGCGCGAACTTTTGTCCGTAAAAGAAATAAGTGCATTCGAGCAGATGAGAAAAACTCTTGATCAAATGTATCTTACTCATCAAAAAGATTTGCTTGATGGTGAGCAGGCTTTGAGGGAGGAAATTTCAAAAATGCGTTTGACGGTAGGGCTTTTGTCTATTCCGCTTCTTTTGGTGGTTGTTTTGATAGGATTTTACATTTGGAAATCTCTCAAAGGGATTTATATGCGGATGGAAAGTTTTATTTCGCAACTTAGTTTGGGTGTTGTTCCCGATTACGAGTTGCCTGAGGATAAAACGGAATTCGGCAGAATCAGCAAAAATATTAACGGTACGGCGCGTTTGTTTAAACGTCTTACTGAGTTTTCAAACGAGATTTCAAAAGGTATTTACACCACCGAGGTTGGTATTCAGGCGTCTGACGGGTCAATGGCAAAAAGTCTTATTGACCTTCGTAACCGATTGTCGGACACCGAAAAAGAGCAGAAAAAACGTCGCACGGAAGACGAACAGCGAAACTGGACGACGCAAGGTCTTGCAAAATTCGGTGATATTATGCGACATTCAAACGATAATATCAACACGCTTTCAGACGAGGTTATAAAAAATCTTGTACATTATATAGGTGCAAGTCAGGGCGGACTTTTCTCTTTGGACGATAGTGATTCTAAGAAAGTCTATTTGGAGATGGTTTCTGCTTTTGCATACGACAGAAAGAAGTTTTTAACAAGGCGGATTGCTTTGGGTGATGGTTTAATCGGTGTTTGTGCGTTGGAGAAAAACACTATTTATATTACTGACGTTCCTGCCGATTATATGGAAATCGAATCAGGCTTGGGTGATTCCAAACCGAAAAGTCTTCTTATCGTGCCTTTGAAATCTGAGGATAGAATTTTGGGCGTGATAGAGTTGGCCTCGTTTAATTTGTTCAGACCTTTTGAAATTCAGTTTGTTGAACAGTTAGGCGACTCGATAGCCTCAACCTTGGCATCACTTAGAATTAATACAAGAACGGCGGAACTTTTGGCTGAATCTCAGAAAAAATCTGATGAATTGGCTGTCCGTGAGGTTGAATTAAGAAAGACGATGGACGAGGTTACCGTTGCAAGGGACGAATCTCAGCGCAGGGAGGCGGAAATGGCCGGTATTCTTTCAGCTATCGATGAAACCCTTCTTAAAGCCGAGCTTGATCCGGAAGGAAAATTTGAGTCTGCAAACCAAAAATTCCTTTCAGCCTTGGGTTACAGAAAAGACGAACTTGTGGGCAGAAATGTCAAAACAATTCTTGACGATAAGTATTTGGAGAATTTTGACATTGTTTGGCAAAACATTTGTGCGGGTCAATCGTATCAGAATACGATTAACCAAAAGAATAAAAACGGAGAAGTTGTTTGGTTGTTAGCTCAGTTTACACCGATTTTTGACCAAAAAGGCAACGTTACGAAAGTTCTTTACATGGCAAACGATATTACCGAGCAACAAATTACCGAGGAAAAGAACAAGCGACTCTTGGCGGAAAGTACCGAAAAAGCCGAAATGCTTATGGCAACTCAGGAAAGTATGGCTAAAAACCGTATTGAAATGGTTTCCGTGATGACGGCTATTGACGAAACGCTTATGAAAGCGGAATATTCCGTAGAAGGTAACTTGTTGGCTGCCAATCAAAAACACATCAAGACCATGGGGTATGATTTTGAGCAGCAGAAAGGCAAAAACATTTTAACGTTTATTCCCGATGAAGAAATTGTGGAATTTAAGGCATTATGGCAAAATGTTTGTGAAGGTAATTTACACCAGATGACCGTTAAACGTAAAAGTAAACTCACAGGACATGATATTTGGTTGATTAACCTGTATACGCCTGTTAAAGATACACAGGGAAAGGTTTTCAAGGTTCTTTACACCGCTTTTGACATCACTGCGCACAAGGAGATTGAGGAGCAGGCGATGAAACAAGTGGAAACGTTGAGAAAACAAAATTCTGAACTTGCTTCGCAGTTGGAGACAACGAAAGTCAGAGAATCTTCTTTGAAAACTCAACTCGGTGAATTAGAGAAAGTTAACAGCCTTGCCGAAAATTCACGGCAATCCTCTATTGACGAAAAATATCGCAATTGGCTGAAGAGTTTAGACAATTAAAGAAAAAATAAAGAGGAAAAATTTGAAAATTGGAATATAATCTGTATTTTAGCAACTGTATTTTAACGAAAAATGGCAAAGCAGTTAGACATATCAACAGCGGCAACAAAACCGGCAGTAAACCGTAGCAATATGGTGTTGAAATATACCATAATCGGTTTTTGTGTAGGTTTGCTGTTTCCGTTGGTTTCTATTCTGACGGAGTTTCAAATCAGGCATATACAGTTTGATTACACTAAGATTGGGTATTTGCACGGAAAATCTCCGGCACTTTACGTCATAGACTTGGCTCCGATAATTATAGCGTTTATTTTTAATTTTTTCGCTTTAAAGAATCGCCGGCAGAACGAGGAGTTGGAGGTGATGCTTGCCGACAAAAACGAAATCATTAAACGAAACTCTTTGGTTGCAAAGCGAATCGGTGAAGGAGATTTGTTTTTTGATACTTCCGATATTGACGAGGCTGACCTTTTAGGACGTTCTTTGTTGATAATGAAGAACAACCTTGTGGAGACTTCACAGCGTGAAAACGAGCAAAACTGGATTGCCAAAGGAAAGGAAATCATCGGTGATATTCTTCGTCAGCGAAACAATATCAGCGATTTGGCATACGAGACAATTATCAATTTAATAGAATATATTGGTGCGGTTCAAGGAGCTTTTTATCTTTTCGATGATGACAGCAAAGTCTTAACTAACATTGCTACATACGCTTATAACCGCAAAAAATATATTACTCAAGAATTTAAAGTCGGTATCGGTCTTGTGGGACAGACGGCTTTTGAGAGAGATATTATTTATAGAAAAGAAATTCCTGAAGATTATGTAACGATTTCTTCCGGTATTTTGGGCGATCAAAAACCGAGGACATTGTTGCTTTCTCCTCTTATCAGTGACGAAAAACTTCAAGGCGTTATAGAGTTTGCTTCTTTGGCGGAGGATATGCCCGACAAGACGTTGAGACTTATAAAAGAGGTGAGCGAGATTATCGCGCAGACTATTTTCAACTTGAAAGTTAATACGACGACGGAAAAGCTCTTGCGTGAGGCGCAGACTATGACCCGTCAGTTGCAGAAAAACGAGGACGAGTTGCGAAAGAATGCCGAGGACATGAAAAAAGCTCAACTCGAACTTCAAGACACCAACAAGAAACTTGAGGCGCAAATCCGTGAGGTTGAGCGTGGTCAAAAACGTCAGTACGCTTTGTTGGAAAACGCTTCTGAGGTCATCTCAATTTATGACGAAAGTGCGATTGTAACATACGAAAGCCCTTCTTCACGTAGCATTTTGGGTTATGAGCCGGAATACATTATCGGAAAAACAGCATACGAGAAATTTGACGATAGTTCGAGAAGTAAATTTCAAGAGGTTTTCAAACAGCTTATTTCGCAACCTGAAAAGCCTTTGACGTTTGAGTATCAGTTCAAAAAGTCTAACGACGAGGTTTTGTGGCTTGAGGCTACGGGTCGAAACCTTTTGAGCAATGCTGCTATTCAGGGTATTATTTTCAACACACGGGATATAACGGTGAGAAAAATTGCTGAAAAAGCGCAGCGTATGCAAGGTGAAATGCAGGCTCTTTCGGAAAACTCTTTGGACGCAATTCTCCGTTTGTCGCCTGAAGGTAAATTCTTCTATGTCAATCCCGTTGCAGAGCAGTTTACCCGCGTTAAGAAAGATGACTTATTGCAGCATCAAATCGACGAGGTGGAACTCGATGAAAAAATCGCCGCCTTTTTTAAGGAAGCTTTGGCGCAAGTTGTTCAAAATCAACGTATGTTTGATACTGAAACAACATTCCCAACGGACGGTAAAGAGGATATTATTATTCAGTTTAACGCTATACCTGAATATAACAAAGAGAAAGAATTGGAAACCATTTTGTTCGTGGCGCACGATATTACCGAGCGCAAACGGATTGAAATGGAAATAGAAGAAAAGAACAAGAGTATTACCGAGTCCATCAACTATGCGCAAAGGATTCAGTCGGCGATTATTCCGAGTCTTGATGCGATAGGGGCGAGGTTACCTAAGTTCTTCATGTTTTACCGTCCGAGGGATGTGGTCAGCGGTGACTTCCCGTGGTTTTTCGATAAGGACGATAATATTTATATTGCGGCCGTAGACTGTACGGGACACGGTGTCCCGGGTGCGTTGCTTTCGTTTATTGGTTATTTTAACCTTAATAGTATTGCCGATCATGCTGACAATCTCAATGCCGGTCAAGTATTGGATTTGTTGCACAAAGGCGTTAAGAAAACTTTGAAACAAGATAGCGACGATGCAGAGGCAAGAGATGGCATGGATATTGCTTTATGTAAGATAAACTTTGCGACGAAAACTCTGCATTATGCGGGGGCGCACCGTCCACTTTATTATCTTAACAGCAATAAAGAGTTGGTAAAGTATAAGGGTACACCTCAAGCAATCGGGGGAAAACCGACCCGCAAAGGCAAAGAAAAGGATTTTGAAAATTTTGAAATTCAGTTTAATGCCGGTGAAAAAATATTTTTCTTCTCCGACGGTCTGCCGGACCAAGTAGGAGGTGAGGCGGGAAGAAAATATCGTCCGGGACGTATTGAAGAGCTTATTACGGGTAATCCTGATTTTACAATGGCTCAGTATAAGGAACTTTTTGAAAAAGATTTTCTTGAGTGGAAAGGTTCTTACAAACAGGTGGACGATATCCTGTTGATAGGCATAGAATTTTAAAAAAAACGGTTTCATCATAATGTATAAATAACATCATATATGGCAAGTATGAAAGAACATAAAGAATCACTCGATTTTGTTTATGACTTCTACGTTAAGATGAAGAGGAACAAAATTAATTTGGCGTATGAGGGCGAGATAACGCACCAAATAACAAAGGCGTTTACCTCACTTACAGAAACCAATATGGCGAGGGAGGAGGATGCAAGTTCTGTCCAGAAAAAGGTCTTCCATGTGATGGTGGAGTGCCTTCAGAATATTAGCAAGCACTCCGAAAGCACGCCTAACTCTTCAGCAAAAGACGGACGGGGCATATTCATGGTTTCCAAGGGAGATACCGAGTATAATGTTACCACCGGTAATATTATAAAAAATGAGAATGTTGATAAACTTCGCGGTATATTGGAGAATATCAACAAACTTGACAAAGATGGGCTGAATAAGCTTTATAAGCAGCAAATGCGGGAAGGTCATATTTCTGACCGCGGCGGTGCAGGCTTAGGCTTTATAGACATCGCCCGCAAAACAGGCGAAAAACTTCTGTACAGTTTCTTGAAAATTGACAGCATAAACTCGTTTTTCGTATTAACATCAACTATATCCAGAATTAAAGAATAAAAAAAAATTATTATTATGTCAGTTATAAATATAAAAGGTTCGGACGATACACCTACAGTCGTTCTTGACAAAGAAAACAACATATTCAAAATTTCAGGAAGATCTCTTCCCGAAGACGTAGTGGCTTTTTACACCCCTATTTTGGATTGGCTTACCGAGTATGCAAGCGATCCTTTGGATAAGACTGTTTTTGATTTTCAGTTGGAGTATTTCAATACTGCATCATCAAAATTGTTGCTTGACGTACTTCTCAAATTAGAAGATATTAACTCTGACGGACATGATGTACTTGTAAGATGGCATTATCCTGATGATGATGAAGATATGCTTGATGCTGGTGCAGAATATGCAGAAATCGTAGACGTTCCTTTTGAACAGGTTCCTTATACCATCGACTAAGGATGTCTTTTATAAAAGATTTCAAGTAGAGTAAGATTATAAAAGTTAGAAAACATTTTTTTTGAAATCAAGTATTAAATAACTTTTTGAGTTATGAGTGAGGCGATATTAAAAGCTTTGATTCAGATGTTTGCCCTAATTGCCAAGCAGGACGGTGGTATTGAGGACAAAGAATTGCAGTATGTGGAGAGTTTTCTTATATCACAATTAGGTGCGGAGGCTTCACAGCCTGTTATGCTTGATTTTAAAAAGCAGGTAGGTCTTATTGAGGACGAAAAGACCCGTCGTAAAAGGGAGCGCGACAGACTCAAGCAATTGGAACTCGCAAGTGATCCCGAGAAATTGGCGAAAGAAGAAAAAGACGCCCAACTGACTTCAGTTAGAGAGTCAGTGAAAATTCTCGGTCTTTGTAAGAGAATTAATAAGACTATCAACAACAAACAAAAAATCGTCGTTTTTGTTCGTCTTTACGAACTTGTTAATACAAGTAAAAAATTTACGCCTCAACGTATGGCTATTATCAATACGGCTGGCGAGGTTTTTAATTTTACGGCTGATGTAATCAATGAAATCAAAACTTTCGTTACCGAAAGTGATTCTCAAAAGTTGGATTATCCTGCCGTATTGGTAATCAGAGACGAGGCAAAAGAAGACGGTTTCAAATTCGAGCAGGCTAAGAGTATAAATTGCGAGGGTCTTGATTCGGATATTTATATCCTTCGTCAAGAGTTGGAAACCGAAAGCGGTGAGTTGTACTTCATGCGTTACAACGGTAGTCATGATGTATATCTTAATGGTTCACCTATTTTCAGCGACCGTATTTATGCTTTTGCTCCCGGTGCCACGCTCAAAATGACAAAAGGTCGTCCGATTTATTACAGCGACGTTGTTGCGACATTTCAAGCTGATAAGACTTTTTCTAATCTGTCGTTCAACGTTACTGATTTGGAATTCAGATTCCCCAACAATGCCATTGGCTTGAGAAATATCAATTTTTCGGAATGTCAAGGCAGGTTGGTTGGAATTATGGGTGCTTCCGGCGCTGGCAAAACAACATTGCTTAACGTTTTGTCCGGTATTACATCGCCATATTCGGGTTCGGTAAAAATTAACGGAATAGATCTTCATCGTGAAAAAGAAAAATTGGAAGGCGTTATTGGTCTTATTCCGCAGGATGACCTTTTGATTGAGGAACTTACCGTTTTTGAAAATCTTTATTTTAGCGCGAAATTTTGTTTTAAAGATATGCCGGAAAATGAAATTCGCGACAAAGTTGATACGGTTTTGAAATCTCTCGGACTTTATGACCGAAAAGATTTGAAAGTCGGTAACTCGCTCAACAAACTTATTTCTGGCGGTCAGCGTAAGAGGCTTAATATTGCCCTTGAGTTGATAAGAGAGCCCTCTATTTTGTTTGTGGACGAGCCGACCTCTGGCTTGTCTTCAAGAGACTCCGAAAATGTAATGGACCTTTTGAGCGAGTTAACCTTAAAAGGTAAACTTATTTTTGTGGTAATCCACCAACCCTCTTCTCAAATATACAAAATGTTTGATAAGATGATAATCCTCGATACGGGTGGTTATATGGTTTATTACGGACATCCGACTGATGCGATTTCGTATTTCAAAACCATTGACGGTCAGGTTAAGAGCGAGGAGGGTGAATGTCCGCATTGCGGTAACGCTACGCCGGAGGTAATATTTGATATTATTGAGGCAAGAAAAGTAAACGAGTTCGGTTCGTGGTCGAATGAAAGAAAAATTGAGCCGGCTACGTGGGAAGAATTTTTCCATAAAAACATAACCCCGGAGGTAATTCCCGATGTTACGACCGAGCCTCCTAAGAATTTAAAAGTTCCGAATTGGTTCAATCAGTTCGTAACTTATTTTAGAAGGGATTTCAAATCTAAAATCTCGAATCTTCAGTATGTGTTCTTAAACCTTATTGAGGCTCCGCTTTTGGGTTTTATTCTTTCGTTTTTGATTAGGTATACCGCAGCCAACAAGCAGCATTATATTTTTTACGAGAATGAAAATATCGTTCCGTATATTTTCATGAGTATAATTGTAGCCTTGTTTTTGGGTTTGACGGTTTCGGCAGAAGAAATTTTCAGAGATAGAAAAATCCTCAAGAGGGAGGAATTTTTGAATCTTTCGCGTTCAAGTTATTTGATAGCCAAAGTCGTTATTTTGGTGATGATTTCGGCAATACAATCGTTCCTTTACATAATGGTCGGCAATTCGATATTGCAGTTTAGCGAGCCGAGTATGTATTTGTCGTTTTGGTTGATATTGTTTCCGATGTGGGTGCTTGCCAATATGATGGGTCTTAACATTTCTTCGGCATTCAATTCTGCTGTAACAATTTACGTTTTGATTCCGCTTTTGATGATTCCTCAAATGGCTTTGGGCGGTTCGATGTTCAGTTTTGATAAGTTGAATCAGATAATCGGTAGTGTAGGAAAGGTTCCGATTGTGGCAGAAATGATGCCTTCGCGTTGGGCATACGAGGCTTTGATGGTAAAACAATTTAGGGACAATATGTTTGAACGTAATTTCTACGAGTATGAAAAACACGAGAATTATTGTAATTTCAAACAAGTTTATTACGTTAAAGAGCTTAGAAATGCTAACGATTTGCTTTCAGAATGTTATGAAACAATAACGGACGAGGATTTTGAGTATTCTACCGAGGAGCAGAAAAATCAGATAGTAGACAGCATCAAAAATCAGATGGAGGATGCTTTGGCTCTTTTGAGAACTGAAATCGCTGATGAGCAAATAAGACTTCCTGAATTTGAGGTTGATTTCGATTTGCAAGATTTGGTTGTTGATCAATACAACGGTGATATTCATGACAGGATTAATAATTATATTGACCAATTGGATCATTATTACGGTGACGAGGTTAATAAAGCTCACATGAAAATTGAAAGTCGAAAGGAACAGTTTGAAAATAAGTCACATGGCCTGTATAACAGATTTAGAGATAAATATCATAACGAAAAATTACAGGATATTGTAACAAATGTTTACGAAAAAAAGAAAATAATTCGTTATGAAAACCGTTTAATACAACAAGAGAACCCTGTTTTTCTTGATGCAGACAATTCGGGATTTTTCGGATTCAGAGCGCATTTTTACGCTCCTAACAAGTGGTTCTGCGGCAGATATTATGACACGTTTTACTTTAACATGGTAATTTTGTGGCTTTTCTGTGTGGTGTTTTACGTAACTTTGTACTTTGATCTTTTGAAGAAAGGCGTTGATTGGGCGGGTAATTTTTCATTTAAATCTCAGTTGGAAAAATTATTGCCTAAGAAAAAAGCAGTAGCGGCTGTTGAGGAAACCGACAAGAAAGCAAAGGAAGTTTCTGATAAAAAAACTGCTTTGGAAACGGAAAAAAGTGAATAATCTACGAAAAAAAAGTACAAAAACTATTGCGGAATAAGTTTTTTTTATAGTTTTGTATTTTTTTTGAAAAAATATTAGTACATTTGAACAGAAAATATAAGACGTATTATGCATAGAAAACGGTTAAGTTCATTGGCTTTGGTATGTATGGCGTTTTTGCAGTTTAATTGCGGAGGCTGTGATTCTTCCGGAGATGACAATATAGTGTTTATTCCGGATGATGACGTCAAGACTACTGATGTTAATTACGATGTTGAGGCGATGAACCAGATAATCGCCAGTTTTTCATCTCCGGTGGAGATGGCGGCATTATTAAAAGCTTCCAACGTGCCTTTTTCTACCAAATATTTGGTGGATCCTGATATGGTGAGGAATTATACCTCAAGTTTCAAGAAGGCTTTGGGTTTGGGCATTTTGAGTGCTGATTTGGGCTATCTGAACGTATATTCCAAGACTTCGCAAATTTTGGATTATTTGGTTTCTATTCGTCAGCTTACTGACGATTTAAAACTTGGACAATTCTTTGAGTTTGCTACCCTGAAGAGGCTTGCAACCTCGGATGATAATATAGATTCACTTTTGATAATGTCTGTAAAGAGTTATCAAGATATGGATGCACATTTGAGAAACAATCAGCGCAGCAATTTGAGTGCATTGATGGTAACCGGTGTTTGGTTGGAATCTATGTATCTTGTAACGCAAGTTGCAAAAGAACAGCCCTCGGAGGATTTTAAAAATACCATTGGCAGTCAGAAGCAAGTTTTAAAAGATCTTTTGCCTCTTTTAAAATTGTTTGCCAAAGAAAGTGATAAAAATTTTACTGAATTGGTACGAAACTTGGAAGAGTTAAAAGACGTACTTGATGTGGTAAAAATTGATACAAGAAAGAAAGAAAACGTTAGACCTCATGAGGACGGCGTTTTTGAACAAGACTATGAAGATATTGTAATTGTTTCTGACGAGGAACTTGTCGAAATCATTACTACAACAGAAAAGATCCATAATAAAATTATAAATTAATTGCTTTATAATATGAAAAGACTGTTTATTATATTAGTTTTTGCAATTGTGGCTATCGCAATGTCAACCTCAAAGTCAGATGCGCAATGTAAGCAGCAGGTTGTTTACCAGTGTGCAACTCAGACCGAAAAAGCTATATATCTTCGTGATTTCAATACTAAATTGAAACGTGATGCAGCGGACGAAGAAACAGGTATGAAATGGACTGTAGTCCTTAACAAAGGTACACAATACAGATTTTCTCTTTGTGCTCCGGAGGGCTTTCAGGATCAAGTAGTGTTAACTCTTTATGATAGTGAACACCCGGAAAATTCAAAACCTTGGGGTAGCACATACGATAAGACCACTAAGTCGGACAGAAAATCTTTCGACTTTATTTGCAATAAAACTGCTATGTACTATATCTCAATCCGCTTCAAGGCTGGTGAGGGATCTAAGAAAGCTTGTGCCGTTGGTATATTATCTTTCGTAGGTAAAAATACGAAGTAAGAATTTTATAAAAAAGATTAGGTATAGGCGCAAAAACTATTGTACTCCTGATATAAAAAACTTATTATCGGGGGTGCAATAGTTTTGTATTATCTATTGTTAATACTCCTTTTTAACTCAAAAATACATTTAAATTAACACAACTCTCAGTAAATTAGTGTATTTTTGTACCCTGATGAAAATCGTATAATTTTAAGAGATGAATTTTGAAGAAATCGGTTTAAAAGAACCTATCGTTCAAGCCGTAAAAGATATGGGCTTTGAACAATTAACCCCTATTCAGGAAAAAACAATACCCTTTATTATTAACGGCGGCGGTGATTTGATTGCTTTGGCGCAGACCGGAACGGGAAAAACTGCGGCTTTCGGACTGCCGGTTTTAAATATGATTGATGCTCAAAGTAAAGATACTCAAGTACTTGTACTTTGTCCTACAAGAGAATTATGTCTTCAGATAACAGGAGATTTAAAGAACTTTTCTTCCAAAATGAAAGATTTGGAAGTTGTACCCGTTTACGGTGGTTCAAGTATTGAGACTCAAATCAAACAGTTGAAAAAACGTTGCCAAATCGTTGTTGCAACTCCGGGCAGGGCTATTGATTTGATGGAACGTAAATCGTTGAAAATCAATTCTATAAAATGGTTGGTTTTGGACGAAGCTGATGAAATGCTTTCGATGGGGTTTAAGGAGGATTTAGACCGACTTTTGAATGAAACTCCCGAGGACAAAACTACGCTTTTGTTTTCTGCAACCATGCCCGCTGACATTGAGAGCATGGCGCATAGTTATATGAAAAATCCTCAGGAAATTGCTGTCGCACGAAAAAATATCGGTGCTGAAAATGTTGAACATCAATATTTTGTGGTTCGTTCAAAGGACAGATACGAGGCTTTGAAACGTATTGCCGATGTTAATCCTGATATTTACGGTATAGTTTTTTGCCGCACGAGAATGGAGTGCAAAGAAGTTGCCGACAAACTTATCGCTGACGGTTACAATGCTGATGCTTTGCACGGTGATTTGTCTCAGGCTCAGAGGGATAATGTGATGCAACGTTTCAGAAGTAAACATCTTCAAATTTTGGTGGCAACCGACGTTGCAGCCCGCGGTCTTGATGTTAATGATTTGTCGCACGTTATCAATTATAATCTTCCTGATGACCCTGAAGTTTATATTCACCGTTCGGGACGTACGGGAAGAGCCGGAAAATCAGGCGTTTCCATTTGTATTCTCCATTTAAGGGAGAAAAACAGAATGAGACTTATCGAAAAAGTTTGCAAAAAGCAATTTGTTGCAAAACCGGTTCCAAGTGGTAAGGAAATATGTGAAATTCAGTTGTTTAACCTTATTGACAAAATGAAAAATGTTGAAATCGATGAAAAACAGATTTCTGCGTTTTCAGCTCAAATTGAGGAGAAACTTCAGGATATGTCAAGGGAAGAGCTTATCAAAAAATTTGTTTCATTGGAATTCAACCGTTTCCTTGATTATTACCGCAATGCAAAAGATATTAACGTTGATGAAAGGGACGATGAAAAGTCTAAAAAACAGCGTAAAGACAAATCTTTGAAAGATGGTTTCAGAGAAAGAAATACGAAATATTCAAGACTTTTTATTTCGTTAGGCTCTAAAGATAATATCGCTCCCTCTAAAATGATGGGATTTATTAACAGAATTGTTGATAACAGAGATGTTTCAATCGGAAGAATTGACATTATGAGAAATTTCTCTTTCTTTGAGGTTGATGAGCCCCACGTTAATGAAGTCTTGTTAGCAATGCGTAATGCTAAATTTGACGGAGTTGCTGTCAGTGTTGAAAAAGCTGTTTCTAATGGTATTAACGGTGGAAAAGGTGATTTTTCAAAATCGTTTTCAAAACACGATAAAGAGAAAAGTTTCTCTGAAAGTCGTCGCGATAGAAAGCACGATAAAGGCAAAAAAGATAAAAAATCTCGTGCGGAGCGTTCAAGTATACGTTCTTTCGGTAGGGAACAAAAACGAAA
>Ga0256872_10000312_pt1 | contig 13291 bp, 2 predicted proteins | sample RumenRJG_08RNA_FD_186119 | JGI IMG/M metagenome (GOLD analysis project Ga0256872, IMG submission 186119) | Metatranscriptome of bovine rumen microbial communities from Lethbridge, Alberta, Canada - Rumen RJG_08 (Metagenome Metatranscriptome) | ecosystem: Host-associated > Mammals > Digestive...
CCTTTTTCTTTTTTTTTTACTTCTTCTTTTTTTTTTACTTTTTCTGTTTCATACTTTAAATAAGTTGATTTTGGATTTCCTTTTTTTTTTTTTTTTTGCTTTAAAAAATAATGTTTTTTTTTTTTTTTATTTTTTACAAGTTAAAAGAGGAATTTTTTGATCGGCAAAAAAACCAAATGAAAATTTTATTTGCTCATACAAAAGATAATACTCAATATTTAAAACATTTGAATTTAGATTTCAATCCTTTTAATTATAAATATAAAGAACTTGTATCAACTGATATAAAAGATAAGCATTATCTTTTAGAGCAAGAATATAAGAAAAAAGGAATTCCATATTCACCTTATTTAATGTATGAACCAGAAGAAGTAAAAAAAAAAGAAGAAGTAAAAAAAAAAGAAAAAGGATTTGATTATTATAAAAGACATATTCATTTAGAAAATTATGATGAAGAACCTGAGTCATATGGTGTAATATCCAAACAAATTGAAGAATTAAAAAAAAAAAACAATGGTCATATAAGAGGAAAAACTAAATGGTTTGATAGTGTTGGAAATCAAAATTGGAAAGAATGTGAAGTTTTATCATATGATGAAAATGAAAAATTATTTTCTATAAAAATTATTACAATGAAAGAACAATTAACATCAGCAGATGAAAATGTTCCAATTACAATATATAAAAAAGTAACAAGATTCAATTGTTTAATGGAAGGAGAAAGTATGAAAAACTTAAATAGAAGAGTTAAATTAGCACAAAATTGGTATTTTTATGCAGAAAAATATATGGCACTTTATTTTTTTATTAGCGAAAAAATTATTCCAGATCCATATAATTTTATTAATAATGATTATATGAATAGATTATTTACTTTAGCCTTTTTATATAAAGGAAAAAATAAACATCAAAGTAATCCAATTGAAATTGAAAATATGAATAATTCAGAAAGATTTGGAATTTGGAGGAGATATTCTTTTAAAAGAGTTATTCCTGAAGATGAAGAAAAATTACAAAAAATTTTATCTTCTTTTATTAAAAAAAATGTAACTGGTTTTAATAAAGAATTAGAAACAATTAATGAAAGAAGTTATCAAATACATGAATTTTATAAATCTTTACCTACAAATTATCAATATTTTAAATTATTAAGTGATATTATTCCATTGAAATATTTTTTAACTCCAACTGATAGATTTTTATTACCTGAAAAAGAAAAAGGAGAAATTCAAATTAGAAGAAAACATGATTTTTTAAGTATGTTTACCAAAATGGAATATAAATTACATCAAAATGAATATGATCTATCATCTATTTTAGTAGGAGCTAAACAAAATTTAGAAAAATCAAGAAATAAATTATTATTCTTCCAAAGTTTTTATACAAAACCTATTCCATTAGATTTATTTAGAAATAAAAATGGAATTGCTCAAAAAGAATTTATAAAAGAAATAAATTATATTGTAAGTCATTCAAATTTTGATTTAACTCAATTTTTAGAAGAAAGAAAAAAAGAAGCAGAAAAAGTTGATAAAGCAGCAGGAATACCAGAGCATTTAAAACATAAATTTAAAAAATTTGAAAAATTAATTAATAGAGTAATCGCAAATTCCGCAAGAGATACTTTCCATAGAAGTATGGATTATTTAACAAACGTATTTAAAGAAATAAGTGATCAAATACAAAAAGAACATGATTATGATTTTCAATTATTTTCAGAAACAAATAGTAAATATCAAGAAAAAATAAATGAATTTGTTAAAAGAAGAAAAAAAAAAGAAGAAGAAAAGGAACAAGAAAATGAACAAGATAATAAAAAATCGAAAAAAGAAAAAGAAATTGATGTTGACAAAATTAAATTTACTGAAGAAGAACAAAAAGAATTAGATGAATTGGATGCTCAAATACCAAAATTTGATATGGAACAAATTTTTGAAATTAGAGATAATTATCCATTAGAATGTTTATTCCAAACTGAATTTAATTTATTGCAATTTGATTTTGAATTAAAATTTGAAGGGAAGTCATTCAATTTAGAACCTGATATTAAAACTTTTTGGAATTGTATTGAAAATCATATTAGAGAATCAATAAATGACTTAAGTGTAATTTCATCAATTTTTATATTAGATATTTTAACAAAAGAAGAACAAACAAGATATATGAGTCATGAAGCAAATTATTTAAATGTTTTTTATTCTGATGATCCTTCTATTGAATTAGAAATACAAAAATTAAAAAAACAATTTGAATTATATTTTGCACCAGGAGAAATAATGTTAAGAATTTTAAATAAAGAAAAAATTCCATCTTTAATAGAATTAATGAAAGTTGCAAATGATAAAAATATAAATGAAGAATCTTTAAATATTGAATATTTTAGATATTTAATTGACGAAAATAAAAAACAATCAAGTTTTTTTAATAGAATGTTTAAAGATGATGTATTTTTCTTAGGTGGATTATCAATAAATGTAAAAGGAGTAAAACAATCATGGTTAAAAAGATTAGATGATACAAAAGAAAAACTATTTAGATTAGTCATGTCAAATAATGCATATTTGAGTACAAAAATGGAAGAAGAAAAAAAAGAAATTGAATTAAAATTAGATAATGAGCCACAAACAGTTGATGAATATAATGAAGATATAAAATATTGTGCTAATTTAGGAGAAAAAATGAAAGGGATTTGGGAAAAGATTAATAATCAACAAGAAAATGCTCAATTATTAGAAGATAATTTTAATGAAATAAAAAGAGAAGATTTTTTCAGAATGTGGTCTTGTTATGGTATACCTAAATATTTACAAATTAAAAAAGAAGAAACTGATGCGAGATTAGAGGCTGATAGAAAAGTATTTAAAAAACAAATTAAACAAAAATATAAAGATACTATTTTAGAAATATCAAAATTAAGACAAGATTTTGAAACTAATACAGTTATAAATGAAATTGATTCTTATGAAGAAACTTTCCAAAATTTTTCTAGTCAAAAATATGATATTGAACAAATGATTAAGAATTGTAGAATATTAAATGAACATGAAACTATTTTAAGAATGAAAAATTCTGATTTAACTGAAATAAAAGGAATCAAAGCAAATTTTGACCCATATTATGATTTATGGGAAAGTGTTTTTAACTTTCTTTCTGGTAAAAAAAGTTGGATGGAAGATAATTTAAAACAAATAGATAGAAAAAAATTAAAAAATACATATGAAAAATGTGTAAGTACAATAGATCATTTAGAAAGAACATTATTTAGAAAAGATAAACCAGCTCCACATAAAATAATTCAATTACTTAGAAAAAAAATAGAAGAATTTCAACCAATATTACCTGTTTTATATGATTTAATAAATCCTGATTTTAAAGCAAATCATATTCTTGATTTATCTAAAGCAATTGGAATTCCAATTCCTGATAATTTAGAAATTAATATGAATGAATTGATAAATCTTGGTATTTTAGAAAAAAGAGATGAAATATCTGACAGATCAGTATATGCAACAGGTCAAAAAAAACTTAATGCTACTTTAGATAAACTAAAAGAGAAATATAAATTAATGAAATTTGATTGCACAAATTTTGGAAATACTGATTTAGTAATATTAAAAGATGTTGAACCATTAAGTGAAGAAATTGATGGAATTTTAACAAAAATAGTATCAATGTCATCATCAAAATATGCAAAATATCTTCAAAAAGATATTCATTATATATGGTCAAATATATCTAAAGCTCAAGAAATAATTGATGCTTGGTTAAAAACACAGAAATTATTAACTCAATTACAACAAATTTTCGCATATGGTGATTTAAAAAAACAATTAAGTGAAGAATATCCAAAATATCAAAATGTAGAAAAACAATGGAGACAAACAATGGAACAAGTGAAAGGTGCTCCTCAATTATCTGAAGTTGTACAAATGACAAAAATAAAGGAGTCATTTATGAAATGGAGTAGTATATTAGAAGATGTTAATCAATCATTAAATGCATATTTAAATACAAAAAGAGATATTTTCCCAAGATTTTATTTTGTTAGTAATGAAGAATTAACATTAATGCTTGCTAGAAGTGGTGATCCTGATATTATAGCCACACAATTTATTCAACAAATTTTTGAAGGAATGAAAAAATTAAATTATTCAAGTAAGGATGTTTCTTTTGATGTGAATAATTATGAAACAGGTGAAATAGTTAAAAAAATATATAATTTAAAAAAATTTGAACAATTTGTAAGTGAAAAAGGGGAAACAGTTAATTTTGTCAATATTATAGATCCATATGAAGAAGTTAGAGGAAGAGAAGAAACTTCATATAGAACTGTTTTAATTGAAAAATGGTTAACTGATGTAGAATTTTCAATGAAATTAACTTTAAAAAAATTATTTAAAGAATGTTATATGGATTTAATTAAACCCGAAACAAAAAGAGAAAATTGGGCACAAAAGCATATTGAACAAGCAATTTTAACAATATCTCAACTAGATTGGACTCAAAGAACTTCACAAGCAATATTAAATATGCAAACTAATAAAAATTCCTTAAAAGAACTTAAAGAACATGATGATAATAATTTATTAAATTTAATTAAAGCAATTAGATCAAGTGAAAAATTTACTGCATTATTTAAAAAAACATTAGTAAGTTTAATTATTCAAGATGTTCATGCAAATGATGTTATTGACTACTTAATAAAAAATGATGTAAATAATATTACAGCTTTTGAATGGATAAGTCAATTAAGATATTTTTTTGTAAATAATAAAGGAAAAGAAATAGAAAAATTAGAAGACGCAGAAAATATTCATGTTAGAATGTTAAATACTGAAAGAGCATATGATTTTGAATATTTAGGAAATCAAAAAAGATTAGTTATTACTCCTTTAACTGATAGATGCTATAGAACTATGATGGAAGCTTTATCAAATAATTTAGGAGGTGCTCCTGAAGGACCAGCAGGAACAGGAAAGACTGAAACAATTAAAGATTTAAGTAAAAATTTAGGAAAAAAATGTTTTACTTATAATTGTAGTGAAGATTCAGATTTTACTTTAATGACTAAATTTTTTAAAGGTATTGCTATGAGTGGTTGTTGGGTTTGCTTTGATGAATTTAATAGAATTACTTTGGATGTTTTAAGTGTTATAGCTCATCAAATATCAATTTTATTAAATTGTTTGAAAGGAAGAACAACTCAATGTACTATGGATGGAAGAACTTTTAATTTTAATTTCAATATGGGAATTTTTATAACAATGAATCCTGATTATGCTGGTAGAAGTGAATTACCTGATAATTTAAAAGGATTATTTAGACCTTTAGCAATGATGATTCCTAATTATGAAATGATAACAGAAATTATGTTATATTCATATGGTTTCAAAGGAGCAAGAGATTTAAGTAAAAAAATTGTTTCTTCATTGAGATTAGCAAGTGAACAACTTTCAAGTCAATTCCATTATGATTATGGTATGAGAGCACTAAATGGAATTATTAACTATATTGGTATAATTTCAACAGAAAATAAAATTGATACAGAAGAACAAGAGGAATTTTTAGTTCAAAAAGCTATTAGAGATTCAAACATGCCAAAATTCATTGCAGATGACTACAAAATTTATGAAGGTATATTAAGTGATTTATTTCCTTCAGGTGAATTTGTTAATAAAAATGATGAGCAATTAATAGAATCAATAAAAGAAAAATCAAAAGAGGAAAAATTAATATCAAATGATTTTCTTACAAGTAAAGTTATAGATTTCATAAATATAATGTCAGTACGTCATGCAGTTATGATTGTAGGAGCACCAATGTCAAATAAATCATCAATAATGAAAGTATATTTAAAAGCTCTTCCAGATTATTTTAAAAAACTAAATCAAAATAAAACTGTAAAAGCTCAATTTATAAATCCAAAAGCAATTACTTCTCCTCAATTATTTGGTTTTGTAAATAAAAAAACAATGGAATTCAATGAAGGAATTTGTTCAAAAGCATTAAGAGATTATTTTGCTGATGTAAGTGAAGATTTAAAACTTTTAACATTTGATGGCCCTGTTGATACATTATGGATAGAGAATATGAATTCTGTTCTTGATGATACAAAAAAATTATGTTTAGAAAATTCAGATCAAATAAGATTAGATGAAAAAACTTTTATTATTTTTGAAATTGATGATTTATCACAAGCTTCACTTGCTACAATTTCAAGATGTGGTATGGTGTATACTGATAGAGTTAATATTGAACCTAATGATTTTTTTTATAGTTGGTTAGATACTTTACCAGAGTCTTATAAAAAAAGCAATTTTATTGAATGTATTAATGCACTTTTTAATAGTTATTACCATCAAATTGTTGATGAAATTTTGTTTGATGAATATAATAATTTAATTATCAAAATGGGATTACCTATATTTAAAAATTGGTTTATGAAAATTTTTATTAATGTTTTAGAATGTTTATTGTTTGATTCTATTTCTAAAGAAGATACAATTGAAAATGAGCTTGAAAAAGAAAGAATGAAGGAAAATAATGAAAATGATAATCAAATTGGAGTTAAAGAAGATGATAAAAAAGATAAAGGAAATTATATTAGACAATTAAGTGAGAAAGAAAGACAAATATTATTTAATAAATTTATGTATTGTCTAATGATCAGTTTCATTTGGTTAGTTGATTCGAATAAACAACAACAACTTATTTTTTCAAAAATAACCGAAATAAATAAAATAAATGTAAAAGATCAAAATTATCCATTAAATGAAGAAATAATGGAATTTAATAAAAACTATGAACAAATACTTTATCAATTTAATAACTTCTTATATGATTTTAATGAAAATTCATTTAGAAATATCAATGAAATCTTGAAAGAAACTCATGAAGAATCATTTAAAAAAATTAGAGAAGATATATACAAAGAAAACTCAATATTAATTCCAACTATTCAATCTTATAAATCAAATGCATTGTTTCATATTGCACAAATTAATAAAATGCCTTTATTATTATATGGACCTACTGCAACTGGAAAAACAAATATAATAACAAATTATATAACATCAAATCCAGATATTTTTAATGGGAAAAATTGGTTAAATTATACTTTTATTTTTAATAGTAAAACTACTGCAAATAATATATGTGATTTAATTGAAGAAAAAATATCATTCAAATTAAAAAAAGGAACTTTAGCACCTCAAGGGAATAAAAATGCATTAATATTAATAGAAGATTTAAATATGCCTTCAAAAGAAAGATATGGAGCACAACCTCCAATTGAAATTGTAAGACAATTTTTTGATTATGGTGGATGGTATGATAGAAAAGATAAAGAATTTTTAATGTTCAAAAATATTTTAATAAATACATGTATGACTTTAGGAAGACCAATTGTTTCTCTTAGATTATTATGGCATTTTATTCCATTAAGTTTTTCTGAAATTGATGAAATTAATTTAAAAGATATTTTCAGAGAATATTATGAAGCATATTTCTATGAATATCCTAATCAAATTAGAAAATTAAGAGATACTATAGTAGAAGGAGCTATTACATCATTTAAAGGAGTAAAGGAAACATTTAGGCCATTACCAATAACTCCACAATATAATTTTAATTTAAGAGATTTAATTAAAATATTTAATGGATTATATATGATTAAACCTGAAGCTGTTGGTAAAGATGAGGATACTACTGATTATATTATGAGTGCTTTATTACATGAAACATGTAGAGTTTATCATGATAGATTATATTCTGATGAACATAGAATTAAATTTAAAACTGGAATTATTAAAAAATTACAAGATTTTGTATATCATGGAATTGATGAGAAAGACGCTGAACAACAATATAATTCTTTGTTATTTAGTGAAATTAATGAAGATGAATTATATAAAAGGGTTAATAATGTAGAAGAAATTAAAAATGTAATATATGATAAAATGGTTCAATATAATGCTAGCAAAAAACAAAAAGATAGGTTGGAATTAATATTATTTGATTATTCTTTAAGGCATTTATTAAGGATTGATAGAATTTTAGCAAGAAAAGGAGAACATAGTGTTTTAATTGGATTAACAGGTTCAGGAAGACAAAGTTTAGTTAATGTATGTGCTTATATTAAAAGATTTAAAATTTATAAAACAAGAGGAAAAGATGAAGTAGAAGATTATGGGCATAAGGATTGGTTAAAAGATATACAAGAATTATATTTACAAGCAGGAGTTCGTTTAGAAAATACGATATTTATGTTAAATGATAATAATATATCAGATGAACAAATGTATGTTGATTTAAATTGTATTATTTCAAGTGGTGTTGTATATAATCTGTTTACTAATGATGAAAAAATTGAATGTATTGCAAATTTAAAACAAATTAAAGAATATGATGATTATGCAAATGCAGATGACCAAACTTTATGGGAAGTTTTTATTAAAAAAACTTTAGAAAAATGTAGAGTTTTTTTATGTATGAATCCTTTAAATCAAAGTTTTACTAAAATTTTAAGAAATTTCCCTGCATTAACAAATACAGCTATAGATTGGTATGAGCAATGGCCTGAAGATGCTTTATATTATTTAGCAAAGAGAGAAATTTCAAAAGATGAAAATTTAAAAAGTAAATCTAATGATTTATCATATATTTTTTCAAAAATATTCACTGAAATAAATAAACAAAATGAAATTTATTTCCATGAAACAAGAAAAAAAGTTATTATATTACCAAAAAGTTTCCTCGATTTTCTTAATTTTTATAAATATATGAATAAAAAACATTCAAAAAAAATTATTGATGATATTAAAAAATATAGAGAAGGTATAAAAAGAATAGAAGATGCAGGTGTTCAAATAAAAATTATGAGTGAATTATTAGAGAAAAAGAAACCAATATTAATAGAACAAGGAAAAGTAATAGAAAAAACATTAACAGAAATTTCAACTCAATCTAAAGAAGCTGAAGAAGCAAAAATAAAATGTCAAGAAAATGAACAGATTGCTATTGAAAAACAACATGAAGCAGAATTAAAAAAAGCACACGCTGAAGAAAGTAAAATGGAAGCAGAGGTAATTAAAGAAGAAATTAATAAAAAAATTATGATGATTGATAAAAAACAATTTATGGCATTAAGATCATATAGAGTTCCACCAAAAGAAATAACAACAATGATGGGAGCAATTTCAGTTATAATGTCAAACTTTGAAAAAAAGCCTTTAGAGTCAGTTCCAACTCAATGGGATTTTTATAAAAAAAAATTAAATGATGTTAAATTATTAAAAACATTACAATCTCTTCCAAAAAAATTAGAAACAACTCAATTTTCAGAGAAAATATTAACATTATTAACTCCATTTATAAATGATCCAGATATTGAACCATCATATATGGAAAAGAAAATTTCATCAACTTGTGCATGTTTCTGTCATTTTATTATAAATATGTATAAATTAGATGATTTATTAAAAACAAAATTAATTCCTTTAACTAAACAAAGTGAAGAAGCTACACAAGCTTTTACAATAGCTCAAGAAAATTTAATGAAAATAAAAAATAATTTACAGGAAATTCAAGATAAATTAGATTCACTGACAGAAAATTATAATAAAATTAATTTAGAACAAGAAAAGCTTCAAGCTCAAATTGCAGAAAGTCAAAAAAAATTAACAAGAGCACAAAAATTAACTTCAAAGTTAGGAGGAGAAAAAAAAAGATGGGGTGAATCAGCAGATTCTTTAGAAGAAAAAAAACAATTTATATTTGGTGATGTTATTCTAGCTTCAATATATATTTCATTTTTAGGTCCATTTTTAGTTCCTTTTAGAGAAAAATTTGTTAGAGAATTCATCTTTAAATTTTTAAATGATAAAAAAATTAAATTTAGTGAAATTTCTGAAATAAATAAAATCATTGGAGATCCATATTTAATTTCTAATTGGGTTATTAATGGTTTGCCTCCTGATTCAGGAAGTGTTGATAATGGTATAATATTATCAGAAACTACTAAACCATGTCTATTTATTGATCCTCAGAAACAAGCTTTTAAATTTTTTTATAAAATGTATAAAAATGATTTTGTTATTTATAAAAAAACAGAAATTGACACAAAGAAAATGAAATTAGATCAAGTTAAAGAAGGTTTATTGGAAACTTGTATTAAAAATGGGAGAACTTTAATTTTTGATTATATTTCTTATGATATACCTCCTGATGCAGAATTATTATTTTCAAGTGAAAAAATTCAAAGAAAAGATGGAACTTATTTAAAATTAACTGAATCAAATGAAGTGCTTTATAATAGTAATTTCAAATATTATTTAATTTCATATTTAACAAATCCAATATTTAATCCTGAATTATATGGTAAAATTTCCATTATAAACTTTACAGTTAATAAAGAAGGTTTAACTGAACAATTATTAAGTGTGATTGTAAAAGAAGAATCTCCAGCTGATGAAAGTGAAAAAAATAATATTTTACAAAAAAAATTCCAATTAAATGAAACAATACATAAAACTGAACAAGATATTTTAAATAAATTATCAGTTAGTAGTGAAGAATTATTAGAAAGTGATGGATTAATTTTTAGTTTAGAAGAAAGTAAAAAATTATCTGATGAAGCAACAATACAAATTAATAATGCAAAAATTACTGAAGAAAGAATTGATAATAATAGAAGTTTATATTTACCATTATCAAACTTAGCAACATTAGTATTTTTTTCGATTAATGAATTAAGTAATTTAGAAGATATATATCAATTTTCAATATCTTGGTTTATTAAAGACATTTTAATTAGTAGTTTAAAAGAAAATGAATATGATAAATCAGTTGTAACACAAAAAACAAATGAATTTGTTGAAGAAAGAATTAAAATATTATCAACAAGTTTATTAAAAGTAGGATATACTGCTGTTTGTAGATCATTATTAAATAGAGGTATTTTCTTTAATGTTACTTATTAGGAAATTATCTTCAGAAGGAATAATAAGTAAAGAAGATGTAACATTCTTTTTAGAAAATGGAGATATAGCATCATTAAAATCTTCAATGTTGAAAAATAAACCACATTTCTTTGATGAAATTATATGGAAAAAATTATGTTTAACAGAAAATTTAGAAAGTCTACATACTTTATGTGAAACAATAAATAATAATAAACCACAATGGGAACCATTTATCAAAGAAACATTAGAAAATAATTCTGACTATGAAAAGCATTTAGATATACCAAACTTTGGTGAATTATCATTATTCCATAGATTAATGATTTTAAAAATAATAAATCAAGAATCATTAATTCCATATACAAGAATTGTAATATCAGAATATTTAGGAAAAGATCTGGGTCATGTTCCTTTATTTACAATTGATGATTTATATGAAATGAGTTCATTTAATACTCCATTAATGTTAATTGTTACTCCTGGTTTAGATCCTACTAATGATGTAAGAAAAATTGCAGAAGAAAATAATAAAGAAATTGTTTCAGTTTCTTTAGGACAAGGACAAAGTCAAAAGGCATTGAATTCAATTGAAGATTGTCAAAAAAAAGGTCAATGGGTTTTCTTACAAAATTTACATTTAGTTCCTTCATTTATGAAAAATTTAGAACAAGTAATTTCTTCTTTACAAAATAATGATAGGGAAATGAATATTGGTTTTAGATTATGGTTATCTTCCCTTCCATCAAATAATATTTTATCAAGTATATTAGTTAATTCACTTAAAATTACAATTGAAAGTCCAAGTGGAATGAAAAGTAATTTATTAAAATTATTAAAAGCACAAGAAAAAGGATGGCAATATGAACATGAACAAACAAGACGTTTTGGAAAAGAATATGAATTTACAAAATTATTTATAGCATTAATGCATTTTCATAGTATAATTTTGGAAAGGAAAAATTATGGCCCTATTGGATGGAATATTAAATATAATTTTAATGAAGCTGATTTTCAAATTTCTAAAAATATATTAAAAAGTAATTTAGAAAGATATTCAAAAGCAAATGATTCTATACCATTTAAAGCAATAATTTATTTAACTTCTGATTGTATTTATGGAGGAAGAGTAACTGATGATTGGGATAGAAGAACTTTATATGCAATTTTAGATGATTTATATAATAAAAAAGTATTAGAAAATGAAGTTTATAAAATAAATGATTTAGATAATTTCACTATTGAATTTCATGAAAATTATGAACCTTATTTTGAACAATTTAATAATATACCCGATGAAGAAATACCAGAAATTTTAGGTTTACATAAAAATACTTTATTAAGAAAACAGATTGATGAAGGGAATCAATTAATCAGTTCATTGCATTCAATGGAGAAAGGAAGTGAAGGAAATACAATACAAATGAAATTAAAAATATTAGAAGGAATAAAAGCATTAATTGAAGAAAAATTACTAAGAGAATTTAATATTGATGAAATTAAAAAAAAATTCCCATTAAAATATGAAGATTGTATGAATTCAATATTAATTCAAGAAATAATGAGATATAATAATTTATTAAATTTAGTATTTCAATCATTAGAAGATGCAGTAAAATCATTTATGGGGCATTTACCTTTAACTGATGAAATAGAAGAAATGGCAAATGAAATAATTAAAGGCAAAACACCTGAAAATTGGATTAGATCAAGTTATCCAAGTAGAAAACCTTTAAAATCATGGATAAATGATTTAAGTAATAGAATTAAATTTTTCCAAGAATGGATTGATAATGGTACACCAATTAAATTTTGGTTAAGTGCATTTTTCTTTACACAATCATTTTTAACAGGAATTAAACAAAATTATGCAAGAAAATATAAAAAATCAATTGATAGATTAGAATTTGATTTTGATTTTGCTGATCAAGAGAATTATAATATGGACAAAGTAAAAAATAGGGAAGAATATTATATTTATGGTGTATATATAGAAGGAGCTCAATGGAATAATAATTCACATACAATTGATGAATTACAAGGAAAAAATGTTTCATGTGAAATGCCACCTATTATTTTAAGAGTAAGACCATTTGATAATGAAAGTTCTATGAAAAAAAATACTTTTATATATGAATCACCTGTATATAAATGTTCTACTAGACAAGGATCTTTAAGTACTACTGGTCATTCTACAAATTATATTTTTACTGCAAATTTACCATCAAAAATTGAACCTAATCATTGGACCAAAAGAGGAGTTGCGTTACTTAATCAATTAGATGATTGAATTGTTTATTTATTTTTAATAAATTTTATTTTTTTTTGCTAAC
>Ga0256872_10000313_pt1 | contig 13289 bp, 12 predicted proteins | sample RumenRJG_08RNA_FD_186119 | JGI IMG/M metagenome (GOLD analysis project Ga0256872, IMG submission 186119) | Metatranscriptome of bovine rumen microbial communities from Lethbridge, Alberta, Canada - Rumen RJG_08 (Metagenome Metatranscriptome) | ecosystem: Host-associated > Mammals > Digestive...
GGAAAAATTCCCAAGTAGCTTAATTCGATACAAATAACCAGTTGAGACACAGTGATATTTATGATATTGCTGTGTAATTCATTATGTAAAATTTAGATTTATAGTATAAAAAGCAAAAAACAATGAGAGATTACAAAGACCTTAAGATTGCAGTAGCCGGAACAGGCTATGTAGGACTTAGTATTGCGACGCTTCTTTCACAGAAGCATCAGGTAACGGCTGTTGATGTTATACCTGAAAAGGTAGAGAAAATCAATAACCGTATCTCGCCTATTCAGGACGAGTACATCGAGAAGTATTTCGCAGAGAAGAAACTGAACCTAGCCGCCACTCTTGACGGAAAGAGTGCTTATGCAGATGCTGACTATGTTGTCATAGCTGCACCTACTAACTATGACCCTGTTAAGAATTTCTTCGATACACACCATATAGAGGATGTAATAGACCTCGTGCTTAGTGTCAATCCTGATGCTGTGATGGTTATCAAGTCAACTATTCCTGTAGGCTATACACGTTCACTCTATGTTAAGTATGCCCTCAAGTTCCTCACGGATCCTGCTCTCAAGGGTAAGCATTTCAACCTGTTGTTCTCTCCAGAGTTCCTTCGTGAGAGCAAGGCCCTTTATGATAACCTCTATCCATCACGTATCATCGTGGGCTTCCCTAAGCCCTTGCCTGCAGATAAGGACAAGAAATGGGATGAGGAGAATGCTGCTATTCAGGCAATAGGCAACCCAGAGGCAGAGGAGTTTGCAATGACCTTTGCATCACTTCTTCAGGAAGGTGCTATCAAGGAAGATATTGACACAATCCTCATGGGAATGAAGGAGGCTGAGGCTGTTAAGCTCTTTGCCAATACATACCTTGCACTCCGTGTGTCATACTTCAACGAACTTGATACATACGCAGAGGTTAAGGGACTTGATTCTCAGGCTATTATCCAAGGTATCGGACTTGATCCACGTATCGGCACACACTACAACAACCCATCATTCGGATATGGTGGCTACTGTCTGCCAAAGGATACAAAGCAGCTTCTCGCCAACTATCAGGACGTTCCTCAGAACATGATGACGGCTATCGTAGAGTCAAATCGCACTCGTAAGGACTATATCGCGGATGCAGTATTGAAGAAGGCTGGATATTATAGCGAGAACGGCCAGTGGGATGCAAGTAAGGAGAAGGAATGTACTATTGGTGTATATCGTCTGACGATGAAGTCAAATTCAGACAACTTCCGTCAGTCTGCTATTCAGGGTATTATGAAGCGTATCAAGGCCAAGGGTGCGAATGTTATCATCTATGAGCCTACACTTGAGGATGGCAGCACATTCTTCGGATCTGTGGTCGTGAATGATATGGCAAAGTTCAAGGCAGAATCAAAGGCAATCATAGCAAACCGTTATGACTCAATTCTTGATGATGTACTTGACAAGGTATATACCCGCGATATTTTTAAGCGAGACTAATTATATTCCACTCTGTCGTCTATTCTTGGATAGTGCGACAGAGTGGGAATTATAAAACGACTAAGAAAGAAACATTTTACATAGGCAAAATGAGAGATTTGCTGATCATCATATTATCGTCACTAGTTGCTTTGTTCTCGGTATCACAGGTACATTCCAAGATACTGAGGATTGCCAAGGCACGTAATCTGACTGACAATCCTGGAGAGAGGAAACTGCAGCGTCATCCTGTTCCTATGCTTGGGGGAATTGCGGTCTTCATGGGGGTGATCTGCGGACTTGGAATGGCCTGTACTATGGCCGACCTTACCCTTATCTTCCCGATTGTGATGATGATGGCGACAATGTTATATATTGGAGCCCTTGATGATCTTACAGGACTATCGCCTTTATTCCGTATTGTAATGGAGATATTTGCCGTTCTTGTGCTTATATATGGTAGTGGAATGTGTATCGATAACTTCAATGGTCTTTGGGGAATATATCAGATTCCATGGACCATTGCAGTACCGCTAACTGTATTTGCTGGAGTCGGTATTATCAATTCCATCAATATGATAGACGGCATTAACGGATTGTCCTCTGGACTCTGTATCGCTTGTAGCCTTTATTTTGGTGCGAACTATTTTCATCTTGATGACATACCTAACTCTGTGGTAGCCTTTACTATGGCATTCTCCTTGATGCCATTCCTTGTTCACAATGTTTTTGGCTCGAAGTCACGAATGTTTATTGGCGATGCCGGAACTATGATGATGGGTATATTGCTCACGTGGTTCGTAATTCGCTATCTATCATTCTATGGTGTTGAGAGAGGACTTCCGGGCGGTCTCTGTCCTATAGCCAACTCTGTAAGTATCTTAAGTGTTCCTGTTTTCGACACTCTCAGAGTAATGACAATGAGAATGATTCAGGGCAGGAGTCCGTTCTCACCTGACAGAACACACCTTCATCATGCTTTTGTGGATTGTGGTTTCAGCCATGTCTTTACGGCTGTTAGCGAGATTATTATCAGTTTGGTGGTATTCTTGACAAGTAATATTGCCTATTGGCTCGATTTCTCTGCAGAAATACAGTTGTATCTTGTCATTCTTTCTGGCGTGGTATTCGTCTGGGGTACATATTTTATTCTTATACGATTGAGAAAGAGCAGAGGCTTTAAATTCTATGCCCTTCATACTCATTTTGAGCGTAAGGGCTGGTGGCTAGTTTATCAGAACTGGCTTGATGGGAAGAAAGGGACGTAATTCCTATCCTATGTGATATTCCCATTCAAACCACATGTATAGGCGTTTTCGCGGTTTTAGAGCGGATATATAGCGAAGGACACACTGGTAATAAAATGTAAGCAAGGTTTCTATCCTGCTTATAAAGACTATAATAATGCAATAGTCGTGTAAATGAATAATTCACTTTCTGGTAAAGTTCTAAAAGGTTTTTCTTGGACTGCTATTGAGAGAGTTGTTTCCCAACTTGTCATCTTTATCATAGGAATAGTTGTGGCAAGATTGGTGACACCATCTGAATATGGAGTTTTGGGAATTCTTATGGTATTTATCAATGTGTCATCTGTATTTGTAGATAGTGGATTAGGCAATTCCTTGATATATTATAATGAATTAAAGGAAAGAGATTTACGTACTACATTTAGCATGAATATATTCATCAGCATCTTTTTGATGCTATTAATATATTTATTTTCTTCACTAATTGAAAACTTTTACCAATTAGAGAATCTCGCTTTATACCTTCAGATAATCTCGTTTACGATACTTTTTAATGCGTTTGTTGTAGTTCCTACGGCGATATTAAAGGTAAGTCTGAATTTCAAATCTCTTGCCATTTCCAATATGTGTTCGTCTGTAGCAAGTGGAATACTTGCTATTGTTATGGCATATCATGGGTATGGTATATGGGCATTGATTGCGCAGGTAATGGCACGATCTTTCCTTCAGGCGTCTTTCTTAGTGGTAATGAGTAAATGGATTCCCAAGTTGGTTTTCTATAAGGAATCGTGTATAAGACTATATCGCTATGGCATTAATCTTATAACGGCTTCATGCCTGACCAAGATTACAGAAGAAGGAATTTCGTTCTTTTTAGGTAAGGTGTTCTCGCCTTATAATCTCGGTATATATACAAGAGCCACCCAATTCTCGGTATTACCTTCTACAAGTATCGGCAATGTAATCATTTCTGTCCTTTTTCCTACGTTGTCATTGGTAAAAGATGATAAAGACAAATTCAAGCAGATATATAATGCAATTATCAAGATCATGTCTGCATTATCAATGCCTGTTTTTGTTATTCTGGTGGTTATTGCAGAGCCTTTTATAAGATTAGTATTAACTGAAAAATGGATTGAGGTAGTCCCTTTTCTACAGGTGTTCTGTATCGGAAGGCTACTCTTCCCCGTTTCTAATGTCACAGAACAGGCGTTGAATGCTGTTGGTAGAAGTGATTTGTTTCTAAAACAGCAGATACGTAAAATGGCAGTCAAGGCTATCTTTATTCTCCCTGCTTTGTTTTTTGATATATACATAGTGGCGATAGCCGATGCGTTGTCGTCAATGGCTGCATATTTTATTACGACTATGGTGGCGAGAAAAGTCTTAAATATAGGATTGCTTGATCAGTTGAGAAGTATCATCTGGTATATGATATTTGCATTGGGAGCTGGTGCATTGTCCTATTATTTCGAATTCTTTATTGAAAATGATTATTTAAAAATCATATTTGCAATAATTATATATCCATTAATATATTTGCTAGTGGTCTTTTCTTTCAAAAGAACGGAGATCATGAATTTTAGGAAATTGATTAAATGAAAATCAGAAACATAGCAGGAAACATACAAACGCTATTGCTTTCACATATTTGTGTGAGTGTTCTATTCTTGTTGCTCATATTCGAACTGGGGCTGGAGATGGAACCTGTGGCGATTTTAATATATGCATGTTTATCTGCAGGTTCATATTATATGTTACTTAAAAATGAATGGGAAACGAGTCGCGACCTTAGTTTGGAGATAGTCTATCTTGTAGGTTGCGTTTTTAGATTCGTAATCCCTTCGTTTGTTACATCATGGATGATATTCAATGATTCAAAAATTATATATATTAATAGTGATGTCAGTGATTACGCATTTCCTACTATAGTGTGGATGAATATATTCCATATCATATTCTATACAATCTTTAAGCTAAAGTCAAATAACATATCATTAGGTGGTCAACTGAGAGTTCTATTTGAAGAATATGATGTATTTCTAATTGTTGCAGCCATATATATAATTTCTTTTCCGTTTAGAGTTGTTAATAATTTGCTCGTATTCTTGGATGTCAGTCAATCAATTATGGCATTATTGAATAATATAGGTAATCTATCCATTATTCTTTTGTTGTTTAATTGTACGTACAAATACACACGAATTAGGCATTTCTTTTTTGTCCTTTTTTGTATTGCGGAGTTTATATATGCAGGTTTGTTCACTTTCTATAAAGTGTATATGATCATGCCAATAGTTTTTTATTTGGTATTTTGGGTCGTTTGGCATAAAAATGAAAATAAAAAAGTGCTAACTAAGCCTTTTCTTGTTTTGTGTATATCTTCTTTTATTCTCGTCAATGGTTTTGTTTTCCCATTTATGGGTGCAAAGAGAATTGTTGCAGGCTATTCGGTTGAGTTGGATGCTGGGTTAAACGACTATTCTCTAGCAGAAGTATTTAATTATATGAAAAGCGATAATGGCGGGGATAAAGAAGAAACCAATACATTGTTGGATAGACAAGATGCAGTTCCAGTAAATGCTTTTTTCTATAAGGATGTAAATTGTAAGAATAAATACCATTCAGAACTCATTGTGAAGGCTATATTAGTCTCTATTCCAAAAATTATATATCCAGATAAGCCATATAATAATGTTGGAATGATGACAACAGAATATGTGCGAACAGGAGTGATGAATGATAAAAGTAGAGCCTCATGTTATACTTATGCAGGCTTGGTTGGGGGATCTTATCTATGGGGAGGACCTGTAGGATTGCTTTTGTGTGCTATATTGACAGGATATTTTATGTCCATTTATAATAACTTCCTGTTGCGGAATACCAAAAATCCACTTGCCATAATGTATTACATGCTGTTTCTTGTGGCTGCTATGTCTGCATTTGAAGAAACTGCTGATGGCGGCATCGGTCGTTTGTTGACATTTATACCTATTGTTATATTAATAAAAGTGACTTCGTTCTTTCTTGCGCGAAAAAAATGAGGATTCTTTATATATATAGGAGCAAAGATTCAGGTCCTTCGATACGTAGGGTGTTTGAACCGATAGAAAATGCATTGAAAAAGGATTGTCAATTGGATTCTATCTATTTGCCGATAGCTACAGCATCTCCTATAGATATATTCAGAAACATACAATTTGTAAAAAAATATATTAGAGGTAAACAATATGACATTATACATATAACAGGTCATGTGAACTATCTAATATGGCCTTTGCGCAAGTATAGGACAATCGTAACTGTTCATGATCTTGGTTTTTATACACGCTTTACAACTGGACTGAAAAAGAAATTATTATATCTGTTCTTTATTCGTCCGCTAAAATATGCAAAACATGTTACTTATATAAGTGACAAAAGCTTCAAAGAGGCATGTGATTGTATAAAACTTCCGGAAAGAATACAGTCGATAATATACAATCCTGTTGATCCTTCTTTCGTTTTTTCCCCAAAAAACATCAATAAGGAAAAACCGATAATTCTTCATTTGGGTACAAAGCCAAACAAAAACCTGTCAAGGGTGATAGAGGCTGTTTCTACTATTTCTTGTACGTTGCATATTATAGGCAATGTCTCTGAAGACCTTCGGAAGAAAATCGATGAATATGGAATTGATGTGAGGATTGATAGTAATGTTTCGGATGAAGAGATATTATGGGCTTATAAAGAATGTGATGTAGTTTGTTTTCCTTCTTTATATGAGGGGTTTGGCTTGCCGATAATCGAAGGACAGGCTATAGGCAGACCTGTAGTGACAAGTGATTTGTTGCCTATGAGCAGTATTGCAGGAAAAGGAGCCGTACTGGTTAATCCATATTCTGTAGACTCAATCACTAAAGGAATTGTATATGCCTTGGAAAACTCAGAATCCTTGATAAAGGAGGGTATCAACAATGCTGATCATTTTTCCTTGAAGCATATTGTAGGACAATATATGTCATTGTATGAAAACCTAAAATCTAATGGGTAACCTCTGCCCCACAATTTTGTATGATGAAAATCCTGACCTTCATTTCTTCTCTCGATATTAACTCAGGAGGTCCTTCCCGGAGTGTTCCAATGCTCGTCAAGGGGCTGGTTGAATTTGGGGTGGATGTTACTCTCATGACTATCCGCTCTAAGAACATGAATGTCCATGCTCTTGAGGGAACGACTGCTAGATTGAAGGTACTTGAACCTTCTTTTACTCGAAAGGAAATCGCCCAGTATCTTAAGGATGAGAAATACCATTTGATCCAGATTCAGAGTATGTGGGATTGGCCATATCATAAGGTGATGGTTGAAGCTCGCAAACTGGGTATCCCTTATATCGTTACTCCTCGTGGCATGCTTGAGCCTTGGAGTCTTTCGCAAAAGAAATGGAAAAAGAAACTTGCTTGGTGGCTGTACCAGCGTAATGATGTGCAGAAGTCTGTGTGTGTGTTCACAACGGCTAAGATGGAGGCTGAACATGTCACTAATCTTGGTATTACGACCTGTAAGGCTGTTATTCCAAATGGAATAGAGACTGATAGCTATCCATGCAAGACTTCTGTTGATGTCGTCAAGAAGCAAGTGTTGTTTCTCAGTCGCGTGCATGTAAAGAAGGGGATAGAAGTCCTTTTTGAGGTTTGGAAGCAGATTCATCCTGATTATGAAGATTGGCAGTTGCTTGTTATTGGTAATGGCGAGGCTGAATATATCCATAGCTTGGAGAATAGGGTGGAGTGTTTAGGTTTGAAGGAGAGTATCAAGATCCTTCCTCCTGTTTTCGGAAATGACAAAATACAAATTTACCAGGAATCGGCACTTTTCTGTCTTCCTTCATATAGCGAGAACTTCGGAATGGCAATTGCTGAGGCTATGTCTTGCGGAACCCCTGTAATAACAACGACTAATTGTCCTTGGAATATTCTTAACGACACAAAGACGGGTTGGTGTATTGACCTTAATGTGGATAATCTTGAACGTGCTCTTCGTGAGGCTTTGTCTATGAATCCAACAGAACTTTATGATATGGGACAGAAGGCAAGCAAGATGATTTATGAAAACTTCGACTACCGAAATGTCACTCGTAAGACTTTGAAACTATATGAGTGGCTGTTGAATGGTGGAGAGAAACTGGAATTTGTCTATGACTGATGAAATAAAGATATCTATAGTCACTATTGTATATAATGGTGAAAGAGAGATTGAGCGTACCATTAAGAGTGTTATATCTCAGACATACAAGAATATTGAATATGTTCTTGTCGATGGTGCCTCAACGGATAAGACAATGCAAGTCGTAGAACCTTATCGTGAATGTTTTCATACAATAATAAGTGAGCCAGACGAGGGTATCTACAATGCAATGAATAAAGGCTTGGGTGTCGTTTCTGGAGATTTTGTTATATTCGCAAATTCTGGTGATTGCCTCGCTACAAATGATGTTTTGGAACGTGTCGTGGATTCTATAAGAAAAGAGTCGCAGCTTCCTGATATGGTTTATGGTAATTATAGAGAGTCTGGCGATTCTGCGTTGGAGAAGGAAATTCCCTGCTATAGCCACGAAAGGGCTTGGTATGGAATGTTTGCCAGTCATCAGTCTATCTTTTATCGTTTAGGGCTTCTTCGTGATAATAACATTATGTTCGATGAAACGTATAAAGTGGCGGCTGATTACAAACTCACTCTACAGGCTGTTGTGAAGGGAAAAACGTTTCTTAAACTTCCAATTTGCATATCTTCTTTTGATATAACGGGGATTAGTTGTCAGAATCAAGATTTAGGACTTTATGAGGCTGACAGAGTTCGTAAGGAGGTACTGAATATGCCTTGGATAAAGCGCTATGGTATAATTTTGACAAGCAAGACATCGCGCTATGTAAAGAAGTATCTCGGATTCTTGTATAAATTGTATAGATATTAGTATGGATCTTTCGAATTACAAGGAAGAAAAGCCGCATTATATTAAAAGGCTTGTATGGATGATGTTAAATGTGACATTGTTCAGAATTGCTATTGGACGGGGTTTTAAATGGTTGAGGCATGGTTTACTTAGGGTTTTTGGCGCTAAGATTGACAAGGATGCGTATATATATCCTTCATGTAAGGTGTTTATGCCTTGGAATCTTGTTTGTGGTAGGGCATGTATTGGTCCAAATACTAATATATACAATAAGGATAAGATTGTCATAGGCAATGATTCTGTCATTTCTCAGGGTTGTTTCCTATGTACTGCCGGACATGATACTACAAATATGATTCTGCCACTTGTCACAGCACCGATAGTTGTATCTGACAAAGTGTGGGTTGCAGCAAATTCATACATTGGTATGGGAGTCACGATCGGCGAAGGAGCCGTGGTTGGAGCTTGTGCTGCTGTGTTCAAGGATGTAGAAGCATGGACGATAGTTGGTGGAAATCCTGCAAAATTCATAAAGGTTCGACAGATTAGTTCTGAGTAGAATGGTATCTGAAAAACTGAATGTTTTGGAAAACTCTCCATTGTTTACGGTTGCTACAAAAATAATGCTCCATTCTTTGCTTTTGATGAGTCAGCCATTCTTTGGGCGATATTCAGTTCGTTTTTGATAGTCTCACTATGCTTGCTTTGTGCAATTTCGTTTGATTGTCGTTGGCTCGCATTATTGTAGGGAAGAATATATATTCCAAGTTGTAAGTCTGCGGCAAAAGACTAAACATTAATAAAGTTATATATGGCTGATACAAAAATAGACCTATCCAAATATGAGAATCACTTGGGGCGTAAGCATCAGTTGATTCGGCTTTTGTGGGGTATTACATGGGCATTGTGTGCAAGTTGGCTTCCAAGAAGTGTTGCCAAGGGTTGGAAGAACTTCCTTTTGCGACTGTTTGGTGCTAAAATTGCAAAGACCGCTCATGTGTATAGTTCTGCAAAAGTGTATTATCCTCCTTTCCTTACGATGGGCGAATATTCATGTCTTGCAAGTGACGTAGAATGCTATAATGTTGCTCCTATTGCTATTGGGGCCAATACAACAGTTTAACAAGGTGCATATCTCTGTACTGCAAGTCATGATATAACAAATCCGCTCAATCCTCTTATTACTGCTCCCATTGTTATTGGGGATCAGGCTTGGATAGGTGCAAGAGCGTATGTCGGAATGGGAGTCACAATTGGTCAAGGTGCCGTTGTTGGTGCTACTGCAAGTGTCTATAAGGATGTGGAGGCTTGGACTATAGTGGGAGGTAATCCTGCAAAGTTCATAAAGAACAGAGTCGTTAAATAAGATAAAAAACAATAATCTATGTTAGACTTGTCGGTAATAATCCTTACAGGAAATGAGGAACTACATATAAAACGTTGCCTGGATATTATAAGTCCTGTTGCTAAGAATATCTTTGTGATTGACTGTTTCTCTAAGGATAGGACGGTGGAGATAGCTCAGTCATATGCCAATGTTCATGTTCTTCAGCATGAGTGGCCTGCAACAAAATATGCAGGACAGTTTAACTGGGCATTGGAAAATGCTCCTATCACCACTAAATGGGTGATGAGATTGGATGCCGATGAGTATCCCATGAAGGATTTGGTAGAGGAAATGCAACAAAAAATCCCTTCACTTGGTGATGAAATAACAGGAATTGTGCTAAAAAGAAGGCATATTTTCATGGGAAAATGGATGAAGGGAGGCATTTATCCTGTTAAGCTTCTTAGGATTTTCCGATACAAAAAAGCAATATGTGAGCAGAGGCTTATGGATGAGCATATTCAGTTGCTTGAAGGACAGAGCGTGGAGTTTGAGCATGATTTCTGTGATGAAAATATCCATGATGTTTCTTGGTTTTGTCATAAACATGTTGATTATGCAGCCAGAGAAGCTGTTGATATGCTTGATATTGAACTGAATCTTGCGGGTTTTGCTGCCACCGACAATAATAAGATGATAAGTGCTCAGGCTGAAGAAAAGAGAAAAAAGAAGCATGCTTATGCCAAGAAACCTCTCTTCTGGCGCTCGTTCGCTTATTTTATCTATCGCTATTTCTTACGAGGCGGATTTCTTGACGGAAAGGAAGGCTTCTTGTTCGCTTTCATTCAAGGATGGTGGTATCGCACACTTGTTGATGCAAAGATTCTTGAGGTAAGAAAGTGGTTGAAAACTAATGGCTTAAACGCTGAGTCATTAGAGGGTAAACAAGCCTTAAAGAAGTACATTTATGATAGTTGGGGAATCAGTCTGCCGTGATTCAAAATCTTACAGTTCTTACAGTCTTACAGTGTAAGATTTCCGCTCACACAACAATAAAAGAAGAATTAAATATATATAAATTTTTATATATATTTAAATTTTGACTCGGTTTTTCATGATATGGTGCGTCTCTGACAACTGTAATCTGTAAGAACTGTAAGATTCATGAAATAGCGGACAAATACACTACAAGTTATCGGACAACTATTGCACGCATGGGAGAAAATCAGTACCTTTGCACCAGATAAAAAAGTACGAGCTTCCTCCGCTATGCCTTCGCTATGCCTCCGTTATGGCTCTGCTTCCGGAACAGAGAAATAGCAGAGGATTGGATAAGGCAGATAGACAGAAGAACGAAGTATGAAGTAGGTAACTCCTATGCATGTCCTATGTAAATCCCAACCAAGTCCTATTTCCAATAGGGCAAGAATGGGGAGGTAGAGGGAGCCGAAAAAAGAAACCAAGAATAGAATGACCAAGGTCGCACGATATTTCATCGAACTCATGCAGGTGGCGCTCGGAAGAGCTGAATGTCTGAGCGAGATGCCGACAGAACAACAGTGGTATGGATTGCTGCAGATGTCCATTGACCACTCAATGCAAGGAATAATCTTTGAAGGCATTCAACGATTACCTCAGGAACAGTTTCCGCCGTTGAGGGTAAAAATGCTGTTTCACGGACAGTCTGAGGCTATCAAACAGCATAACGAGGCAATGAACGGACAATGCACGAAGGTGACAGAATACTTCCGAAAAGCAGGCTTCCGCACGGCTATAATGAAGGGACAGGGCAATGCCCGACTCTATGGCGAGCTCTCTGATGCAAGAAGTTGCGGTGATATAGACCTGTGGGTGGAAGGTGGCTTTGAGAAGGTTAACGACTTCGTGCAGAAGACATGCCCAACCAAGGAGGTCAACGAGCTTGAGATTCAATACGAGGCTTTCCCAGACGTGGTGGTTGAGGTTCACTATCGCCCTTTCATCATCCGTAACTTCATCTATAATGCACGTCTTCAGAAGTTCTTCGAAAATGAGGCTGAGGCTTGTTTCGGACAGAATGAACCTGTGAACTGGGTGACGATGCGTTTTAATATCATTCATCAATTGGCGCATATACGTCTGCATCTCTTTACTGAAGGAATAGGTATCAGACAACTAATGGACTATTACTTCGTACTTCTCCGAAGCAAGGAGGATAGGGAAGAGATGATGAGGATTGTGAGAAACCTCGGTATGGAGAGATTTACGGCTGCCTTGATGTGGATAATGAGCGGTATTTTCCTGTTGGAAGATGAAAAACTTCTTTGCGAACCAAACGAGAAGAATGGAAGATTCCTGTTTGAGGAGATAGTCAGGAGTGGCAACTTCGGACGTAATGACAAGGAACTGAATGAGAAGAAAAAGGAGGCTTACGGGCATTTCTGGCTTCTCTTCATAAGAAACCTGAGATACTGGCGCTTTGACAGATGGGATTGGATTTGCGGTCCGTTGTGGAGACTTTACTATAAGTTCTGGAAACTCAAGCGAGGGTTTAAATGAAGATATCCGTTATCACGGCAACATACAATAGCGGGACTACATTGAGGGATACTCTGGAGAGTATTCTTCGACAGGATTATTCTGACTATGAACTTATAGTCAAGGATGGAGGCTCAACGGACGATACTCTGGATGTCTGTCGTGAGTATGAACCGAGGTTTGAGGGACGTATGAAACTGCTGTCTGCTCCCGACAAAGGGATGTATGATGCCATGAATCAAGGGATAAATGCAGCTACGGGTGAGGTTATCGGCATATTGAACTCGGATGATTTCTATACATCAAACGATATTCTCCGAACCGTTGCACGTCAATTTGAAGAGACTCCTGATATTGACGCCCTCTATGGTGATGTTCATTATGTGAAATTTGATGATACTTCAAAACTTGTGAGGTATTACTCAAGCAGAATGTTCAGACGGAGTTGGATGCGTTTCGGATTCATGCCTGCCCATCCCTCATTCTATTGTAAGAAAGCGACATACGAGCGCTTCAAGCTTGACGCTACCAAGATTGAAGGTTTCAAGGGGAATGCAAGTTGTGCCTACTTCAATACATCGTATAAGATTGCAGCCGATTTTGAGTTTCTTGTCAGGACTATATTCGTAGGGAGAATCAAGACGCATTATATCAGTAAGGATTTCGTGACAATGCGCTCTGGTGGGGCAAGCAATAGTGGGGCAAGCAGTCATAGGCAAATCAATCGTGATCACCAAAAGGCATTAAAGGAAAATGGGGTGTATTCGAATATTTTTTTTCTCGCTTTGAGATATGTATATAAAGTCGGAGAATTGGCA
>Ga0256872_10000316_pt1 | contig 13220 bp, 7 predicted proteins | sample RumenRJG_08RNA_FD_186119 | JGI IMG/M metagenome (GOLD analysis project Ga0256872, IMG submission 186119) | Metatranscriptome of bovine rumen microbial communities from Lethbridge, Alberta, Canada - Rumen RJG_08 (Metagenome Metatranscriptome) | ecosystem: Host-associated > Mammals > Digestive...
CAGTTCCTTGCTCTTATGCCCGATATTATGGAGAAAGCAAAAGACTTGTCATGGCACATGAACCCAGAAATCATTAATCCGGCTTTCTGATAAAAAACCACTATCCACAACTTAAGGTTTCAGACTTCTGAAATACAATTTTTATTTTCTCGAACAAAAAGCAAAATCAGATATAAATTGATTTTTTTCTCTTATGGTAAATTACGATTTTTCCTTAAGTTGTTGATAGTGATTTACTGAAATAAAAATACTACTATTGGAAAAAGGAGGTTGAATGTCAAGTGAACAAAACAAATATCAAGAATTTCTCAATAAAAGCAAGGGATATTCTGATAGAAAAAATAATGTATTTAATGACACTGCTTGGCATTACTGAAAACGGTATCGCCCAACCGTTACCGCAATCTACAAAAGATTTGCAACTGTTTGACATTGGTATTTCTGAACCTATTCAGCTGAAAGGGAAAAAAATCAAACAAAGAGAAGCACTGGTAAACCGAATACAAAGTCTGAATAAGCCACACAAAGAAGCCTTTGAATTTGTGGTAGAAGAAATTGCTTATACATGGTTTAACCGTCTTATTGCGATACGGTTTATGGAAATCAATGACTATCTGCCGTCAAGGGTGAGAGTGTTGTCGTCAGAAAATCCCGACAAAAACGAACCCGATTTTGTCACAAAACCTTTTGAAACAGACCTTGATTTTACAGAAGAAGAAATCGGTCTGATTGAGCGTTATCAGGACGAAAACAAACTCAACGAACTTTTCCGTATGTTGTTTATCAAGCAATGCAACAAACTCCACGAGATATTACCTGAACTCTTTGAAAAAATCAATGACTATACAGAATTATTTTTAGCGATTGATTTCAACGATAAAGACGGCATTGTCTATCATCTTGTACACGATATTCCCGAAAGTGATTTTAACATAGGTGAAGATGGACAAATTGAAATTATCGGTTGGCTGTATCAGTATTATAACACAGAACCTAAAAACCGGGTTTTTGCCCGACCGTCAGGAATAAAAATCGAAGCAGAAGAAATTCCTTATGCCACACAGCTTTTTACTCCTGACTGGATTGTTCGTTATATGGTGCAAAATTCTTTGGGAAGAACGGTTATTCACAATCTGAAATATGCAGACCGGAATGAGAGTGAAAAAAGTAAAATTGATGATTTTAAAAGCAAGTGGATTTACTATATTGACGAAGCGGAACAACCCCCCGAAGTGACAGAAAAATTCCGTAGAAAAGAAAATCAGAAATACAACGATGACCAATACTTTTTTATAAATACAACCTTTATAGACCCTTGTATGGGTTCAGGGCATATATTGATATATGCGTTTGATGTGTTTATGGAGATTTACCGTTCCATAGGCTACACCGACCGCAACGCTGTGGCTGAAATTTTACAGAAGAATTTATACGGACTTGAAATTGACGACCGAGCAAAACAGCTTGCCTATTTTGCAATAATGATGAAAGCCCGTTCTTATGACCGCAGATTTTTCAGCAGAGGAATAACCCCTAATCTCTGTTCAATTCAGGACAGCGATAATATAAAAGAAGATTATTTAAGTCTTTTCGGAAAACTGAATTTTACCGCAAAGCAATTAGTTGATGAATTTCGTCAAGCCAAAGAATACGGAAGTATATTAAACCTTTCCATAACTGCCGATAAAATTGCGGAACTGGAAAGCAAATACGAAGAAATTGAAAATACTGAATATTTTGATTTCTTTGATATTGAAAAACAAGAAAAACTGAAAAAATATTTTCCTGCATTGATAAAACAAGCAAAAATTATGATTAGAAAATATGATATTGTTTGTACCAATCCGCCTTATGCAGGAAACAGCAGTTTTAATAATCAGTTAAAAACATATATACAAAAGCATTACCCTGATTCAAAAGCCGATTTATTTGCGGTATTTATGGAAAAATGTAATGACTACACCAACCCCAAATGTTATACAGCAATGATAACTATGCACAGTTGGATGTTTTTATCAAGTTTTGAAAAATTAAGAAAAAAAGTTGAATGTAACACTACTATCAGTATGGCACATTTTGGTGCAAGGGCATTTGACGAAATCAGCGGAGAGGTAGTACAGACAACTGCATTTGTTATCCAAAAAGAACATATCCAAAAGTATAACGGCACATATAAAAGACTGATAACACAAAAAAATGAAAATGAAAAAAGAAAAGCCTTTTTGACTAAAGATTATGATTATGTAGCAAACTCAGATAATTTTTCAAAAATTCCGGGTTCTCCTGTTGCTTATTGGGTGAGTGAAAAGTTTTTAAATATATTTAACCATAGTTTATTAAAAGATTATGCATCTGCCAATAATGGATTTACCACTGGTGACAATAATAAATTTTTAAGATATTGGTTTGAAATTAAATTTTCAAAAATAGGTTTTAATCATTCATCTGTTGATACTTCAAAAAATTTTAATAAAAAATGGTTTCCATACAATAAGGGAGGAAATTTTAGAAAATGGTATGGAAATAATGATTATGTTATTAATTGGGAAGATAATGGAAAAGAAATTAAAGCATATGGTCATCTTGTAGCACGAAGTATTAAACACCAATTTTGCGAATCAATCACATGGAATAAAATAACATCAGGTACAACTGCTTTTAGATATAAAGATGTTGGAACTATGTTTGATGTCGGCGGTTTAAGTATGTTTCCATATGAAAAAAAATATTTATTTTATTTAATGGGACTATGTAATTCAATCATTGTAAAAAAGTATTTAGAAATCATTTCACCTACTTTAAATTGCGAAACAGGTCATGTTTCGTCAATTCCTGTGATTATTGATAATGATAAAAAAGCAAGAATTGATGAATTAGTTCAAAACAACATAGACCGTTCAAAAAGAGATTGGGATAGTTTTGAAACAAGTTGGGATTTTGAGAGAAGTTCTATTATAACAGCACAAAACACATTAAAATCTATTGTAAAAAAATATGGTCAAAAAAGTGGAAGACACCCTAATCTTATTTGGGATTGCTACCTTCAATATGTAACAGATTGTCATTTATTGTTTACCGCATTAAAAAGAGAAGAAGAAGAACTCAACAAAATTTTCATTGAAATTTACGGTTTGCAAGATGAATTAACGCCTGAAATTGAATATAAAGATGTTACTGTACATTATGTATATATTCCTGATAAAACATATGAACAACTTAAAGGTAGGTACGAATATAAGTACATTAAACCAAAAGTCTTACGATATAATAAATATGTAATGACTGAACAAAGTGTAATAAAAGATTTTGTGTCTTATGCCGTAGGGTGTATGTTCGGCAGATACTCTCTTAATGAAACAGGATTGATTTTTGCAGGCGGTCAGTGGGATATTAGCCGATACACCACTTTCATTCCCACAAAAGATAACTGTATTCCCATTACCGACACGCAGTATTTTGAAAATGATATTGTCAGTCGTTTTGAAGAATTTGTCGGGGTTGTTTTCGGTAAAGATACCCTGACACAAAATCTTACTTTTATCGCAGAGGCTCTCGGTAACAAAGGCAATACTCCCCGTGAAGTTATCCGCAATTATTTTCTTGACGATTTCTTTAAAGACCATTGTAAGAAATATCAGAAACGCCCGATTTACTGGCTTTTCGACAGCGGAAAAGAAAAAGGCTTTAGAGCGTTGGTATATATGCACCGTTGGAATGCGGATACTATCGGTCATGTGCGTGTGGAGTATTTGCACAGGGTACAGCGTATCTATGAAAGCGAAATCGCCAGAGAACAGGATACCATAGACAATACTTCCAATAACAGAGAAAAATCCCTTGCCACAAAACGCAAGGAAAAATTGCAGAAACAGTTAAAAGAAACAAGAGATTATGATAAACTTATTGCCAACCTTGCTCTTGACCGTATTATGATTGACCTTGATGACGGTGTAAAAGTCAATTACGAAAAAGTACAGACGGCTCACGATAAGAAAAAACTGCCAATATTGGCAAAGATATGATGTGGTGATGAACTATGGCGGAACTGAATTTAAAGCAGATAACCGATAAACTCAACGAACAGTTACAGGGCGAAATCCGTCAGATAGTATTCTGGTATGACGACAACGGTGCTTTTGCCGAAGATGTGGACAGCCTTACACTGAACAACGCAAAAATTCTTCATCTCGAAAAAGACAATCAGTTCTATATCAAATACTTTCTGGAGTGTGTGGACACAAAAACACATTATCTTGTCTATGCTCCTTTTCCGAAACCTGACATCAGACACAATCATCTTGAAGATACTTTGCGGTATTCCCAACGCTTTTTTGTTGACCGTCCGTCTGTTATCGTGCAGGACTTGGGCTATGACGAAAAGCTGAAACCTGTTTTTCAGCAGTACAGCAAATTTTTCGACAGCAAGGAACGGACACAGAAATTCTATGACCTTGAACTCAACGCTAAAGAAAAATCCGACATCGAAACAGGTATTATGAGTGTATTGTGTAAACTGAAAGTAGCCAGTTTTGAAGAAGTACTGCGTGTTATTCTCATCAACGGTTTCAAGGAAAACGAATATATCGAAAAATTTGAACAGTATGGCGTTCTTACCGCTTTCTGGGAACAGGCTAACCGTAATTTCGGTTACAACGATACTTTCCCGTCACTTGACAAGTTCGTTTTTACGATGTTCGTTACTTATCTTTCCAAAACTGTATACGGAGAAATTCCTCCCGCATGGCAACCGTTTTTAGCCTATAAATTTTCCAACAATGTCAGCGTATTTCTCGATAACCTGATGAACAGCACCGTTTACGGCAAGCGTTTTGACAGACTTTCCGCTGATGTCTATTTCGGCATAAGCGGAGATAAAATCCTGAGAAAAATGCAGACGGACGAAATTATTGACTGCTATCTCTTTCTTGGCGTAGATGAAATCATCATAGACTGGCTCATCGACCGTCTGGAACATGAAGATATAGGAGTAAAAATCAGCGGTAAAACCATACCCGAAATATGCGAAAACCGTAAAAGAAAACATTTTGGCAATCAGCTTTCCCACGAATACAACCTGATTGAAAGTGCATGGTATCTTTTATCCCGACCGCCCTATGAGGAAATATCAGGAATAAAAAATATCGTAAAAAAATATACCGAAACTTACTTTGAAACAGACTGGCATTATCGTTATTTCTACTATCATTACGACAATGTCGTCAACAATGAAAAGTTTGAAAATCTAAGACAATTAATAGAAAATGTCTATACTAATGACTATCTCAATAAAATATGCGTCAACTGGAACAGAGAATTTCTTGCCGAAAACGGTGAAACCCATATCCAGAAACAGACCCATTTTTTTGACAAGCATTTACGCTATGCAAAAGAAAGAACGGTAGTTATCATTTCGGACGCTTTCCGTTACGAAGTCGGGTATAGTCTTTACCGCAGACTGTCGGCAGATGAAAAATGCAAAGTCACGATTGAACCTATGCAGAGTGTTTTACCGTCTTATACCCGTTTAGGAATGGGGGCATTATTGCCACACAGTACCATTGAACTCAATGACCATTGTGAAGTCCTTATTGACGGTAAAACCTGTAACGATATGGAACGCAGACAAGCTATTTTACAGTATTACAAACCTGAAAGCCGTTGTATTCAGTACGATACCTTAAAACATATGAACACCGCACAGCTCCGAGAAGTCTTTACAGGACAGGAACTTGTGTATATCTATCATAACCAGATAGACGCTCGTGGCGACCATTCTCTTACCGAAAACGAAGTATTTCAAGCCTGTGAGGAAGCCGTAGAAGAAATCTTTACTCTGATTAAACGCCTGACCTCTTGTGCCAATACTGTTCATTTTATCGTTACGGCTGACCACGGCTTTCTGTACAAGCGTGATACCGTTTCCGAAAATGACAAAATCAATACGGTATCGGGAGTGAAAGTTTTCAGACGGTATGCTGTTTCAAAACAGAAATTTCTGGCAGATGGTGTGGCAAATCTGCCGTTGGCAACTGTTCTGGAAAATCAGGACGATAAAATCATATCCTTTCCTATGGGGAGTGATGTGTTCAAAGTTTCAGGCGGTGGTATGAATTTCGTACATGGCGGAAGTTCTCCACAGGAAATGCTGATACCGTTGATTGATGTCCGTACACAGAGAGGTCATAAAGATACAACCAACGCTACCATTGACCTAATCAGTATCAACAATAAAATTACCAATCTGATTTTCTCTATGGAATTTTTACAGCGTGAACCTGTCAGCAGTACCGTAAAGGAGACGCTGTACCGAATAGTCTTTGTCAACGAAAACGGCGAAAAAGTTTCCAACGAAATTTTCCATATGGCGGATAATCGAAGTCCGCACAGTGTAGAAAGAAAAAGCCGTTTTACTTTCCGTCTGAAAAACAGACCGTATCACCTGACCGAAAAATACTATCTGTTAATCATTGATGACAAAAAGAATATAGAGATATTCCGTAAAGAAATGCGGATTGATATTGCCTTTGCCGATGATTTCGGCTTTTAGGGAGTGCCGTTATGACTGAAAATAATGAACAACTCAACTGCACACTGAAACAGGTCTTTGACGGAAAAATTGTCCGCAAAGACCTGACAAAGAAAATCAAAGAGGGAGCAAATGTTCCTGTATATGTACTGGAGTTTCTGCTCGGACAGTATTGCAGTTCTGACGATGAAGATATTATTGAGGACGGTCTGAACACCGTCAAAAAAATTTTAGCCGATAACTATGTCCGACCTGACGAAGCACAGAAAATCATGTCGTTATTGCGTCAGCGTGGAAGTTATACCGTGATTGACAAGATAAGCGTACAACTCAATATCAAAGCCGATATTTATGAGGCTCGGTTTTCTAATCTCGGACTGTCGAACATTCCCATTGATGAGGTCTATCCTGCCAAATATGACCGTCTGTTGTGTGGCGGTATATGGTGTATTGTCGGTCTGGATTATGAATATATCGAAACAGGCAAATATCCGCCTGTGCATATCCGTAAACTTACCCCTATTCAAATGCCCCACATTGATATTAATGAACTCAAAGACGGAAGAAAACATTTTACCAAAGAAGAATGGATTAGCATTATGCTCCGTTCCATAGGTATGGAATCCGACAAACTTTCCAAAAGAGAAAAGTGGCTGTTGCTTGCCCGACTGATACCTCTTGTTGAAAACAATTACAATTATTGTGAACTTGGTTATCGCAGTACGGGAAAATCACATATCTACAAAGAAGTATCTCCCAACAGCATATTGGTTTCAGGCGGTCAGACAACGGTAGCTAATCTTTTCTATCATATGGGTAAAAAAGCCGTAGGACTTGTCGGTGTATGGGATTGTGTCGCCTTTGATGAGGTAGCAGGCATTACTTTCAAAGATAAAGACGGTATTCAGATAATGAAAGATTATATGAACTCCGGTTCTTTCAGCAGAGGTAAAGACGAAATATCTGCTTCTGCCTCGATGGTATTTATCGGAAATATCAATCAGGGCGTTGATGTTCTGTTAAAGACGGCAAGTCTGTTTGACCCTTTTCCGAATGAAATAGGAACAGATACCGCTTTTCTTGACCGTATACACTGTTATCTGCCAGGGTGGGAAGTACCGAAATTCCGTCCTGAACATTTTACCAATGAATACGGATTTATTACCGATTACCTTGCCGAATTTGTCAGAGAATTGCGAAAAGAACAGTTTGGCGACAGTATAGAGAAATATTTTCGGTTAGGGAGAAACTTAAACCACAGAGATACGGTTGCTGTCAGAAAAACCGTAGGTGGAATGTTGAAACTGTTATATCCTGACGGAATGTTCACCAAAGAACAACTGGAAGAAGTATTGATTTTTGCTTTGGAAATGCGTCGCAGAGTAAAGGAACAGTTGAAAAAACTCGGTGGAATGGAATTTTACGATGTCAATTTTTCCTACATAGACAACGATACTTTTGAAGAACATTATGTATCCGTTCCCGAACAAGGTGGCGGTAAACTAATCCCTGAAGGACTGGGCATTGCAGGACAAGTCTATACCGTTGCACCGTCAAAATCAGGTATGACAGGTGTTTTCCGTCTGGAATCACAGATACTCAACGGAAACGGTAAGTTGGAAAAAACAGGTATCGGTAATGACGCAAGATGTAAAGAAGCTGTCAATACAGCGTTCAACTATCTCAAAGCCAATGCTAACAGGATAAGTGGAAGTATCAGTGTCACAGGAAAAAATTACATCGTCAATTATCAGGATTTGCAAGGTATAGGAATGACGGAAAAATTAACTCTGCCTACACTGATAGCATTATGTTCCGTTGCACTTGGCAAGCCGACAGTCAGCAGTTTAGCGGTTCTGGGAGATATAAGCATTGCAGGAACGCTGATAAAAGTTGATGAACTCGCCAATACCTTACAGGTCTGTTCAGACAGCGGAGCAAAAAAGATATTGCTACCCATAACATCAGCAGTCGATTTAGGAACAGTACCCTCTGAATTGATAGGCTGTTTTCATCTGATATTTTACCAAAGTCCCGAAGATGCAGTTTTCAAGGCTTTAGGTGTGGAATAATTTATAAAAATAAAAAAAGATTTGCCCCCTTATAGTTAAAAGGCAAATCTTTTTTTTACTTGGTTGTTCTCGAAAATGAGCATTAAAAAAATAAACATATCGTAAGCGTCAAATAACCAGTGTATAGAAAAACCACGGAGCAGGAGATAGTCTCCCGAACCGTGGATTTAGATTTATAATGATTTGATAATATTTCCACTGCGTTTGGCATGGAGATAGATCTCTTTAAAATCAGAGGAATAATTATTTCCGAAATGCATACTCGTGATAGAAACCAGTCCGTCAGAGATAATAACATCCTTCCACGGAAGCAGTGTTACGTTCAACAAAACAGGCGGTTTACGATACTGAATCATTTCCTCCCAGGATGAAAACAGACCATTTACAAGATATACTCTCCGGTTATCAGTACTTATAAATACCGAACCTTTTTTCAAATGCCTTTCAAGTATAAAATCTCCTGTAATATGTCGTTTCCAACTGCTGACAAGTTCACGACATTCATTATTCAGTGTTGCCTGCTTAAGGTATTCGTCTATCAAATGATTATTTGTCCAAAGTGTATTTGCAACGTTTAAGGCATTTTTGATGTCAATGCCTTCTGATTTTTCAAATCTTTCCATAAATGTATAATCGCATTGAACTGCATTGAATCTTTTATTCGTAAAATCTAACAATAGCAAAAATAATTCAAAAAACAAATGCGCATCTTCTCTGCTAATCTTCATTTTCTTTCTCCCAAGGCATAATGATCGTTCCTGCAGGCTGTCTGAACAGCTCTGTCAGATATTTTTCTGCATCCAGCCCATTAGCCTGTGCTGTAGATACGATGGAATACAGGGCCGCGCTGCACTCTGCACCTCTTGCCGTATTGCTGAACAGCCAGTTCTTTCTGCCGACAGCAAAGGGTCTTATTGCATTTTCGGCACGGTTGTTGTCCATGGGGATATTTCCGTTTTCAAGGAACGTGTAAAGATATGCTTTCTCGTTTATGGCATAACCAATGGCCTCCGCAAGCTTGTTTTTACCGCTCACCGGCAAAGACTCAAGCCATGCGAAGAATTCATCTATTAACGGCTTTATGATTTTCTGACGTTCCTTGTATCTTTCGTCTGATGTGCAGTTTTTCAGCAGCCCCTCTTCGTGATATATTCTTTTTATCCGCTCCACAGCCTGAACGGCAACGGAAGTACTATGGAGCTTTTTATCGGAAGGAATGGCTTCAACGAAATTTCTCCTCATGTGCGCCCAGCATCCGCAATGCTTCACGTTCTTTAAGACATGATACCCGCTGAACTGGTCACGGACTAGATATCCGCTCCAGCCTTTCAGAAATTCTTCTGCGTTTGCCCCCTTCCTTGTAGGCTTGTAATCGAAAATGACAATACTACGGTCATTGATCTTTCCGTTGCAATAGACCCACATCCTCGATTCGCTTGTCGCCTTCCTGCCGTTTTCATGCAGCACTTGTATGACTGTTTCATCGGCATGGATAACTTCACTCAAAAGAAGCAGCCCTGTCATTTTCTGCACGACCGGCAGACACCATTGCTCTGCAGCCGTCAGAACCCAGTTGGACATCGTAGCTTTAAGCAATGGTATTTTCTTTGAAGCGAAATCTTTCTCCTGACGATGCAGGGGCACGGCTTTCCCGTATTTCTCAAAAATGATATGGGCTAAAAGCTCCGGTGAACAATAGCTGCCGGGGATCATCGGCTTTGGGCAATATGCCTTGACAATATGACATGGTTCAATATCATCAAGTTCTTCATCCTTTTCCGGATTGCTGCCGCATTTTTTGCACTTGTAAACCTTGATGATATGACGGCGGATATGGAATTTTGCAGGAGTGTAGACAAGCTCATCACGCTTTTCTTCTCCTATTTCTTCCATCTCTGCACCGCATTTATCGCAGGTCTTATCTTCAAGCTCATGAATGACTTTTTCAACAGGAAGATCAGACATAGCCTCTTCAAACGTGCGTTTTTTCTTGCGCTTATGTTCAGGAACGGTTATGGTTTCTTCAGAGGTCTTTTCAGAAACGGTTTTTTCGTCTTGCATTAAAGAAAGCTGCTCTCCGCCCTCAAGGATAACGGAGTTTTGCTCGGACTTCCTTCCGAACATCTGCTTTTTTAACCAGTCAAGCTGACTCTGCATCAATGCCATTTCTTCTTTGAGTGTGGCATTTTCGGCGTGGAGTGAACTGATCTCTTTCAGATATTTTTCACGCTCCTGATCCGGCATACAACAATCCTCCGTTCCTGAATGATACATTCATCATATCAGAAACGGGGGTGTGATTCTACCTTTTTATGTAAACTTTTCGCAAATCAAATATTAATACAAAATACCGGGCTTTCCGTCACGAATAGCTTTTGGCTGTTCTATCGTAAGTCCCTCCAACAGCCAGCGTGTCTGCTGCGGTGTCAGAAGCTTTGCTTCTGTTTCGTTTCGGGGCCACTGAAATCTGCCGTTATCAAGCCGCTTGTAAAGCAAAAGGAATCCGTCTCCTTCCCAGAGAAGTCCTTTGATGCGGTCACACCTCCGACCGCAAAACAAAAATAATCCTTTACAAAATGGATCAATCTTAAGCTGACCCTGCACAATGGCCGCCAGACCGTCTATTGACCTTCGAAGGTCAGTGTAGCCTGTGACAAGATATACCTGAGTTCCACAAGGAAGATCGTTCAGCATAGCTTGTCCACCACCGCAATCAATACCTCTGCTGAAATGTTTTCCGGCAATGTTATGTAAAGTCCATTTTTCTCGATGGTTATGTTTCTGTCTGATGTGGTGGTCAGGATCGGAACTACTGCTCTTTCTGTTTCCATTTGTGCCTGAGCTTTTTCGGATTTGCCTGATCTCAACAATTCTTCTCTTACCTTGCGCAGATGGTAGTAATATGTTTTTGAATTTATGCCGTATTGTTGGCACCACTCCTGAACGCTCAGACCGCTCGATTTCTGTTCTTCAATTTGTCTGCTCCATTCCTGCAGCCGGATATTCTTCTTTACAATCGCTATTTCGTGTTCTGTCTTTTCCATTTGTCTTACCTCCGTCTGAAATACTCTGATTTACTCCATTGGACTTGTTCAGACTTTTTTAGATTTTCTCATTTTGTCTGAATGTTTACTTGGAGTTTATTATACTCTTTCAGAATTGTGGGAGAAAGACGATGGGGATTTGACGGTTACGATGCACCTTTCGGAGAATCTGAAAACAACCAGTTCTTTCGACCGACAACAAATGGACGGATAGTGTTTTCTGCCCGGTTGTTGCTGATTTCAATTCCAGGGTCGGCAAGAAAACCGTACAGATAACGCTTTTCATTTAAAGCGTATTGTACAGCTTTGGCAAGCCTGCTACCACTTGCCGGATTGACATTTGCTAGCCATTTGAAGAATTCGTCAAGCAGAGGTCTGACTTCTTCTGTACGTCTGCGATGCTTTTCTTCAGAAGGCAAAGGTTCATGTACTCTCTTCCCGTCCTTGTCTTTGCCGTCATACTCACGTTCAAGAGCGAACAGCTGGTCACATCTTTTTACCCCTTCTGCGGCAACGGATGTTTCCCATAGTTTCTGGTCGGATGGCAGTGCTTCCACGAACTTTCTCCTGACATGAGCAAAGCAACCGCAACGTTTTGCTTTTGTCAGTTTGTTGTAACCATCGAAACCATCACATACCATATAACCGTTGTAATTTCCAAGAAAACTGACAGCATTTTCTCCGCTTCGTGTTTTACGATAATCGTATAGTACAACATATTTCCCACTGCACGCCGGAGTGCAGTATACCCACATATGGGATTGCGTCTTTGCCTTCCGTCCGGGTTCATGTAAGACCTGAACGACCGTTTCATCAGCATGGATAATATTGCCGGACAACAAATCGCATTTCATCTGCTCATATACCGGTTTTGCTTTTTCTTCAGCTATCCGTATAATCCAGTTTGCCATAGTCGTCCTTGACAGCATAACGCCGTGAGCTTTCATATCCTGCTCTATGCGGTATAGTGGCATACCGTTGATGTACTTGGAGTAAATGATGTGAGCTAAAAGTTCCGGAGAACAAAAACTGCGTGGGATTAACATATCAGGAGCCTTCGCTTTGCGAAAATGCTCCTTTTCAATATCATCAAGCTCTGCGTCTTTTGATGCATCCTTTCCGCAGGATGCACATTTGACCACCTCGACATAATGTTTGCGTATATACAGTTTTGCCGGTACATAAACAAGTTCATCATGCACGAATTCTTTGCCCACAGTTTTCATCTCACTACCGCATTTATCACAGACTTTGTCTTCCACCTCATGCAGTACTTCTTCCACCGGTAATTCCTTGAGTATTTCAGCACGACTACGCTTTTTCTTTCTCTTATGTGACGGCACAGTCACTTCTTCAATTTCTTCACGGCGGGCTTCGGTTTCTGCTTCATTGAACAAAGATAACTGTTCTGCGTTTTCGGTTTCATGCAACACTTTCTTTTCACTTTTCTTTCCGAAAACCACTTTCCTGAGCATCTCCACCTGATGTTTAAGATTTTCAATTTCTGCACGAAGAACGGTATTTTCTGCAACAAGTTCTTCAATGGTTCGCTCTTTTCTTTGTTCTTTCATAACATAC
>Ga0256872_10000318_pt1 | contig 13211 bp, 6 predicted proteins | sample RumenRJG_08RNA_FD_186119 | JGI IMG/M metagenome (GOLD analysis project Ga0256872, IMG submission 186119) | Metatranscriptome of bovine rumen microbial communities from Lethbridge, Alberta, Canada - Rumen RJG_08 (Metagenome Metatranscriptome) | ecosystem: Host-associated > Mammals > Digestive...
AATGGATCCGGTAAAGCTAATGTTAAAAGTGAAAACCGAATTTTTACTGCAAATGTTCGTGCAGGTTATGACTCCAAAGGAAATTTGATTATTAGTACATCTGAGTTTTACAGTCGAAACTCAAGAGAAAAATTTGAAGCTCAGTCTATACGTTGTGAGTCTAAAGGAGGCATAGCTTTATGTTCTGGAAAAAATAGACAAAGCAGTCATAGATGGCATTCAGTTCCATTCAAAAGAATTAAGTGATTTGGTAGGAGAAGAAGATGAGTGTGATGCCAAAATACAAAGATATAATAAGTCTCATACCATTTGGATTACCACAGTATTTAGACTTTGAAGTTTCTTTTCAATCCATAAAGAAAATCAATATGACTTTTATGGAGGAACTTGATGAAGGTCAGGTTGTTGACAATTCGTTGATTGTGAAAAATGTTAAACTTCACCAAGTTGAAAAAAATGAGGATGAAGAATGGTTTTTGCCTAGTTCTAACAAAATTGTTGATGAAACTGAATGTTGTTCAGTTAATTCAGAAAAACATTTAGGTCCTTGGCTTGATCGATGGATACCTATCCCTTTCTTTAGGGAGACTGACAATTGTCATGAAGATAATAAACCGATTTTTCAGTATGGTCCAACTAACTGGGCTAGAGCTTATTTAACAAAAACCGCCAGCGAAACAGACAGTGAACCTTCAAATTGGAGGCTTGTTATCTGTTTTGATATGCAAGTGAACGAGGAAGATTCAACACACTGTGGGTTGACAGATTCTGATGTTTCAGATTCTGCTGTATGTTCATTAGCGTATATGAAAAGAGACAATGCACAGTTCCTCATGGAAGGATGGGTAAGCGAATGGTTAAAGGCTGAGTGGAACTCTTATTTTTCTGATGAAAAAAAATCTAAAGAGAAACCACGCAGAGTTGTGGATGACTATGACGAAGATGATACTGGAGAGATGCATCTTGCGCACCTTGCGTCCTATTTGGTTTATCTTGCTTTAATTGACAAAATTATTGGCGGAAAGAAAGTAAGAATTGCTAAGGTGGAAGAAGGGTCTGGGGAAGGTAGTTTTATAAATGTTGACCTTGTTTTGGATATAGGTAATTCTCGCAGTACCGGCGTTCTTGTGGAACATGTTTCTGAAGATAATCCTGATTCTGTGTTACTTGACAGCTATCGTCTTGAATTGAGAGATATGTCGTTGCCATATAAGATATACACAGAACCGTTTGAAACTCGAATTGAATTTGTAAAAACTGAATTAGGATTATCCGAGTTTAGTGATCGTTCAGGTAGAGAGAATGCGTTTTCATTTGTTTCTCCAATCAGAACTGGTCCTGAGGCAAATAGACTTGCAAGCAAATCTGTGAACTCTGAGGGCGCGTCCGGAATGAGTAGCCCTAAGCGTTATTTATGGGATCTTGATGAAAAGGATTTATGGTTCTTTAATAAGTCACACGAAAATGACAATGAGGAATTAGTATCGTCACTGACTTTGTGTAGATATGTTAATAATGCAGGTATTCCATTGGCGAATTTAAAGGAATTGAAAGCAGCAGCAGAACCTATCGAAGAAGGACAAGAAAAACCAAAGTTAAGCTCTATTTCCATAGATTTGCAGAACATTTTTGGCAGAGAGATCAAAAATCAGAATATTCGATTTGCAATGCAACCGCGTTTTTCCAGATCGTCATTGATGATGTTCTTGTTTATTGAATTGATTCAGCAAGCATTAATGGCTATAAATTCCCCTTCGGTTAGAGATACTAGAAGTTATCCTGATAGGCCAAGAAGACTTCGCAGTCTGATTTTTACTGTACCTCCTGGAATTCCTGTTGTTGAAAGGAATATATATAACACATGGGGAAAAATTGCTGTTGAAGTAGTTTGGAATGTATTAGGTTGGGGAAGGTTCTACCAGGATTACGGCAAAAAAGTTTCCAAAAAAGAACCTCGCAGACCTATTGATGATTTTCGTTGTTGTCCAAGTATAAAATGCTTGTGGGACGAGGCTACATGCTCTCAACTTGTATATATTTATAATGAGATAAAGCATAATTACGCATATGATGCACATCTGTTCTTTGAAGCTATGGGTAAGAAGAGAAGAGTGCCGGTTTATGGTCAGCCAAATAATGGACAGACTGAGATTAGACCAACATTGCGTGTTGCAACAATAGATATAGGAGGAGGAACAACGGATGTTTCTATAACAACTTTTGTTCTTGCTAATGATAAATCTTCCACAAACAGAATATGGCCAAAGCAGGAGATTATTGACGGCTTTAATATAGGCGGTGATGATGTGATTCAGGATATGGTTACATCAATTGTTCTTAAGTCTATTTCTTCGTTTATTGTAAAGAAGAGCAATGGAAGTATTCCTCAGCACAGAGTTGAAGAATCTATGAGAGCTATGTTTGGCCAGAAATCATCTGATCAAAGAATTCAAAATCTTAGGGTTCAGTTTATAAGACAGGTTTTGCTTCCTGCTGTGTACGCTCTTCTTAATATGTATGAAGCAAAAGATCTTCATGATGATACAGGCTTTTTCTCCTTTGAATTTAGGGAACTTTTTGAAGGGGAGACTGTTTCATCTCCTTTCAAGCGTGTTCCTAAGCCTGCAAAGGAAGTATTGGATTTTTTCTCTTCCGAAATCATGAAACGCTTCGGTTTTGATATGGATATTTTGGATATGGCTGTATCAATTTCGTGTGTTGAGATAGATAAGGTAATAGGAACTAGTATGGAGTCAACGCTTGACAGCCTTGGCGAACTAGTCAGTGCTTACAATTGTGATACTTTGATTTTGACAGGACGTCCATCATGTTGGAATGCTGTCGTAAGAAAGATCTTTTCTATGATGTGTATTGCGCCGGATCGTGTTATGCCTATGAGAAATTATAAGGTTGGAAGTTGGTACAGATTTGCTAACGAATCTGGCAATATCAAAGATCCTAAGACCACAGTGATAATGGGAGCTGTGCTCTGTCAATTGGCTGAAAATTCTCTAGAAGGATTTGTATTTAATTCAAATATTTTGAAATTGAAGGATACTGCAAGATTTATTGGAGAACTTAATAATCAGGGTACTCTGATAAAAGAGAAGGTTTGGTTTGATTTATCAGGCAATAGTAAAAAAACAGAGTTTGAGCACATAGTGGATTTCAGCGCTCCGATATCAATAGGGTATCGTCAATTGAGCACAGATCGTTGGACAACTAAAAAGAGTTGGATTATGGATTTTGCAACTGACGAGGATCGTGAGAATTCTGTTGGTAAAACACCTTATAAAGTTAAAGTTTTATTTAAGATCCCAGATCCAGAAGATTCCAATTTAAATGAAAGATCATTCTATGTTGATAAGTTAAATCAGCCGAGCATTAGTGATGACAATGATGCGATAACTCAGAGAGATGGTGAAGTAACTGTTAAACGTAGTGCATTGAAAATCAAATTAAGCACAATTAGTAAGTCTGACGAAAAGGGCTGTTGGATGGATACTGGTATCTTGTATCGTTAATACAGAGTTGCAAAGGATTTATATAATGGAAAAAGAGCAAATCATTCAAGATTCTGAAATTTTAGCAAAAGCATGCCAGGACGCTCAGAATTGGATAGGTGTGAATGAAGAACGTGTTCGTTCATGTGGTAAATCACAATCTTCTGTTTTAGTGGAACTGAGGCATCAAGCTCGATTGTTCAAAATGCTGAAACGCGCAGCATCTAGAAAAATGTGTGCAGGTGTATTTGGACCTAGTCAGGCAGGAAAATCGTACCTTCTTTCTTCGTTGGCAAGGGATTCTGAAGGAAATGTTTACTGTGATTTTAATGGTGAACAGCATGATTTTCTGCGGGAGATTAATCCTGAGGGAGGTAAAGAGTCAACAGGTTTGGTGACTAGGTTTACTATGACGGCTCCTACTAATTATCCAAATGGTTATCCAGTTCATGTAAGATTGCTTTCAGAAACGGAACTTGTCAAAATTTTTGCCAACACATACTTCTGTGATGCTATCCACCGTGAGAAGGTGGATAAGGATGCTATAAGAAATGCATTGCATCCGTTGGAAAGTAGAGCTACATCTTCTAGTGTGTCTCATATTGATATAGATGTAATGGAAGACTTGCATGAATATGTAAGCAATTCATTCGGAGACAAAGCAAGGCCTGCTGCATTGGATGAAGTTTATTGGAACAAAGCTATTGAACTTGCACCGAAACTTTCTAGAGATGATCGAGTTACTCTTTACAGTATCATTTGGGATGGTATTGAAGAATTTTCGGATATGCTGAGAAATCTTCTTGTTGATTTAGAAAAAATTGATTTTGCTGAAGAAGCATTCTGTTCTATGAAAGCGTTGATTCCTCGTGAAGCTAGTATTATCGACGTGGAAACTTTAGGAAAAAATGATTTTTCAAATTGTAATTCATGTGCAAACATTCAGCCAACAGTTGAAGTTCGTAGTCCGTCAGGAAAAACAGCCTCAATTCTTAGAAAAAACCTCACTGCAATAGTGGCAGAGTTGACTTTAGTAATGGTTAAAAGACCTGCAAATTATTTTGAACATACGGATCTTCTTGATTTTCCTGGATACAAGGCAAGATTGGAGGCTACGGATTTGGTTGACTACCTTAAATCGGGAAAATCTGATAGTGCTGTTGAACAGTTTTTTAGACGAGGCAAGGTTGCGTATCTGTTCCAAAGATATAATTCTGAGCACGAACTAACAAGCCTCTTGTTGTGTAATTCTACCACGGACAATATTCCTGGATTGCCAAAGGCCGTTGAGGATTGGATTATTTCAACCCATGGTAAAAATCCAGAAGATCGAGTAAATGTAAAAAATGCTCTGTTCTATATTCTGACTAAATCAGATACCAATTTTGATTGGGGTCCAGGTAAAAAATACGAAACAGTTTGGGATAGTACGATTCAGGGCAAATTTTTAGCTCATTTTTCAAATACGTTCAGTCAGACTACCCATTGGGTCGAAAAATGGATCCCAACTCAGCCTTTCAACAATATGTTTATGCTTAGAAATGTTAATATTGCCTGGAAGGCTATGATGAAAATAACCAATGGTACTGAAGTTGATATTAAGGACACAGAACATGCTCAAAAAATGAAAAATGCTTTTGTAAATTCTGAACTAGTGAAAAAGCATTTTCGTTCACCTGAAACAGCTTATGATGAACTCATGAAACTGAACGATGGAGGTATTGAGCATATCAAACGATGTTTGGAGCCTCTTTGTGATCCAAATTTGAAATTAAATCAGATCCATAATGCTTTGTTGAGAGCGAGAGAGAAACTGTATTCTATATTATCTCCTTTCTATCATTCCGGAAATAAGGCTGAAGAAATTAAGAAAAAACAGATGCTGTTTCTTAAAATAAAGAATTTAAGCTCTAATCCTAAATTCAGATCTAGATTTCCAGAACTTCTTAACAGTTTTATCTTACCGATAGATTTGGTTGTTTATCTAAGAGATGATGCTGAGCGTAAATATGATGAATACAAGGAGAAGCTTAATTCTATTGCAGTTAATGAATCAACCTTTTCAAATGATTCACCAATGATGAATTCAGATGAGAATATGGATCTTAACTTTGATCTTAGTTTTGATGATGCTGATTCGTTTTTTGGAAATTCGACCTCTGATACCAATGAAAAAATATCAGACGAAAATGGAAAGGAAACCGGCGAGCGGGATTTCATATCATTTTATGTTGAGCGCATAATTGAAGTGTGGAACAGTCATTGCCGTTCCAAAGCAGATGATGCATCTTTGACGGGATACTATATGTTCCCGCAGCAGTGTTATATGTCAATGCTAGATGAATTTGACTCTGCGATAACTAGAATGAATTTGAGAAACAAAATTGAATTCAAATTGAGAGAAATATCAAGATTTACGGGAGAGGAATATCAGAAAAACAGAAGACAGGCGAGTTATGCAATCAGTGTATTGAATAGTTTCTTAAGTTGGTTGGGGAAAAATCCAGCTGAAACTGATGAATCTGATCGTAATGTTGATTTTAATGGCAAGATTGTCACGGTTTTTAAGAATCCGGTACCTATAGATGGATATCCAGAACTTCCTTATAAATATGATCCTACGGCAAACGCCAAACAATGGTTTATGGATTGGTTGGTGACATTCTATGGACTTCTTATAGATAATGCTACCTCAGACGATACAGGCAAAATTGATATTCGACAGAATTCAATCTTAGGCGAAATATTAAAAATTATTAAACCGGAGTAATAAATGATTGTATGTTTTTCTCAAAAAAAACTTGAAGATGGTTTTGCCGATATTATTCTCGAACCAGAAGATGGTGAAAAATTCTTAGGAAATGAATCTATAGCTATTTCCAAAGCTACTTCCAAAGGTGAGGAGTTCCTAAGTTCTGATAAGGGATTGTGGACAGGAAAAAAGGAGATCCTTGAAAAAACAATAAGGAAGTTTGAGGAAAATAAACTTACTTTTAGACTTGAACCATATTATGTAAATGCTCTGAGCAAAGGTGGCTTCTGTGTATATATCTTTGATGAAAACGGCAATGAAATTTCTGTTGGCGATGTGTTTATTAATGGCGTAAGAAAGTCTCCTATTGTTTCCGGTGGTTATGGATTAGCAGGAGATAGTAGTCTTAAAACTAAAGATGATTCCGAATCAGCTCTTCAGAACGTAACTCAAATAACTGATGAGATAAAACAAAAAATAAAAGAGTTGAAGAAAACTTTGACGGAAACTGACGATGCATTGTCAATGATTGAGGAAGATTTTACAAACAAAGATTACGATAATAGTGAGGCTGATTATAAGAATCTTACGGAATTATCGCAAACTGTAAAACAAAAGAGTTCCGAGATTGAGCAGTTGTTGTCAAGTGCAGGACAGATTTTAAATAATTCAAAGGTTGTAAATGATTCATCTATATATCATCAAGCCAAAGATAAGGTTGATGAAATTATAAAAATGGTGAGTGAACTGGAATCTTGGCAGAATTCAACAATTGATAAAACAGAAAAAATACATGCTAAATATGTTGATTTTATTAGCTTCAGACCAGTGAAGGGAGTAAGTGTCCCTTGTGACAATATTTCTAGCTTTGATAGTTCAAGCTCTGATGCAAGAATGCAAAATAATGCTGATTTGAAAATTGGTAATTCTGAGTCAAAGTCTTTACAAACTCAGTGTAAAGAGGAAATACATAAAGAAAACCAGAAGAGTCAATCTAAATCAAAATCGCCGGTTTTGTTGATTTTATCGGGTTTGATTTTAATGGCTGCTATAGGAGGTGTTGCATATTATTTTGTCAATCAATCTTCTTCAAATATAGGAGATGAGCAAACATCAAATTTCACAGATGATTCAGGGAAGAGTGTGGAAGCTGCTGGGGCAGAAGCTGAAAAGAAGGCTGCCGAGGAAGCCGCTAGGGCAGAAGCAGAAAAGAAGGCTGCCGAGGAAGCCGCTAGGGCAGAAGCAGAAAAGAAGGCAGCTGAGGAGGCTGCTAGAGCCGAAGCAGAAAAGAAGGCTGCCGAGGAGGCCGCTAGAGCCGAAGCAGAAAAGAAGGCAGCTGAGGAGGCTGCTAGAGCCGAAGCAGAAAGGAAAAAAGCTCAAGGTGATATTAAAAAACGCGTATCAGAATTCTTATCATCATCCCGTCGTAATTCTGAGACAGCAATGGAACTTGCTGATGAATTAGAACCAACAACGACAGTAGAGCAGGATTTGGTTTTTAAATTGTACTATTTTGCAGCTATGCGTGACAACGAAAGAGGTGCTCTCAAATATGCTGAGTGTCTTGATCCATCTAAACCTGAATGGGGAACAGTAGGCAAAGATGCAGTTGAAGCTTGGGAGCATTATGGCAAAAGTCCTGATGGTTCTGTAATGAAACAGAATATGAAAAATTGGGTAGAAGCTGAAGCCAAAAAAGGTAATGCACAAGCTAAAAAATGGTTAAAACAACTCAGGTAGAGGAATATTCAAATGAAAAATATTAAATTGAAAAGTATTTCTGTGATAGTGTTTTCTCTTATAGCCACGCAGATCGCTCTTGCTGATCAACCAATGCTTCAAGATGGAAAGAAAACTGTTTTTCAGCGAGTTGTATCTAATCCGGGGGCTGTTCTATTTTCTGATGCGGATGCTAGCAAAAAAATAGGAACACCAAGAACTTTCACTTCTTTTTACATCTACGAAAGAAAAGGAAATATGGTTAGAGTCGGTGTTTCGGCACATGAATCCGATGGTTGGATTAACCGACAAGAAGTAACAGAATGGCCTCAGGCGATTACCATGGTTTTTACGGACCAAACAACCCGTCAACCGGTTCTGTTTTTCAAAAATAAGGAAGAATTAATTAATTTATGTACAGCTGACAGTATAAAAGCATCTGTTGATAAATATGTCGAATTATTTAGTAATAAAAATTCAAAAATTCCTACCAATAGTCCGGTTATAGCAATGGAACCTTATGATAGTCAAGTATCGCAGAACGATTTTTATTTACTTCCTGTTCTTGATATTGATACCCAATTTGACGAAAGTGGTACTCGCCTATTGGAAGTCGCCAGCCTTGATCCTGGTGTATCAAAGACATCAACATCTAAAAGAGACGAAGCAAAATTTTCTGATTCACAGGGTATGAGTACTGGTATAGTTTTTGTTGTTGATACTACTATTTCAATGAAACCGTATATTGAAGAAACCAAAGAAACGATCAGAAAAATTTTCAATAGAATTCAGAAATCCAAAGCAAAGGACAAAATTGCAATTGCTGTCGTTGCTTTTAGAAGTAATGTTCAAAAAGCTCCGTTAACAGAGTATAACACACGTGTAATAAGTGATTTTGTCACTGTCACAAACAGAGAAAAGCTTGAAACTTTTCTTGAAGATTTAGATGAGGCAACAGCTAGTACTCATGATATAAATGAAGATTCACTTGCAGGTGTAAAAGTCGCTGTTGACAAACTGAGTTGGGAAAAGGTTGATGGCAAAATGCTACTGTTGGTTTCAGACGCTGGCCCTCTTGTAGACGATACTGCAAAGACTGGAATGAGTTCAGAGGCTATGGCTGACTATTTGAGGACAAATAATATATACCTCGTCGCATTGCATGTTAAATCTCCTAAATCGGCAAAAAATCATTCATACGCAGAAAAAAATTATCGTGAACTTTCAAAAATGTCTGATGGTCGATCTAGCTATATCCCGATTGATGCTACGACACCTGCAGTGGGAGCCGCAAATTTCTCAAAGGTAGGTGATGCTGTTGCTAATATTTTCTGTCAAATAGCAGAAAACCAAGTGACAGGGAAACAATCAAGAAAACCTGCTTCAAAATCTGACGAAAATGTGAAGGCTGAGGAAAAGGCGGGAAATCTAGCTGAAAAAATAGGCTATGCAATGCAGTTGCAGTTTGCGGGAAACAGGGATGATGTTACGGCTCCGCATGTAGTAAAAGCGTGGATAGCAGATGCAGATCTTTCCTTATTGGAAGAAAATCCAAATGATGCTCCTGTTCCAGTTGTTGAACCTGCTGTATTACTTACAAAATTGCAGTTAAGTATGTTGAGAAAACAGGTCAAACTTATTATAGACGTAGCCGAAGAGGCCTTCCTTCGTTCTGACGAAGATGGAAGTTTTAATTTTTATGATCAGTTAGTTTCCGCTGCTGCCCAGATGTCACGCGATCCTTCTGCATTTACTGATTCTCCGGGGGCAAATTTGGAAAAGAAAGGTGTGTTGGATGAAGTCCTTGAAGGACTACCGTATAAGAGCCAGGTTCTTAGATTTAAACGTGATGATTGGTCGAATATGAGTGTAGGTCAACAAAGGGAGTTCATTAAAAGACTTAAGGGATTAATTGCTTTATACGATGAGTACGATAGCGATACCAAACATTGGGAAAGTTTTGGAACAAAAGATCCAAATGAATGGGTTTACCGGGTTCCTTTGAGTGTTTTACCATGAGTCTAGCCAAGTTAAAGAACGTTTCACTTAGAAGAGAAAGGGATAGTAGGTTTGTTCTGGAAATCAGATCTCTTTCTTTAGACAATGGGGAGTATGTTGCTATAACAGGTCCAAGCGGATGTGGAAAAAGTACAACATTGGATATACTTGGAATGATCTTGAGGCCTAGTATTCTCCAAACTTATGAATATTGTTTTGCAAATAAATCTATAAATGTTGGTGATTTATGGGGAAACTATGATGATGATAGTTTGGCTGTACTTCGAAAAAAATATATAGGGTACGTTCTTCAGACAGGTGAATTACTTCCTTTTTTAAATTTAAGTGAAAATATTGAATTGTGTGCTGAACTGGCAGATAGGAAAAATTCTGAAAGATTATCAGAACTAATGGATATACTTCAAATAGCTCACCTTGCTAAATCAATGCCGAATGAAATATCTGTAGGTGAAAGACAGAGGGTCGCTATAGCTAGAGCTTTGGCTTCATCACCGAAGCTGTTGCTTGCAGATGAACCAACGGCTGCTCTTGATCCGGTTTTAGCAAGGACTGTAATGAATCTTTTTCTTTCTGCAGCGCAACTAACAGAAACTACCATTGTTATGGTTTCTCATGATGTTAATTTAGTGCGAGAATTTAATTTTAGAGAAATAAAAGTTAATCTGGAATCAGAAGGTGGTATGGTTGCATCTATACTTGATGACGGTTTAATAATTTAAGAGGAAGTCACAAGAATGTCTTGTTCCATTGCAAAGTTGGCCTTTAAAGACTGGTTATATGAATTTTCTATGTCGGTTTGTGCCGTATTAGCATTGGCAAGTATTCTTGCTCCAATCATTGTTCTTCATGGTATACACACTGGAGTTATTGAGCAGATGCGACATCGTCTCTTAAAGGATCCTGCTGTGTTGGTTGTAATCCCTATAGGCAGTAAGGGAAAGGGATTTTCCGAGGAATTTATCGAATCAGTACGAAGCCGTGAAGAGTGTGAATTTGCGATAGGAAGAACCAGGGATGTGGCTGCAGAGTTGCAGATTACAACGGATGTTGGTAAAAGTCTTGTTATATCTTTGGAAGCAACCTCTGAAGGTGATCCTTTGATGATTAGAAATGGAATTAATTCATTTCCAATATCTTCTCCTAATAATTTTGAAATGGTTGTTACCAATGATGTAGCAAAACGTCTTAATATAAAAGTTGGAGATAAAGTCAGAGCTAGTCTAGGAAGAAGGCTTGTAACAGGTAAGTTTGAGCGAAAAGTTCTCGAGATATCGATCAAAAATATACTTCCTGCAAAAGCTGTCAGTATGACGTCTGGCTTTATCGACCTTAATTTCCTTGTTTCAATTCAGAATTTCAGAGACGGTTTAAATGTTGATTTATTTAAAATAAAGGGTGATGAATTACCTGAACATAACCATTTCGAATCATTTCGGGCATATGTTCGCGATCTTGATAGCGTGGAGTCATTCGAAGAATGGTTTAAATCGCAGAATGTTGAAGTTAAAACAAGATCGAGGGATATAGCTAACATAAGAAATGTTGATCAATCACTGTCAATTATAATTTTAGTAATAACTGCTACTTCATGTATTGGATTCTTTGCTTTTATGATGAGTACAATTCATGCGAATGTAAGACGAAAATGGAAAATGCTAGGTATGTTAAGGCTTCTAGGTTATTCGAGGCTAAGTATGCTTTGTTTCCCTATTTTTCAAGCTGTTGTTACTGGAATATTAGGTGTTTTGCTTTCCTTCATTTTATATGGAATTGTTGCCTATATTATCGATAGTTTGTTTTCAATGGTAGATACTGATGTTAAAGTTTGCATGGTACCTACAGTTGATTTTATTTCAATTTTGATTGTTATCCAATTAATTGTGATTGGAGCATCCCTAAAAGCGGCTCTCAAGGCTTCTTCAATAGATCCGAGTATTGTTATGAGAGAAAATTAATACTGATTGCGTAGGTGGTATTATGATAATTAACAAAAAAATATTGAGCATGGTTGTATCTTTGGTTTTAGTCACCTTTCCTTTTGACTCTAACGCGGCTTTGAAAAAAGATAACGTTGATGATCCGAAAACCTCATATAACCCGAATGAGGATAAAGGGGATATTATATTGCCTATGCCAAATGGTATGAATATGGTTTTACGAGCAGTTCCTGTTCAATGCAAAAATTATCTAGATGATAAAAAAATTACGCTTGGAATGAAAAATTTTCACGAGAATAGAGGTTTGTACGAAAAAAATTATACTTCTCATATCAGTTCTTCGATTTTATTTGAGGATCTCCCAAAAAATTGGCAGACCAAAATTGATCCTTCGCTTAGTAAAAATTTTTGTTATTACTTTATTGGAAAATATGAACTAACCAATGCACAATGGGATAGTGTAATGAATGAAAAAAGTGAAGGAAAGCCTAATCTGCCTAAAACAAATATCTCATGGTATGACATTCAATCCTTCCTCCGTAAATATAATGAGTGGCTTATGTCGAAACATCTAGATCCCAACGTATATCCATTGATCGATGGCTCTCCTATGTTTTTCAGATTGCCAACTGAAGCTGAATGGGAATATGCAGCAAAAGGAGGCAATATTTCTGCTGAAGAAGCAGTAATGAATGACTATGATGATTATGCAAATAAGAAAAATATAAGAAATTATGCTGTTTTTGATTCAAATCAGGGAACACCTAAAGGTATTGGCTCTTTGAGCCCGAACCGTCTTAATATATACGACACTAGTGGAAACGTTGAGGAAATCGTTTCTGATGGTTTTAAATTTGTTGTTCCTGATATGGTTAATGGCATATTAACAACTAGACTGCACGGTTCTGAAGGAGGACTTATTACAAAAGGTGGTAGTTATCTATCTGGTGATGAGTATGCTGTTATGCCCGGTATTCGCAATGAATTAAAAATGTTTACCGGTACTTCAAAGGATGGGTTTCAGCCGTTTAAGGCTTCTTATGTTGGAGCAAGACTTGTATTGTCATCAATAAATTTTCAGAGTTTGAATAAAACTGCAAAATTAGAGCAGAATGAAAAAGACTTGTTAAGCTCAGCTCAGTTAAAGTCCAAAACTCATCAAGATCAAATCAAAACAAATAGTGGTGATGAAAGTGAAAATTATGAATCCGGTAAGGTTATTGTTAGCAGTAATGGTAATTTGAGCAATGAAATTGATAAATTGTATAATGCTGCAAAGAC
>Ga0256872_10000319_pt1 | contig 13202 bp, 10 predicted proteins | sample RumenRJG_08RNA_FD_186119 | JGI IMG/M metagenome (GOLD analysis project Ga0256872, IMG submission 186119) | Metatranscriptome of bovine rumen microbial communities from Lethbridge, Alberta, Canada - Rumen RJG_08 (Metagenome Metatranscriptome) | ecosystem: Host-associated > Mammals > Digestive...
ATTAAACAGAATCAAAGTCGTTCTGGTTGACAAGCAGAAGAGCAACAAGTGGCTCGCAAAACAAGGGGGTAAGGATCCTTCGACTATTTCCAAATGGGTCACGAATACGACCCAACCCAATCTGGAGATGTTGCTGCAAATAGCAAAAGTGCTTGAAGTAAATGTAAACGACTTGGTGAGACCTTTGGAATAATAGATTATCATGGACAAGAGGAAACAAGATATCGCCTACTTCGTATCGTTCTGCATCGAACAATACAAGAATGCTAAAGGACTGACAGGTGCAGAAGCAGCAAAGGAACTTGACTATTATGGCGTGCTTGAATATCTCGAAGAGCATTTTGAAGTGCTTCATACCCAAAGTTACCAATGGCTTCTGGAGGATATAGATGAGTTCATTAACATCCGAGAAAAGGAGGGGCGTCAATAATGGAAGAAATAACCCAAAGCAATCTCTATCTGCTCCTGCCATCAAAGGTGGCATGGATGGCCGAATTGCTTTCAGAAGACAAGAATGTCAGCATCGTAGAAGCGATAAAGATGATATACTCTTCCGATATGTACAAACGACTGGAATATGAATCTACCAAGATGTGGCACCTCGGACCTGCGGCTTTATATCAGGAACTAATAAGAAATAAAGGAACGTGATGTTAAAGTGGGGTAAGGTAGGCTGATACATTCGAGAGAACGTTCTTTGAAACGAATAAAATAAGGTAGTAAAAAGAATAAAATGAGATATGGTATAGACATATTTTCTGGTGCTGGAGGCTTGAGCCTTGGGGCAGAGATGGCAGGGATAAGAATTAGCTCTGCCATTGAGATTAATCCGCACGCGGCAAAAACGTTCCAGCGCAACCATAAAGGAGCAAAGGTTCTACAGGGAGATATTCAAAAGATAGATCCGAAGGAGTTGCATGGAAAAGGGAAGTCAGTCTTTGTAATAATGGGTGGGCCTCCATGCCAAGGATTCTCAATGTCAAATACAAGAACAAGGAATATGAAGAACGAAAAGAACTTTTTGTTCTTGGAGTTCGTACGCTTTGTGCAGGAGATAAGGCCTGAATGGTTTGTTCTGGAGAATGTATGGGGCATAACCAATATCAACGAGGGTAAGACCCAATCAATGATTGAGGATTGTTTCCGATCCATTGAGGGTTATGACAATATCACTTCTTCTGTCCTTTGGGCTTCAGATTATGGCGTTCCTCAAAATAGGAATCGATTCTTTATGGTTGGCAACAGGCTGGGCATTGACTTTAAATTCCCGGAGAAACACACCACAAAAGTCACTGTAGATGAAGCCATAAGTGACCTTCCTTCCTTGCAAAATGGAGAGATGCTTGAGGAAGCAGCATATACTCTGTCGCTAGAAGAAGCAAGCGAATATGAACGGTTGATGCGTGAAGGCTCAGACAAAGCGCGTCAAAACTATGTTTCGAAAAATAATGATTTAGTTATAGAACGTTACAAGTATATTGGGCAAGGACAGAACTGGCGAGCCATTCCAGACCACCTTATGCAGAACTATGCGGACAAAGGTCGATGCCATAGTGGAATCTACAAGCGTCTGAGGGCCGACCAGCCTTCGGTCGTAATCTCGAATTACAGAAAGAGTATGCTCATACATCCTTACGAAGACAGAGGCATCTCTGTAAGAGAGGCTGCAAGGCTTCAGAGTTTTCCAGATACCTTCATCTTTGAGGGTCCGCTTATGCACATCCAACAGCAGATAGGCAATGCAGTACCACCCCTGTTGGCTAAAGCTGTTTTCCAACAAATAATCAAACAGACCAAAGAACATGAGCAAAGATAGAAGACATATTCCCAAAGCCTCTACCTTAATGGGGTCTCTGCGCTCTATGGGATACTCTTTTGAGTCTGCAGTAGCAGATGTCGTTGACAACAGTATCAGTGCACACGCGCAGAATATCCATATACTGTTTCCGTCTAATCCTATGGATGAATTGGCTCTTGGCATTCTTGATGATGGTGACGGAATGGCTGCTGATGTCCTATTTGAAGCCATGCGTTATGGATGTTTGTCGGCAGAGGAAGAACGCGCAGAAGAAGACTTGGGCCGCTTTGGGATGGGAATGAAGTCAGCATCACTATCACAATGTCGTTGCCTTACCGTAGTAAGCTATGAAGGCAAGACTTTAAATGGATATACCTGGGATTACAATCACATTCTTGAGACTCAGGACTGGATGATAAAAGAATTGGAGGCAAAAGAAATCGACACACTACCCTATATCGCGAAATTAAAGGAGCAAAATAAGGGTACTATTGTTATCTGGCAGGACTTCGATGTATTGTCCAATTCAAGTGGCGGACAAGTTTATTCGACATTGATCGATTTGCGTTCCTCATTGGAAAATACTCTTGCTTTAATTTACCATCGTTATCTCTCCGGCATTGGAACACAACGCCTTCATATCTTTATCAATGAGCTCGACATAAATCCATTAGATCCATTCCTTGAACAGCATCCGAAGACTACCGTCAAAAAGGAAATCGAGCTAGATATAATGGACAGTTCTGGAATTGAAAGAATGATAAAAATACGCCCTTTTATTCTGCCTTTTGCAACAGAGCTAAAAGAGAAGGACAAGCAACTCATCGGTGGTGTTGAGAACCTTCGAGCAAAACAAGGATTCTACATCTATCGCAACAAGAGGTTGATAATCTGGGGTACATGGTTTGGCATGAAGCAACGTGCGGAATTGACAAAGAACGCCCGTATTCGTGTTGACATACCCAATTCTCTTGATGATATTTGGTCTATCGACATTAAGAAGCAGCAGGCTTCTATCCCCAAGCAAATACTTCATAGACTGAAAAAGGCAGTGGAGGAGGCGCTTGAATTCTCCGTCCGTCAACAGACATACCGAGGAAGAACGGAGAAGGTAAACGAGAATTTTGATTACATCTGGGATAGGAAAAGAGGTAGAAACAACACATTCTTCTATCAGATAAATCGTGAAAGCAAGCTTTACCAGTTCGTTCGTGACAAAATGAGCGATGAAGATTATGGATATATGGAAATGCTTCTCAACGAGATAGAGAACAATTTACCAATCCAGCAGTTGTATATAGACAAGAGTAACGAGTCCATCTCGGTACCAGAAGAGACCAATGAACGACTCGACGATGTCTACCAGATGGCGGTCACATTAGCTTCAACCATGATGAATATTCGTACCGATGGATGGGAAGCTATTGTCAATGATTTAATGAATTCAGAACCTTGGTGTAAATATCCTGCTATAAAAGAGAAACTACTCAAAGAAAAAATGTAATAACATGACAGAAAGCCAATATACTATCCTAAAACAGTTTACGAGGACTTTCATTGATTTATCCTTATCACAAGGAAAAGAACTCAAACTTGAAGATATAGACTCCTATATCAATCAGGCTGTCATGCTCTCCAAACTGGACTGTGACGAAGCCGCAAAAACACGCCTCTTCATCGATATGGAGTATGAGTATAAGATTGTACACAACAAAGGGCAAGCGATATTCAACGATTATGGCGAAAAGCGTGAATGGTACTCCAATTTGAAAATACAGGACAATTTCTTTTGGTCAAGATACAAGGATTATCTTATCAACCATTCTTCTATCAGCCGTATTAGCATCAACTTGCTTGACGATATAACATTACCAGACATTATGAATTGTCTTGGCAATCCCAACGATGCTCTGGATAAGCCTAGGCTTCGTCGGGGTCTCATTATCGGTGACGTACAATCTGGCAAAACAGCAACCTATACGGGGTTGATATGCAAGGCTGCAGATGCAGGATACAAGGTTGTTATTCTGCTTACCGGCATCACGGAAAACCTACGCAGACAGACACAGGAACGAATAGATGAGGGCATTGTTGGTATTACCCTAAAAAAAGAAGGCAAGATCGAGAAGTATCCACGAGTCGGTGTTGGCTTAGACAACAAGCAAATAAAGGCCACATCTGTAACGTCTACGCTTAACGATTTTGTTGGCAACTGTAACAAGATAACGATGTCGTTAGCAAGCAACTCTCTGGTGTTGTTTGTCATAAAGAAGAACGTTTCGGTACTTCAGCGACTTTTCAATTGGTTGAGAGAACAAAATATCGACCCAGTAAAAGGATATGTGAATGTACCCATGCTACTTATTGACGACGAGGCAGACAATGCGTCTGTGAATACTCGCAAAGATGAGACAGATCCCACTCGCACCAATAAGCTCATACGTCAAATCTGTAACCTCTTCATGAATTCCACATACGTGGGATTTACGGCCACCCCATTTGCAAACGTGTTTATTGATCCTGACTCTGTAGATGCTATGCAGCATGCAGATCTCTTCCCCGAACATTTCATATACGCGTTAGAGGCACCGTCTAACTATGTGGGTGCAGACAAAATATTCTATCCTGAAGGGACTTTCTATCACAATCTACGTTATATTACCGACATCACAGAACCAGATTATGCCTCAGAGGAGTATAAAGACCTTGTTCAAAACAATCTTGAAGTTCTTAATTCCGGAACTTTCTATTATAAGCACAAAAAGGAATGGGACGGCATTTTGCCCGACTCATTGCGTGAGTCCATTCTTTGCTTCTGTTTGGCGAATGTTGTCCGTGATTTGCGTGGCCAAAGCAAAGAACCAAGAAGCATGCTGGTCAACATGTCCCGCTTTATTCATGTTCAGAAAGTGATAACAGGACATGTCGCTGAATGGTTCGAAGCTGTATTCAACGATATTCGTGTCAACTTCAATGAAGATGCGAGCAAAAACCATCATCTACCGCTCTATGGTGAATTGCGCTCACTATGGGAGAAGCATTTTAGTCAAGTCAATGATGTAACATTTGCTCGTGTTTCACAGAAAGCTACTCTTTTGGCAGCACTGGAGAAGATAGAGGTTAAAATGGTCAACGGTTCCAAACAAAGTGCTTCGCTTAATTACAAAGAGAATCCATCGCTGCGGGTAATTGCTATTGGTGGTCTTGCTCTGTCTCGTGGATTGACTCTTGAAGGACTGATGGTTAGCTATTTCTATCGGAATACAGCCACCTTTGATGTACTGATGCAAATGGGTAGGTGGTTTGGATATAGACGTGGATATGAAGACCTTTTCCAGATATGGACAAGCCATACTAGTGCTTTATGGTATGCAGAAGTTGCGAGAGCGTCTGCAGAACTAAAGAACGACATTCGCGAGATGTTTGACCAGCAATTAACTCCAAAAGACTTTGGTATCAAGGTCAGGGACAACTGTGATGATTTGCAGATCACAGCATCAAACAAGATGAGAACTGCCGTCAGCAAAGATATGATGTATTCATTCTATGGCAATATTTACGATACACCTTATATCACATCGAACATTGATCACAACAAGATTAATACGCAACAAGTACAAAACCTCGCTTCACATCTATTGTCACAAGGTTTTCCTCTACGTTTTACAGATTACAGGAAAGCAAACAAGGATGCAAATGACACTTCCGATGGAAGTTCCCGATATTTCGCCGATGTGCCAAAAGACGTTGTTGTCGAGTTCTTGCGTGGTATTAAGTATTCAATGGCAAATCCACGCTTCGATGCGAAAAATATCATCAGTTTTTTAGAGGACGAAGAGACAGAAGGAGTCGATTTATGGGATGTCGTATTTGAAAGCGGTAAATCATCGGCTCACTATGATGTTGAAGGCCTTCGTCAGGTGAAATGTATGGAGCGTTCCATCTGTAGCACAACTCGCAACATCATCCAAATTAGTACTCGCCGCCGCGTTATGACTGGTAGTATGGAAGGTCGTTTTGCACTATCGAAGGATGATATAGAGAAGGCAGAAGATGCTCAGCGTAAGCAATGGGAAATAGACGGAGAGAATAGTCAGGGAAGGAACATTCCCGTCAAGGCCTACTTCAGATTTCTTCCCAAGCGGAAGCCCATGTTGGTTATTATGTTCATCAAGCCCAAAGAGGCAGACGGCGAGGAAGAAGAGATGCTACATAAATACAGAGAAGCACTTGGTGATGATTGTATCGTGGCTTTTGCCGTGGGATGCCCAGGCGTTAAAGATGAGGGCAAGGCTGTAAAATATCAAGTTAACAAAATATTCCAACAATTGAACATAGAGGGTGAAGAACCCGAAGAGGAGGATGACGATGAGTAATAACGAGATTTATAAAACATTTAGGGAGGATTTTCCCAGCCGCCACTTTATAAGATTTGGTGATAATCGTTACCTGAGCCTCTATATCGGGCGTGATGATGATGCACGCTATTCCTTTGATTTCAGAGGAAAATACAAACCTGTCAGGATTTCCAGTTCTGATGTGATTTTTGTTGAACAGTATAAAGACGGCGACATGCTGACTCTGCGATTCTCACTTGAAGACAATAACCTACTGGAGTATTTTTGTACCTTCTGCCAAGACCTTTTGGATTCTGTTCGCGTGACAAATGATGATGAAACGGCATATCATACTCTACGGTCACGTTACTATTCATGGAGACAACTGTTCCGGCCAGACAATGCCCGTATGACGGAAACCGAGATGATGGGCTTGATAGGCGAGCTCCTTTTTTTGAAAGACTACATGATACCTGATAGAGGAATAGACGTAGCTCTTGATAGTTGGATGGGGCCAGAGAAAACACACAAAGATTTTTCTGATCAGCAAGACTGGTTTGAAGTGAAAACCATCAGTTTTGGCAAAGAGAGTGTCCGCATTTCTTCCATTGAACAACTTGACAGCGACATTGATGGAACATTGGTCGTTTATGAACTAGAAAAAATGAGTCCATCTTTTGACGGTATTAGGATAAATCAACTCGTCAACAGTATTATAGCTTTGTTAGTGAATGCTCATCAACGTGAGACCTTTATGGCAAAGCTGCAATTGTTTGGATTTGAATTTTCCAACGAAAATGATAATATAGTGTTTGCGCTGAAGAATATGTACAAATACAAGGTCGACGCCCAAAACTTTCCTCGATTGCATAGGTCTTTGCTATCGAATGCAATTGCACGTGCTCAATATGATTTGCTTTTAACAGAAATAGAACCATTTAAACTCAACTGATATGGAAATTGAAGAATATCGCAAGCAGTTTATAGATGAGATAAGAAATGATGCTAGCTTGGAAGGCTCTGATCCTGAAAGCTACTTCATCGAGCGTGTCCTTACAGATCTTGAAGATATTGGGGAACTTAGCGATCCTATTCCTATGTCAATTGAAATCAGGAATACAAGAAGGCAAATTCTAGCCTTTGATGGATATTCATATGATGAAGCAGACGGAGCATTGGTTCTTATTGTAAGTGAATTTACCAATCAGCGCGATAGTGCTCCAACTTTGACAAATACACGTATTGAGGAATTGCTATCGTATATGCAGAGATTCATAGAAGAAGCTGTCAATGGAAACATTCGCAATTTCTGTGATGATTCTGACCCTGCTGTAAACATTGCCAGCGAGTTTAAGAAGAAGATAGGCAAGGGAATGACGGCAACAGAAATCTTGCGTTTTAAGTTTATCATCATATCAAACTATACTCTGAGTAAACAGGTTAAGAATCTAAAACGTCCAGATTTTTTGGGAAGACCTGTAGAATTGAACGTATGGACATTAGAGCGATTCTTTCAGACATTTGTTTCTAACTCCAGTGAAATTCTAGAGATTGAGACAAAGGATTATAACTGTGAGGGCATTCCATGTCTGAAAGCTGATTTGGGTAATTTGAGTAATTATGATGCATATCTGGGAATTGTTCCTGGAGAATTCCTTGCAAAAATATATTATGACTACGGAAGTAGATTACTTCAAGGAAATGTACGTGCGTTCTTGAGTTTTAGAGGTAATGTAAATAAGGGCATACGAAGTACCATTATGAAGCAACCAGAGAACTTCTTTACATATAATAATGGTATTGCTATTGTTGCCCGTTCCGTAAAATTTTCTACAGATGGTTCTAAAATAACTTATTTCAAGGATTTGCAAATAATCAATGGAGGACAAACCACAGCTGCATTAGCGAGTGCCATCATTAAGAATGAGGCTCCAAAAGGTATGGATAACCTATTTGTACCAATGAAGTTAACTGTGCTGAATGTTGAAGATGACATGTCGGAAGAACAGGTACAAAACTACAATGAACTGACAAAGACCATCTCAGAATGTGCTAACAGTCAGAATGCGGTTAAACCAGCTGACTTCTTCTCAAATCATCCGTTCCACGTAAAGATGGAGCAGTTATCTCGCAAAGTTATGGCTCCACCAGTCGGTGGCAATCCTTATCAAACCGTATGGTTCTATGAGCGTTCTCGTGGTAAGTGGGAGCAAGAGCAGATGAAGTTGAACGCACATCAAAGAGACCTGTTCAAGCAGAAGAATCCCAAAGACCAACTGATTACAAAAGAGAAACTAGCAAAATGCTATAATGCTATTCTCATGCACCCTGACCAAGTTTGCAAGAGTTCTGCTGATAACTTCAAAATATTTGCTCCTTTTATTGATGGCATTTATGAGAATGACCGTGATAGCATCAATGACGAATTTTTCAAGAAATGTGTCTGTTCGATTATCATCTTTGACAAACTTGACAAACTCATCAGCAAGGAAGAGTGGTATCCAAAAGGCGGTAACAAAGCTCAGATTACGCCATATACCATATCCAAACTGATGACGCTTCTGCCCAAAGGCTCTGACCTAGATTGGGTGAGCATTTGGAATAAGCAAACTCTTTATCCTGCTTTAGCAACAGAGCTTCTTCGCCTAGCATACTTTACACATCGCTATTTAGAGAAAAAAGCTGATGGAGGACTTGTGCGTAGCTTGTCTCGTCTTGTCGGAACATGGAACGACTTCAAGTCAGTAGAATTTACTTTGTCGGATGCCTTCATTAGTTCGTTAATTTCGAAAGAAGAAACAAAGGCAACAGAAAAGGCGGCCAAACGTGCTCACAAGTTCAACTCCAAGATTGACGCTTCAGTTGAGATTTTCAAACTTGGCGCACCGTATTGGATGGGAGTCTATAATGCTCTAGCAAAAGAAGAACTCCTCTCCTATGGTGATTGTGATTTTATTAGGAGCATAGCATCTTATATCGGAAGAGGTTCTCTGCCAAGTCCTGCTCAATGCCGTAGGCTCCTGAAAATCGTAGAAAAAGCAGAAGAAAAGGGATATATTATGCCGTAAAAAATATTATGTATTATGGCTGCACAAAGATATTATTATTCTGACTCCATCACAGACTTCCTGTCTCGTAGTACAAACGAGATAGTAGGAGATTTGACTCTGGCATCACAACACGATATTAACGACGAAACAGCGCAGTCATGGGTGGAGGAAATCGATACGCTACGCGAAGCGCTGGAGGCATATTCTGGGCGTGGGAGTTTATACTTTGAGTACAATATCCCAAGAATGGGTCGCAGGGCGGATGTAATAGTGCTGATAGACGGCATCGTGTTTGTCGTGGAATACAAAACAGCTGAGCAGCGATTCACACGCGAAGCGATGGTGCAGGTGTGGGACTATGCACTTGATCTTAAGAACTTTCAGGAAGGGTGTCTGGACAGAATTCTGATTCCCATCTTAGTGGCTCCGAAGGAAAAGGACTCACATTGCCACCTTACGCTGAAGCATTTCGAGGATATGGTATATGAACCACTGATGGTAAACAGAAAAAAGTTATCAGAGGTGTTTGAGTCAGTTCTTGAAGGAGTAGTATACAAAGATAAACCAACACTTGACGACGACCAGTGGGCTAAGAGTGGATACTCGCCCACACCTACTATCATAGAGGCGGCAATCGCTCTGTATGAAGAGAATACAGTGGAGGAGATCACAAAGCATGGTGGAGATATCGACAAGGCTTCGGAGGAGTTATGCCATATTATCGACCATTGCAGGGAGAAAAAGCGTAAGGCCATCTGTTTCATCACAGGTGTACCAGGTGCTGGAAAAACACTGATAGGTCTCAACACAGCTATCGACCAATTCAACAGAGGAGAGAAGGCTGTTTATCTTTCAGGCAACTTTCCTTTGGTGGAGGTGTTGCAAGAGGCTCTGACACGCGACTATGTGCGACGAGACAAGATTAGAGCTAAGGCTGAGAAGCGCAAGGCTTGCACTAAAGCAGAGGCAAAAAGCAAGGTGAAAGCTTTCATACAGATGATTCACCACTACCGTGATTTATATTTGGAAGGTACAGAAGTAAAAGATGGAAGGATTGTGCCGATAGAAGGATATTTTCAAAGTCATACTGACAAGGCATATATTCCTGTTGAACACGTGGCGATCTTCGATGAGGCACAACGAGCCTGGACACAGGCGGAACTGAAGCGCTTTATGCGCGAGAAGAAAGGTATAAAGGATTTCCCGTATTCGGAACCGGAATACCTGATTTCATGTATGGACCGGCAGACGGACTGGGGACTTGTAGTTTGTCTGGTTGGCAACGGACAGGCCATTAACAAAGGCGAAGCTGGCCTGAAGGAGTGGATAGAATCTGTGCATCGCAGTTATCCAAGTTGGGATGTGTACATGTCAGACTTTCTGGTGACATCTATTGACGTAAGCAAGGAGGATCTGGCACTGATACATAAGCAACTGATAGCAAAAGAAGAGTTGCACCTAACAATGTCGATGCGTTCGTTCCGCTCTGAAAAGGTAAGCCTATTTGTGAATCAGCTACTGGACTTACAGAAGGAAGAGGCCGCCGCAACATTGTGCGAACTGGAGAAATACCCTATAGTGCTGACCCGAAGTCTGGATACTGCAAAGCAATGGTTGCGTAGTCATGCACGAGGGAGCGAAAGGTTTGGACTTTTGGCCAGCAGTAAAGCGGAAAGGTTGAAAGCCATCGGCATAAATGTGAGGTATCAGCCTGACTTCGTGCATTGGTTCCTGGAGGACGACTCTGACATCAGGAGCGGCAACTGTCTGGAAGATACACTGACAGAGTTTAAGGTACAAGGGCTGGAAATAGATTGGGCCTGTGTAACATGGGATGCAGATTTACGATTGAGTAAAGATGGGATGTCTTGGCAGCACTTCCAACTCCGTAGTGGCACCCAATGGCAGAAAATCAATAAAGAGATAAACAAGGAATATCAGATAAATGCTTATCGCGTGTTACTGACCAGGGCAAGACAGGGAATGGTGATTGTCGTACCCAATGGTGACAATAGCGTTCCTCCAGATGAGACGCGCAAGCCCGAATGGTATGATGGAATATACAGTTACTTGAAATCTCTAGGATTAGAGGAAATATGAAACAGATAGAAGTAGTAGCGGCAATCATCTACGATTCCGAAGGTCGTATCTTTGCTACGCAGCGGGGATATGGCGACTATAAGGATTGGTGGGAGTTTCCTGGTGGAAAGATGGAAGCGGGTGAGACACCAGAAGAGGCGTTGAGGCGTGAGATATGGGAAGAGCTGGAAACGCGGATTGTGGTAGAGAAATTCGTGGAGACGGTGGAATGGGATTATCCTCAATTTCATCTTTCTATGCATTGCTACCTCTGTCATGTGGAGAGCGGACATCTGGAACTGAAAGAACACGAGGCAGCGAAGTGGCTCAACAAGGATGAACTGGAGAGCGTCAACTGGTTGCCAGCGGATTTGAAGGTAATAGAGAAAGTGAGATGCGAAATAATATAAGCAATAATATAAGACGAGTAAAGGCGTTATAAGTATATGGCACTTACAATAGATGAACTAAAAGTACTGATACAGACTGATGAACATCGTCAGTTGGAGTTGAAGAAAACCACGGGTGAGCTGAAGGATGGCATGCATTCTGCTTGTGCTTTCTTGAATACCGAAGGTGGCTGGCTCTTTTTTGGCATTGCTCCAACATCACTGAAGATTTTGGGCCAGCAAGTTACAGACAACACCCAAAGGGAGATTGCCCAGGCTCTGAGTTATATGGAGCCGCAGGTTGATGTGAGAGTAGAGTATATCGATGTTCCTAATCGGCCAGGCCATAAGGTGATTGCCATGCACTTTGATGGATGGGCTTGGGGCATGGTACCTTATACTTATCATGGCTGTCCTTACTACAAAGTGGAGAGTACGACGAAGGAGATGCCGCGTGACATGTATGAGGAGCGGTTACGTAGGAGTAAGCCTAATTTGTTCGCATGGGAACGGCAACCTTCGGAGTTTACAGATATAAGTTCCCTGGATGAGAAACTGATACGTGGCGTCGTGCGTCTTGGCGTTGAGAGGGGCAGATTGTCAGAACTGGCTCTCACTGAACCTATCGAAGATGTGCTGGGTAAATGGAAGTTGACCACAGGTGAAAGACCTCTGAATGCCGCTACGGCACTCTTTACGAATGATACTGGCATGTACACGCAGTTTATAATGCGTCTAGCTCGTTTCCGAGGAACTGACAAAAATGAGTTTATCGACAATCAACGAGTAGAGGGGAACATCTTCGTACTGCTCAATGAGGCAATGAACTTCTTCCGCAAACACTTGAATATGCACGGGAAGATAGTCGGACTGGTACGTGATGAGTATTTGGAAGTGCCCGCAGAAGCCTTACGTGAAGCTGTTCTGAATGCACTTTGCCATCGTCAGTACGAACGGTATAACCTGACTATAGGTATCGCTATCTACGATGACCGCATTGAGATTGAGAATCCTGGCATTCTGCCTCCGCAGATTACTCCAGAGAATATTCGCCAGCCCCACATATCATATCCATACAATCCGCTAATAGCTAATGTACTGTATAGTACAACCTATATTGAGAACTGGGGTTCGGGTGTGAAACGCATCATGGAGGCTTGCCAAAAGAGAGGTGTAGCTGCACCTACATGGTCTATCAATGGTGGCTTTGTTGTGGTAACATTTATGAGACCAATAAAGGGTGATAACCAAAGTGACACTCAAGATGGCACTCAAGATGGCACTCAAGGTGGCACTCAAGAAGAAAATCTTGATAAATGGATAGAAAACCAAATCAGAGAGAATCCTCAAATTACAACAGAGGAACTGGCCAAAATGAGTAAAAAGGGACTTAGAACAATCAAGCGCCATATTGCAAAAATGCCACACGTTCGATATGTGGGTAGTGGTTATAGTGGCCATTGGGAAGTTGATGCCAACGAGGAAGGATAAGTTGATGAAAAAATAGTCTTACTCGTATTACTGATATTACTGAATAATATGCCGAAAA
>Ga0256872_10000324_pt1 | contig 13170 bp, 15 predicted proteins | sample RumenRJG_08RNA_FD_186119 | JGI IMG/M metagenome (GOLD analysis project Ga0256872, IMG submission 186119) | Metatranscriptome of bovine rumen microbial communities from Lethbridge, Alberta, Canada - Rumen RJG_08 (Metagenome Metatranscriptome) | ecosystem: Host-associated > Mammals > Digestive...
ATAAGCTTCCTGCTCGGTGAAGGAATGACTTCAGAATTGACGAGAACGCCCTCTGCGCCTATAACTTCCTCACCTACTGCAGCACCTGTTTTAACATCAGCAACGTCTCCAGTGTAAGTGAAATATGATTTTCCGCCGAGACCTGTTCCGAGTCTGAGCTCGATCGGATCAAGATCTGCGACTTTCAAAATTTTATCAGCTGCAACGACCATAGTGGCCAGGGAGTAAGCCTCAATTATTCCAACGGCTTTGATCTCGTCCGGTACATTAGCCGAAACGATTGCCGGGAACACTCCGCTGTGAACATTCGGGATAACGATCTGATCCACGAGATACTCACCCGCGACTTTGACTCCCATTTTTACCGAGTTCTCTACCGCGGATACATCGCCATGTACTATGGAGATATATTTGCCCGGGCAGACAGTAGTAGCGGTAACTATATCCACATTGGAGGTCTTAACCATCTGGTCTGCTGTATATATTCCTCGAGCTATACTGTTAAACTCGATCATTCCTATAGCTTCACGCACCTTAATCCCTCCTTATGGTTATTACATTGAATTGGACCGATTCTACCGTTCCGGAGATGCTCGCATGCACTGTGGCACCAAGCGCTCCTTCCTTGATATCAGCGATCTTCTGTCCGGCATCAACATGGTCTCCTGCCTGTACCAATGGTACAGCCGGAGCACCGACATGATCCTTAAGATTGATTCCTACAACCTGAGGATCCACTACAGCTTCTTCAGTCCACGGAGCATCGACGTCATACTGCGTAAGATTGATACGAGCGATCAGTCTGTCCGTAGGAACCATTCTGTATGGTCTCATTGGATTAGGAACAAATTCTTTCTTTGGCTCATGCTTGATGCCAGCTTCACGAAGCTTGTTCATGTAGAAAACATTCGCGAGCTTCGGACTTATCCCTGCAGGGCATGAGAAGAATTCGCAGAGACTGCACTGGCAGCATGTCAGAGCAGCTGTGACATTCTCATCTGCAGGAGCGTTATAGGCCACCGCACGTACCATCTTATGTGGTACTGTGGAATGACCAAGAAGGTGTCTTGGGCAAAGGTCAGTACACTTTCTGCACTGTTCGCATGCTGTCTTATTAAGACGAGCAGCTGATATCAGCGTCCTGCTCTTTTTCTTGACCAGGACATGATCTTCAGGCAGTACGATTATTCCCTTTGTCTTCTTTGTTACATACCCGTCAAGGTCATCGAACAGTGGGCCCATCATAGGTCCGCCGTTAATGACTTTGTATCCTGTAAAGTTCGTTCTTCCGGCAACAGCCAGAACTTCCTTTATAGGAGTACCGATAGGTACTTTTACTGTGATTGGCTTAGGTACGTCACCTGTGATCGTAACATATTTCATTGTTACAGGCTCATCAAGTGTCGCATGGTAAACATTATATGCAGATTCAGCGTTCATAACGACGCATCCTACTGCAATAGGAATACCTCCCTCAGGAACGATCCTTCCGGTAAGTTCCTTTACCAGGACCATTTCATCACCAGCAGGGTATACAGTCGGAAGCAGCCCAACTTCGATCTCACCTTCAAGATTTAATTCTTTGATTGTCTGTCTCAGGATCTCAATGACCTTCTTATGATGGCCTTTGATTCCGATGATGGCATGCTGTGCGCCTGTCATCTCTTTACCAATTTTGAGACCCAGGATGACATCAGCCGGATGGAACTCCATAAGCTGCTGATCCACTCTGAGAAGTGGCTCGCATTCGGCACCGTTAATCAAAATGTACTCAGCCTTGGCTTGCAGTTTCACATGAGTTGGAAACCCGGCTCCGCCAGCGCCTATGACACCGGCTTCTTTTACTTTATCAAGTAAATCCATTGTGACCCCCATCCTCACGCTATTCCAGTTCGCAATCTTCGTCTATGATGCCTACAACGGCTGCATCACAAGGTACAGCATCGTTTCCCAGCATTCTTCTTGCAGAAGAACCTGTGGATACGATCACCCTGTCGCCGATGCCTGCGCTTATGACATCGATCACGACCAGCCTTTTTCCAGCCTCTTTGCCGCCAAATACTTCTGCAAGCATCAGCTTGTAGCCGCTGAGCAGATCAGATTTTTTGGTAGCCCAGACATTATCAATAAGCGTGGCTGTAATCACTGTACATTCCCTCTTTCAACTTTCTTTCGATTTCGGATAACGCATCTTCGACCGCCGCTGTATTTCCGAATATCGCAAGCAGTGTCATATGCTGTGGGCATATTCCCTTGACGTCGTATACATCGACGCCGGTTGCTTTTTCTGCAATATCGGCAGCGCACACCATATCGATCATGCGTCCCTGTATGAGGCCAACTGCTTCAGCCCCATCCAGCGGACTCTCCTTCGTGATCCCCATTCGTCTCTTTATGAGCTCTTTGGTTCCCTCCGAAGGAGATCTTATAATTCTAAGATCCATTCTTAGCCTCCTCCGTTCAGAACTTCGGCTCGTCAGTACAGCTAAGGGCTATACCAAGCGGAGTAATGAATAATGGATTCTGCGGTTTATGAGTAGGTATACCTGTCCAGGCTTCGATCTCTTTTTCAATACCAGTAAGGCAGCAGCTTCCGCCTACGAGCACGAGCTCGTCTACATCATAGCCTTCGACCATTTCCTTAACGATCTGTGCTACCTTCTGTACCGTCGGACGGAGCACAGGGAATATCTCAGCATGATTCTTCGGATCTCTTTTATAGAGCTCCGCTTCCTCAAACGATTCCTTGAATGCTCCGGCGAGCACGAGACTGAAATGCGTCCCACCGGTAGGTTCATCATCTGTAAAGACGACTTCCCCATCTTTAATAATGGAGATACCGGTAGTACCGCCGCCTATATCCACAACAGCACCATTCTGAATCTTCAGAAGATTGTTTGCTGCGGTAGGCTCATCCTGCAGATTCGTTACAGTAAAACCAGCAGACTCAGTTACGTTTCTGACAGCACCACCATCCAGAGTATCCGTCCCTGGAGGAATAGCTGCAGCTCCCCATCTGAGCTCTGTTCCAAGTTCTTCCTCGATCTCTTCCTTCATGCGTCTTACGATGTTGACTGCACCAATGTAGTCAACTACCATACCATCACGCACAACAGGTTTCTCAGGATAAAGATATCTCCCTGCGACCGGGCGTTTGTTCTCGTCAAGTGTAGCAACGACCGTACATGCAGTTCCCAGATCAACTCCGGTATAATACACAGACGATCTTTCCTTAATAGGATTCTTAACTACATTCTCAAATTCTGCTACGAACTTATCTACTTCGCTAAATTCTGCATTTAAAGCCATGAATAAGTATTCCCTTCATATATAATATGGTGTCAATCGGGCGGACCGGCCGTGGCCGGCCCGCTCTTTATGTCTTTAAAGATAATCTGTCCAGTTGGTTGGGTAAACTACGTACAGATACTTACATGTCGTCGGTGACTGGAAATGGATATGACTGTTCTTAGGGATGATAATCATTTCGCCAGGACCAGCTTCAACGATGTCTCCATTCGTCTCAATCTGCAGCGTACCTTCAAGAACGATATCCATCTCATCGTATGTTAATGTCCATTCAAGAGCTGAATGGTCGATCGACATGACGCCGGCGCCAAGATTCTTATCATCATCGACGCCTGAGATATCAGCCATGAATACACCATCCTGATGAACGCCATTGCAGTCGAATACAGGCAGTTTAGTATTTCTGTAGTCGATCTTTGTGACTCCAGACGGTGCAACCTCTTTATATGTGCCGAACTCATCGGTAGATGATTTGAGATTGCTATTTGCTTCTGCCTTCAGTGTAGCTTCGACAATTTTAGCAATTACTTCACTCAGCGTTTTTTCATCAATTTCCATTCTGAAATCTCCTTAGATATCTTTTGTTTATATTCGCGTTAAGCTTTTACAAACAGTTTAAAGACTATGCTTCCTTAGCATCGCCCAGTGTCTCCTCTACCTTCTTAAGAAGTACAGGTGACAGAACGTTAGCTACGATAACTGCTGTGATACCAGCAACCAGCTTACCAACGATCATCGGGAAGATCATCTCTTTGTTAGCACCAGCTGTGAATCCAAGGTGATCTCCGAATACGAATGCTGCAGAAACAGCAAATGCGCAGTTCAGGAGTTTGCCCTTAGGATCCATGTCGCCCAAGATGTTGAACATAGCGATGTTGTTAGCAAGGTTAGCAATAAGTCCTGTTGTAGCCTGGTCGTTGACTCCCAGTGATTTACCAACAGCCTCGAGAGGGCCCTTGAATGTTCTCTGGATCCAGAGAACCATTGGGAATGCACCGATCAATGTGATTGAAATCTGTCCGCAAACGAGGAGTCCGCTTTCCAGTGGAATAACTCCATCAGCGTCTGGCTCAACCATGATGCTCATCAGTGGGAATTCGATTCCTGTCTGATATTCGAATACAGCGATAGCGGTGAAGAATGTGATAATGATTGTTACCCAGTTACCGAATACGTTGAATCCGTTGATCATCTTAGCAGGGATGAACCAAAGTCCAGCAACGATGAGAGCAGCAACGATGATTACAGGGATCAGGTTCTGGAGGATTCTGATGATGCTGATCTTGTACGGTGTGATGTTCATTACAAGTCCACCAGCGATGCAGCCGATAGGAATTGTGATCATTCCAGCAAGAGTACCAGCACCAAGGTATCCTCTGTCTTCTTCCTTGATGATACCAAGAGCTACAGGGATCGTGAATACGATCGTTGGGCCCATCATAGTACCAAGGATCAGTCCAGCAAAGTTACCAATTGCTTCATCAGCAGCAAGCTGCATAGCGAGAGGATAACCACCCATATCGCATGCAAGCAGTGTTGTTGCGAACATTGATGTGTCAGCTCCTACGAGTGTGTATACAGGAGCAATGATAGGTCTCAGGATGAGAGCCAGTACTGGAGCAGCAGCTACAACTCCGGCCATAGCCATAGCAAGGTCACCCATTGCCAGGAATCCGGATTCCCACTGCTCGCCATATCCCTTCTTGTTGCCCATCATTCTGTCAACAGCACCGATGAGCATGAAGATCATCATGATCATCATGATGACTCCGTTGATCGACAGTCCGCCGATCCAGGCTTTAATACTATCTGTAAAAACAGCTGTATTAGATAATTCTGCAATCAATTCATCAAACATTTTTATTCCTCCTCGGAAATTAGCTGAGCCGCTTTGTCTTCGTCGACGATACCAACGATTGCACAATCAACCGGAACACTGTCACTTCCGGAGCCGCGCCTCGCGCCGCTCCCTTTTACAGTAATGACGACGTCTCCGATACCCGCATCAAGGGTGTCGGCCGCCACCATAGGCTTATACTCACTGGAGTTGTCTTCATAAAGTTGTCTAAGTACAAGAAGTTTGTATTCATTCAACGCTTCGGATTTCTTGGTTGCCCAGAGATTTCCGACAACTTCTGCCAAAATCATATAACGCCTTTCTGTTCTACTGAACACGTGTTATGGTAATCCCGCGTCTCTTTGCTGAATCCTGTGCGACCTCAGTAACCAAAGTACCTTCAGAAATGAGTATCTCATTCTGATGCCTGAAGTTAGCATTGATCACGTCAGTCTCAGTAAGAGCCCTCTTTGTAATGACACTTCCTGAAACACGTTCAGGAGCAGTCTGTGTCACTTTCTTTTCAGGATCACCGGTATCGTCACGGCTGCATAACGACACAGTCAGGTCATCTAACGAACGGACCTCTAGGCCCCACTCCCGAAGGGTGTCTAATTTATGATTGAACATTGCAAGGAAGGCTTTTGGCGCAGTGTCCTGATACTGGAGAAACTCAATATCATCTTCAACTATCGCTATATCCTTACCCTGCATAATGCAGCTGCCAATAAGTTTTAAATAAGCATTATCGAAAATACCTGATGTCAATTTCGACAGACTGTCATTATCCAGATCACAAACTATAACTTTGCTGTACCCTTCGAGGTTGACCTGCTGTGTGTTATTGTCAACACTGTCAACATCGCAGCTCTCATTAAAACTTTTGTTACTTATCAGGTCAGGGCAGCTCTGATTGAGATCCTTGGAAATAACAAGGACCTTACGTTTAGGCATCTTGGCTGTCTCATGCTTAATGATAGCCAGCTCAACACGTCTTACGATCTCTCCAATCAGTTTGGTAATATCCAATTTGCTGCCTCCTTCCTTAGTTAAAACTACTTCGCTGTTCCGTATTCACCTGCAAGATACTTGCACATCATGATATGCATAGCACTTGACAGACGGTTCAGCTCCTCGATGATGTCAATCCGACTTACTTTCCTATTCTCCTGGAAAGCATCTACAGCTACTAGTTCCGCTTCTCTGACCTCAGCTCTGATTCTGTTGAGGAGAGAATACTCTATTCCCATCGTGTGATTAGGAAGCTGCATCTGCTTGATGTTATAGAACTTCATCGGATTGTGAGAATGCTCACGGAGTTCGTCATGTGTAAGCCCAAGGATAGTATCCTTCGTATATGCCTGATCTAATATCTCAGCAACCATAAGTTTCTGAAGACAATCAAGAATATCATCCAGATCCTTAATAAGGCTTGCACTTCCGCTCTCCTTATCAACTACGCACTGTGTGTGTACGACATCGGCCTGTACCAGGTCGAGTCTGCCACGGTACTTGATACGTGGATGGTTCTTGTCCACGAGCTTATTGCCAACAAGCTGAGTCATGAATTCCGGTTTCTCGACATATCCGGCACCGGTCTCATAATCAACATACTTGGCTTTAATACCTTCAGCAGGCGCAGGAGCAGAAGCTGATGCGCTTGCAACTGGAGCAGGCTTCGGCGCGGCGACTGCTGCCGGCTTCGGTGCTGCTGCCTCGCGGGCACCGCGATTCCTTTCGAAATCGATGTCCACTTGCATCTGATTTAAGTATTCTCGTGCTGCAGGAGATAACAGTTTACCCTCAGGTATGTAATATACCTCGGGCTTTGTAGCTTTCAGTTCGGCCCTGATTATAGCTTCAGTTATGACCTTCAACTACAACACCTCCTCTCTCCTGCAGTACCTACTCATCTCTCTTGAAAACTTCGCTATCGTCAAGCTTCGGAAGAATGAATTCTACTTCCGAATGTGGTCTTGGGATAACATGGATCGAGAGCAGTTCTCCTACTCTCTCTGCAGCTGCTGCACCGGCATCGACTGCTGCCTTTACAGCACCTACATCTCCTCTTACCATGACTGTTACAAGTCCGCCACCGACAAGAACCTTGCCGATCAGGGTTACGTTTGCAGCCTTTACCATAGCATCAGCTGCTTCGATAGACCCTACGAGTCCCTTGGTCTCAATCATGCCTAAAGCTAGCGTCTGATTCATTTTAATCCTCCTGGAAATCAGTGTGCCTCATGACTATTCTGTCTGGCCAAAGGCCTCAAGCAGTTCGTCCTTCTTGGCAAACTTGATCTCTTGTTTTGTCAATGGAAAACCTTCAACGGCTCTGGCTTTTCTTCTGAGGTCGCCGACGGTCATGTCCTCCAGCGGAACATCCGCGATCGGAGCATCATCATCTAACTCTTCCTCAGGAGCTACGTCAGGCTCAGCGGTCTTATTGACTTCTGCAGCTTCCGCTACTGGAGCGGGCTCTGCAGGTTTCTCCTCTGTCGGAGCACTCTTTGGAGCATCTCCGCCCGGAGTGGTCGGCGGAAGCATCCCAAGCATCGCACGCACTGCTGGTGCCGGTCTTGGAATGACGTGAACTGATTTCAGCTCACTTACTCTTTCCGCAGCGGCGGCTCCGGCGTCCACAGCAGCCTTGACTGCTCCGGTATCGCCTTCCACAAAGAATGCGGTGAGCGCTCCGCCAACCTTGATCATACTAACCAGAGAAACGTTTGCAGCTTTTAACGAGGCGTCGAGTCCCTCAACTGCACCCAGCCTTCCACGAACTTCAATCATACCTAAAGCTAGTGTACTGTTCATTAGGTTTCTCCTTATCGTTTCCCAAACGCATTAAAACTTCAATACGCTATTAGTCCTCCAGCTTCGGAAGAATGAATTCAACTTCCGAATGTGGTCTTGGGATTACATGGATGCTGAGGAGTTCTCCAACTCTCTCTGCAGCTGCAGCACCAGCGTCAACTGCTGCCTTAACAGCTCCTACATCTCCTCTGACCATAACGGTTACAAGTCCGCCACCTACGAGCACCTTACCGATAAGGGTAACGTTAGCAGCCTTTACCATAGCATCTGCTGCTTCGACCGCACCAACAAGTCCTTTGGTCTCGATCATTCCTAAAGCTAATGTCTGATTCATTTTGTACCTCCATCAAATTAATACTCTGTTGGGTTGTCAGCTACAAACTGAACAGCGTTAGCAAAAGCGTCGCAAGCTGACTTGCAAGCTGACTGTGTTCCTGTGAGCAGTCCGCCACCGAAGTTTGTCTCTGATGGTGGGTTGTACAGAGCAACCATCTTAACGTCAGCAGCCTTCAGAGCAGCGTCCATGCCGTACATTGATTCAAGAGGAGGAGCGATCAGGTAAGCAAGAGCTTCGCCTTCAGCGATGCCAGCTCCAGCTGACAGATATGAACCTGTTCTTGAAATTGTGTGTGCATAGTAGCAAATCTCATCATCATCTCTAGCTGAGATGAAGTGTGCCTTGTTCTCGATGAAGTCGATAGCAGCATCAAGTCCGCTTCTAGCCTCTGCTGGGTTTGGAGCAGCAAGCAGAGCAATGATATCACCAGCAAGAGCTGTATTCTGGTTAGCAGCTCCAGCATACATTGATCTAGCATACAGTACGCAGCAGTCAGCCTTCTTTGTAGCTTCGTCGATAGCTGTGTAAGTAACATCATCGCAGTCTGTGCTGATCAGAGCAAGTGACTGAATTCCCTCTGGGAGCTCGATTCCTTCGAGTCCTGCGAGTTCTTTTACGAGTTCTGGTCTCGCGTTAGGAATAAGTTTAGCGGCCAATACAACGGTCTGTAATGGATCTCCCTTCATTTTTATTACTCCTTTACATATAAGTTAAAAATTAATTGAAAACTGAGTTAAATTACAGCTTCAGGTCAACTCCGCTGACCTTCTTGTCGAGCATGATCTTCAGGATCTCAGCAACGTGAGCACCACCTTCTGCTGGCAGTGTTCCTGCAGCATGAATGTTGGAGATCAGAGTTCTTCTGGACTCGTTCATTCCTACTGTGCACTTGTATCCCATGTAAGCGGACATTGAATTAGCTGTGATCAGGCCCGGGCGCTCGCCGATGAGTACGCATGTAACATCGGATCCTACGATCTCGCTTACCTGGTCCATTACAGCAACTCTGCCGTACTTAACGAAGAATGGAGTACCAACTGTAACGCCTTTGCTCTTCAGACCCTGGATGATAGCTTCCAGGCAGTCCTTAGCATTAGCCTTGATAGCTGATGAGCTCAGTCCATCAGATACGTAGATCTGAGCCTGTGGGTTCATTGTGCACTTCTCTTTGATTGTAGCAACAGCTTCATCACTGAGTTTTCTGCCAAGGTCAGGTCTTGTCAGATAAGTATCTTTGCAGTCGCACTGTGTCTGAACAGTGAACAGCTTCAGTTCGTTATCAACGTAGTCCTGGTCAACTTCTGAGAAGCATGCGTCCTGAGCAGCAGCGTGGTCAGCTCTGAACATCAGCTGTGGCATTGTCTTGTATCTAGCACCAGCTTTGCCGATAGCCAGACGGCAAGGAGCAGCATATTTCAGCTCTGCGTAGCTCTCTTTGTCATAAGGATTCTCAACAAGATAAAGAGTTCTAACGTCGATCTTTGTGAGCTCTTCGAGCTCTCCGTCCTCAATTCCATAAGGACATGGTTTTGCAGTCCATTTTGCTCCATCTTCAGCAGGAGCTTCTTCAGCAGCAGGAGCCTCAGCAGGAGCTTCAGCTGCAGGAGCCTCACCAGCGTTCATTCCGGCAAGAACTTCCTCAATGATTGATTTCAATTCATTTGTATTCACAGCTCTACCTCCTTACTACCAAAGCATGATGTCCTTAGGATCGCCGAAGAATACAGAAGCATCTCCAGCTCTCTCTGTCAGGAGTCCATCCTTCGAGAAGCCCATTCTCTCAAGCCACTGGTCGAATTCCTTTGCAGGTCTGAGTCCGAAGATCTCACGAACAGCCGGTGATTCATGGAAACCTGTGCACTGATACATAAGCATGCAGTCATCGCCTTCAGGTACGCCCATGATGTAGTTAGCACCAGCAGCTACCAGGCATGTTGTCAGCAGCTCGATGTCGTTCTGGTCAGCCTTCATGTGGTTGGTGTAGCATGCGTCGCATCCCATTGGGATTCCCTGCAGCTTGCCCATGAAGTGGTCTTCCAGACCAGCACGGATAACCTGCTTTGAATCATACAGATACTCAGGTCCGATGAATCCTACTACTGTGTTCAGCAGGAACGGATCATAGTGCTTAGCAAGTCCATAGCATCTGGACTCCATTACTACCTGGTCCCATCCATTGTGAGCATCAGCGGAAAGCTCGGATCCCTGTCCTGTCTCAAAGTAGTTCAGGTTAGGTCCGTCTGCACGTCCAAGAGTCGTAGCGTAGTCTCTGCCGTCCTGCAGCATCTGCGGTGTAACACCGAATGACTCGTTACCTTTCTGGGATCCAGCGATTGACTGGAATACGCAGTCGATAGGAGCATTGAACCTCTTGGCAGCTTCGATCTGAGTTGTGATGTGAGCAAGTACGCAGATCTGAGCAGGAACTTCCCACTTATTTCTGAACTCGTCCATCATCTTGAGCAGTCTTGCAACAGATTCAAGACCATCGTCTACAGGGTTGATACCGATAACGGCATCGCCGCATCCCAGTGAAAGACCTTCCATGATCTGTGCCTGAATAGCATCAGGATCGTCTACTGGGTGGTTAGGCTGAAGTCTTGATGAGAAGGTACCGTCTTCTCCGATTGTTGTGTTGCAGTGTGCGGATGTTCTGATCTTCTTAGCACCGTAGATCAGGTCCATGTTGCTCATGAGTTTGCATACACCGGCAGCAATCTCAGAAGTAACACCGCGGCCAGCTCTCTTAACATCATGTCTTGATGTGCCTGTGTCGAGCATCCACTCTCTGAACTCAGATACTGTCTGGTTCTTGTGATCGTTGAAGATTGACTCGTTAACGTCGTCTTCAATGATTCTTGTTACATCGTCGTCCTCATAAGGAACGGCTGGATTGTTTCTCAGATCATTCAGAGTAAGATTTGCCAGTACCCATTTAGCAGCAACTCTTTCCTCAGCTGATTCTGCAGCAATCCCAGCGAGGGCGTCTCCAGACTTCTCCTCGTTAGCTTTGGCCATTACTTCACATACGTCTTTGAATTCGTACAAATGACCGTGTAACTTTGTTTTTAGGATCACTTTTCTCACCTCTTGCTTTCATTCTTTTAGTGATTAAATATTAATGTCTTCGTTATGACCGGAACTACGTGTCCACTGGCTACCGGTACCCCAATGTCGACGTAATCGCCGTCCCTAACAAAGATACTATCGATACAGATAAGCGGCTGGTCCTCTTCCATATACGCCTTGATGGCATTTCCGAGAACCTTCGCTATATCGTTTTCAAGGACTACAACGATCGGACGATTCTTGTAGTTCTTGAAGCCTCGCAGTATCGACTTTGCGAGAGCTTGTATGTCATCAAAATGTTCGTAATTTTTTCCGGACATTCCGACGCCGATGATTTCGCCTGTATTTCCGCTGTCGTACACCTGGATCCTTTCCTGGACCGTCTTCTCGAAGAGATCAAGGTCATCCTCGACCTCCTGCTTGACGCGGATTATAGGCACATTTTTGATCGGGAGCGTATGCTTATCATAATTGATCGTACTCCCGCTCACGTTAGTTGTATGACTTCCGGCTCCGACTACAGTAGCTCTGATAGTCTCGACCGACTGATATCTCTTTACACTTCTGAAATCCGGACAGTCATTGATGGCATCTCCCAGAATAGGACCGATGTCTCCATATCTGAACGGATCTCCACCCGCTACAGGGTTATATACTATATCTGAAACTCCGCCTGAGAATGTTACGCCTTCGACCTTATGTTTAAAATCAATGATCTTGCCGTCGTTAGTGTACAGGCTGTCATGCTCGTCATCCGGAGCACCGATACCGATAGCTACTGCAAGATGTCTCGCCAAGATATCGCAAAGTTTCCTAATCTTATCTTTATCAGCTACATCGCCGACATGCATTTCCAGGCCGTGATCCTTCGCGAGTTTCTCAATCTTATGGAAGATGTATGTGATCCTGCCGTTGTTGACCTTGATAAGACGTCCGCCGATATCGAGGCAGCTTGTTCCTTCAAGACTTCCTCTGCAGAATACTGCAAGGTTTGTAGTACCGCCGCCGACGTCCAGGTTGCATATTGTTGTCCTGTTTTCATCGGACATCCAGTCAGCTCCTGCTCCTCTTGCCGCAAGTACTGATTCGAGGTCAGGACCTGCTGTAGCTACTACGAAGTCTCCGGCAAGGTCGCTCATCGCTTCAAGAACATCATTCGCGTTCTCTTTACGAGCACTTTCACCTGTGATGATAACAGCACCTGTGTTGATATCATCAGGAGCCATACCTGCTTTCTGATACTCGTCCATCACGATCTTCTTTACGCCATCAGCGTCGATGTCAAGATCGTTCAGCAGCGGTGTGAAATAGATCGGGCTCTTATAGAACACATCCGTATCCAAGATCTCGATTCTTGGAACAGAAATAGCATTCGCCATATTTACGATCGTGATATGGCTGAAAATCAACTGAGTAGTTGATGTACCGATGTCGATACCTACGCTCGTAAGGACCTGTCTCAGACCTCCGCCGATCGCACCTGTTGTCTCACATGCACATCCCATTTGTGTTTCTCCTTAATGCTTTCATTACCTGTTGAAAATAAGTGTTTTGGTTACTACCGGAACTACCCTGCCGCCCGCGACAGGCTCTCCGATATCTATATAATCTCCATCATTTACATATACACTGTCGATGCAAATCAGCTTACGCTTCATATCCATCTTCAGTTTGATCGAATTGCCGAGCACCTTGGCGACGTCATTTTCCAGCACCACTATGACCGGCCTCGGATCGTTAAGGTTCAGACCCTTTACAATGGCATCTGCCAGCTCCTGTATCTCACCAAAGTGGCTGTAAT
>Ga0256872_10000337_pt1 | contig 13072 bp, 10 predicted proteins | sample RumenRJG_08RNA_FD_186119 | JGI IMG/M metagenome (GOLD analysis project Ga0256872, IMG submission 186119) | Metatranscriptome of bovine rumen microbial communities from Lethbridge, Alberta, Canada - Rumen RJG_08 (Metagenome Metatranscriptome) | ecosystem: Host-associated > Mammals > Digestive...
CTGAATTATAAAGGAATATTTTTTTATTTCTTATAGATAAAAAAGTTTCTTCCTATATAAATATAGTAACACGATGAGGAAACAGCTAATGAATGAGCTACAGGATAAATGGAATGAAATACTTCAGGGCGTTAAGGAGGACTTCGAGATAAATGACGTCTCCTTTAATACCTGGCTGCTCCCACTGAAGATATACTCGGTAGATGGGCAGACTGTGACCATAGTGGCATCTGATGAGACAGACGAGATGGCGATAAACTACATATCAAAGAAGTATGAAAAACCGCTCGCCACGAAGATTGCCGAAGTCACTGGAAAAGAATACGAGATAAAGTTTATCCTGGCAAAGGATAAAAAGGAAAAGCCTGATAAAAGGGTGAATGTTACCTCAAGCCCTAACTATGCCTCATCGAACCTGAACGAAAAGTACACTTTCGACACTTTCGTAGTCGGAAATAACAATCGTTTTGCACAGTCAGCAGCTCTTGCAGTCGCAGAGACTCCGGGCGAAGGATACAATCCCCTATATATATATGGAGGACCAGGACTTGGAAAGACTCATCTGATGCAGGCCATCGGGAATTTTATACTTCAGAATAACCCGGATAAAAAGGTACTCTATGTGACTTCCGAGGAGTTCCTGAACGAAGTCATCGAATCCATCAGAAGTACTAATAACACTACTTCTATGGGAAAATTCCGCGACAAATACCGTAAGGTAGACGTGCTTATGATCGATGATATCCAGTTCATCATCGGAAAAGAGTCTACTCAGGAGGAATTCTTCCATACCTTTAATGCCCTGCACTCCGCAGGAAAGCAGATAGTCCTGACATCAGATCGTCCGCCAAAGGAGATGGAAACTCTTGAAGCCCGTATCCGTTCCCGTTTTGAATGGGGACTTATGGCAGACATCGGATATCCTGACTATGAGACCCGAATGGCCATCCTCCGTAAAAAAGTCGAAGAAGAGCACATTAATTTAGACGACGAGATACTTAACTACATCGCCACAAATATAAAGACAAACATCAGAGAGATAGAGGGTGCACTGAACAAGCTGATAGCTTATTCGAATATCGAGCATACTGACATCACTCTTGAGATAGCTGAGCAGGAATTAGCAAATATCATCGCTCCGGAAAAGCCTAGAGAAATAACCCCTCAGCTTATAGTAGAAGTAGTCGCTGAATACTATGGCATTACAGTCGACCAGATGATATCGAAGAACAAGAGCAAAAATATCACCGAACCGAGACAGATTGCCATGTATTTATGCAGGGAATTAACAAACAATCCACTTGAATCGATTGGCAAACTCCTTGGAGGACGGGACCATTCGACGATTATCCACGGTGCCAACAAAGTAGCCGATGAGTATAAACGCAACGATGAGTATAAAAAACAGATAGACAGCATCATGAAAAAGATAAAACCGGATTGATGAGATTTTATTCACAGTCTGTAAAGACACTTTCACAGCAGACTAACAATAAAATTTTTTAACAAAAGGATAAGAAATACAGTAAATAAGCCTATAAACAGACTTGTCCACTAATCCACAGTCTATAATAATACGGATACTATATATTTATTTGTTATTATTACGAAACCGCTTCGCGGGATCATCAGTGACTGGCGAAAGGAGTTATTAACCTGAATGAAGATTTCATGTTCACAATCAGCCTTACTTAACAGTGTTAATGTAGTATCAAAGGCTGTACCATCTAAGACTACGATGCCTATACTTGAATGCATTCTCTTAAAGACAGAGAACGGAGTTATGAAGCTTACCGCCAGTAACATGGACTTAGGCATTGAAAGTATAGTTTCTGACGGAGCGATAGAAGAAGAAGGTTATGTGGCGTTAGATGCAAAGCTCTTTTCGGATGTGGTCAGGAACCTGCCTTCAGAGACAGTATTTTTAGAAAGTGATGACCAGTTTCACACGGTAATCAGATGCGGAAAAGCCGAGTACAAGATAATCGGAAAGTCCGGACAGGATTTCCCGAAGCTGCCTATAGTAAAAATAGACGAACCTGTCGTACTCTCCCAGCTTTCTCTGAAGAACATAATCCAGCAGACTTCGTTCGCAGCTGCTGTAAACGAAGCGAACAAGATGATGACTGGAGTATATCTGGAAGTTCACGGAAATCAGATGAAGATGGTAGCTCTCGACGGACACAGGATTTCCATCAGAGTCATAGAGCTGAAGCAGTCTTATCCTGATCATAAAGTCGTGATCCCAGGAAAGTCCTTAAACGAGATAAATAAAAACCTCTCGAGTGAGATGAACGACGAGGCTCAGATATTTTTCACAGAAAACCAGATGATCGTGGATATAGAGAACACGACAATGGTCGTCAGACTCATCGAAGGCGAGTACTTTAACTACGAGCAGATGATAACTGATCAGTTCAACACGAAGATCGTAGTAAATCGCCGTGACCTGATGGAAAGTATCAACCGTGCTACCCTTCTCGTAAAAGAAGGCGAGAAGAAGCCTGTCATCGTAAATATCACTGATGATATGATCGAGCTGATGGGTAATTCGGCAGTCGGTTCGATGAAAGAAGATATCCAGGTTCTCAAAGAAGGTGAAGACCTGATGATCGGATTCAACCCGAGATTCCTGATGGATGCTTTAAGAGTCATAGATGATGATGAGATAAGCCTCTACCTGATGAATTCGAAGTCACCAGTCTTCATCAAGAATGATGATGAGACTTATAATTACATTATTCTGCCAGTAAATTTTACGAATCAGAGATAAAATGGAAGTAAAGATAAGAGAAACAGATGAGTTTATTAAGCTCGGCCAGGCTTTAAAAAAGGCCGGCCTGGTGAGTTCCGGAGTTGAAGCCAAGGAAGTCATCCTGGGCGGAGAAGTCCAGGTGAACGGTGAAGAAGAGCTGAGACGAGGCAGGAAACTTTATGATGGAGATACAGTATCCTACAACGGTGAGGAGATAAAGGTCGTTAGATGATAGTAAAGTCACTTGAGCTGATGAATTTCAGAAATTACGAGCGGCTTTCGATAGATTTTGACCCATCGACAAATATCATCTACGGCGACAATGCGCAGGGAAAGACGAATATCCTTGAAGCCATCTGTGTCAGCGGTACGAGCAGATCGCATCGTGGAAGCAGGGACAGGGAAATGATCAGATTCGGGCAGGAAGAAGCGCACATCAGGACTCTGGTCGAAAAGGATTCGAACGAGTACGGGATCGATATTCACCTGAAGAAAAATCATTCCAAGGGTATCGCGATAAATAAGATCCCGATAAAAAAATCTTCGGAGCTCTTCGGAATCCTGAATATCATTTTTTTCTCGCCGGAAGACCTGTCGATCATAAAGAGCGGGCCTGACAAGAGGCGCCACTTTATAGATATGGAACTGTGTCAGATAGACAGGATCTACCTGTATAACCTGACTGAGTATAACAAGACCTTAAACCAGCGGAACAAGCTGCTTAAGGATATTAGCTTTAATAAAAAACTGGCAGACACACTTCCGGTCTGGGACGATAAGCTGGCAGAATACGGAGCGAAGATCATAAAAAGGCGGGAACAGTTCGTCGAGGATATAGCTCCTGTCGTAAGTGTTCTTCACAGTCAGATATCCGGAGCCAGAGAAGATGTTACCCTGACTTATGAGAAAAATGTCTCAGCCGATGGAATGCGGGAGGCTCTTGATTTTTCGTATGATAATGATCTGAGGCTTGGTTCCACGACAAAGGGTCCTCACAGGGATGACCTGAGGTTTGACCTAGGAGGAGTGGACCTGCGAAAATTCGGGTCCCAGGGTCAGCAGCGTACTGCCGCTCTCTCACTGAAGCTGTCCGAAGTCACGATGATGGAAAAAGAGACCGGGGAAAAACCGGTTCTTCTCCTGGATGATGTGCTTTCGGAGCTTGACAGCAGAAGGCAGAAAGACCTGCTGGGAAGCCTTTCAGATACGCAGACTATGATCACCTGTACAGGACTAGATGATTTTGTGAAGAATCAGTACCAGGTGAATAAAATTTTTGAAGTAAGAAATGGAGTTGTAATAAATGGTTGAACATGAATATGGCGGAGATCAGATCCAGATTCTCGAAGGACTCGAAGCCGTAAGAAAAAGACCGGGAATGTATATAGGTTCCACGTCTTCCAAGGGACTTCACCATCTGGTATATGAGATAGTGGATAACTCGGTGGACGAGGCTTTAGCTGGTTACTGCCATCACATACAGATAGAGATAAACAAGGATAACACGATCACTGTAACTGATGACGGGCGTGGAATTCCGGTAGATATCAACCATAAGACCGGAAAACCGGCCGTAGAAGTCGTTTTTACAGTGCTTCATGCCGGTGGAAAATTCGGCGGCGGAGGATACAAGGTTTCCGGAGGTCTTCATGGAGTAGGCGCTTCGGTAGTTAATGCCCTTTCCGACTGGCTTATAGTACAGGTGCGCCGTGACGGAAAAGTCTATGAGCAACGCTACGAAAAGGGAAAGACAGTTACTCCACTAGAAGTAGTAGGTGAATGTGAGCCTGATCATACAGGAACAAAGATTACTTTCAAGCCGGATGAGACTATTTTTGAAGAGACAGTATTCGACTATGATACTCTGAAAGTCCGTCTCAGAGAGACAGCTTTCCTGACGAAAGCATTAAAGATTTCTCTGACAGATCATAGAGGTGAAGAAGATAAGACAGATGTGTTCCACTATGAAGGCGGAATCAAGGAATTCGTACAGTATTTAAACCGTGGAAAACAGCCGCTCTACCCAGAAGTCATCTACTGTGAGGGAACTAAGAACGGAGTTCTGGTAGAAGTCGCTATGCAGCACAATGACTCGTTTAACGACTCCTCATACAGTTTTGTAAATAATATAATTACACCTGAGGGCGGAACCCATGTAGCTGGTTTCAAGAGCGCGGTGACCCGTACTTTTAACAAATACGCCCAGGATAATAAGCTGATAAAGGAAAATGACCCGCCTCTTACAGGCGATGATATCCGTGAAGGTCTTACGGCTATTATCAGCATAAAGATAGAGGAGCCTCAGTTCGAAGGCCAGACAAAGCAGAAGCTCGGAAACAGCGAGGCAAAGACGGCTGTAGACTCTGTGGTAAGTGAACAGCTTACATATTTTCTGGAGCAGCATCCGCAGGTCGCAAAGATCATCTGCGAGAAGTCACTTTTAGCTCAGAGAGCCAGGGAAGCTGCGAGAAAAGCAAGGGATCTGACCAGAAGAAAGACAGCTCTTGATTCTACTTCTCTTCCGGGAAAACTGGCTGACTGTACAGATAAGGATCCTTCACACTGCGAGATCTTTATCGTAGAGGGAGACTCCGCAGGCGGTTCAGCAAAAATAGCGAGAAGCCGTGCGACTCAGGCTATTTTGCCTCTTCGAGGAAAAATCCTGAATGTTGAGAAAGCTCGTGAAGACCGTATCTACTCCAACAAAGAGATAAAAGCCATGATAACGGCATTTGGTACCGGAATCCTCGATGATTTTGACATTACGAAGCTCAGATACCATAAGATCATCATAATGACAGATGCCGATGTCGACGGCGCGCATATAGCTACTCTGATGCTGACCTTTATCTACAGGTTCATGCCAGAGCTTATCAAGCAGGGCTATGTGTACCTGGCTATGCCTCCGCTCTACAAGGTAGAAAGGAATAAAAAAGTCTGGTACGCTTACAACGATGATCAGCTGAATGACATCATGAATGAGATCGGACGTGACGGGAATAATAAAGTCCAGCGTTACAAAGGACTTGGTGAGATGGATGCAGACCAGCTCTGGGAGACGACCATGGATCCGGAACGCCGTGTTCTGAAACGGGTGAATATGGATGATGATGACCTCTCAGAGGTGGATAAGGTATTTTCTACACTGATGGGTGATGAAGTCGAGCCTCGCAGAGAATTCATAATCGAAAATGCGAAGAAAGTGGAGAATCTTGACGTATAATGGATGACAAAATTTTTGACAATATAAGAGAAGTAGACTTAAAGAAGACCATGGAGTCTTCTTATCTCGACTATTCGATGAGTGTTATCGTATCCCGAGCTCTTCCGGATGTGCGCGACGGTCTGAAGCCAGTTCAGCGACGTATCCTCTACTCGATGAGCGAGATGAACAACTATCCGGACAAGCCTCACAGAAAATGCGCCCGTATAGTCGGTGATACAATGGGTAAATATCATCCGCACGGAGATTCTTCTATCTACGGAGCGTTGGTAAATCTGGCACAGGACTGGAACACCAGGTATCCGCTCGTTGACGGACACGGGAATTTCGGTTCAGTCGACGGTGACAGCCCGGCTGCCATGCGTTATACAGAGGCCCGTCTTTCAAAAATCTCGCTTGCGATGATCCAGGATATCGGCAAAGATACCGTGGATTTCATCCCAAACTACGATGAGACTGAGAAAGAGCCTGTAGTCCTTCCTTCACGTTACCCGAACCTGCTTGTAAACGGTGCTCAGGGTATCGCAGTCGGCATGGCTACGAATATTCCGCCGCATAACCTCCGCGAGGTGACCGACGCAGTGGTAAGGATCATCGATAACAAAGTAAACGAAGACCGTGACACTTCTATCGATGAGCTGATGACGATAATCAAAGGACCTGATTTCCCGACTGGAGCCGAGATCATCGGACATAAGGGAATAAACGACACTTACCGTACAGGCCGTGGAAAAATAAAAGTACGTGGAATCACTGATATAGAGCCGATGGCAAACGGAAAGAATCGAATAGTCATCACAGAGCTTCCGTATTATGTGAATAAAGCCCGTCTTATCGAGAATATAGCAGAACTCGTAAAGAGCAAAAAGCTCGATGGTATCACGGCTCTCCGTGATGAGACCAGTCGTGAGGGAATGCGAGTTGCTATAGAGCTCAGAAAAGATGTAAATCCACAGATCATGCTGAATCAGCTGTATAAGCATACACAGCTCCAGGAGACTTACGGAGCTATAATGCTCGCACTCGTGGATAACCAGCCGAAGATCCTGAACTTAAAGGAACTGCTCGATAACTACCTGAGTTTCCAGGAAGAAGTAGTCACCAGACGTACAAAGTACGATCTGAACAAAGCTCAGGAAAGAGCTCATATCCTCGAAGGACTTTTAAAAGCACTCGATTACATCGATGAAGTCATTTCGATAATCAGAGGTTCGAAGGACGTAGCTACAGCCAAGACCAGCCTTATGAACAGGTTCGGCCTTGATGAAGTCCAGGCTTCGAATATCGTAGAGATGAGACTTCGTGCTCTGACAGGTCTGGAGAGACAGAAGCTCGAGGACGAATACAAGGGACTTGAGGAAAAAATCAAGGAATACCAGGCAATTCTCGGAGACGAGAAGCTGCTTCTCGGAGTTATAAAGAAAGAAATCGTCGTTTACAAGGATAAATACGGCGATGACAGACGTACAAAGATCGTAGCCGGCGGAGATGATGATCTCGATGACGAGGATCTGATACCTGATGACAATACAGTTATTACATTTACGAATGTAGGCTACATCAAGCGTATGAGCATTGAGAACTTCAAGGCTCAGAACCGTGGTGGAAAAGGCATCAAGGGAACAGAACTCCTGGATGACGACTACATCACAGAGCTGATGATGACGACAAATCATCATAACCTTCTGTTCTTCACAAACAAGGGCCGTGTCTATAGGCTGAAGGCCTATAAGATTCCTGAAGCATCGAGAACTGCGCGTGGAACAGCCATCGTGAACCTGATCCAGCTGGCCGGTGATGAAAAGATCACTTCTACTATCGCTCTCCGTGATGAGAACCCGGAGGATGATGAGTACCTCTTCATGGTCACAAAAACCGGAACAGTGAAGAAGACAAAGGTCAGCGATTTTGAGAATATTAACAAAAATGGCCTTATCGCTGTGAACCTGAAGGACGGCGATGAACTTATCACCGTAAAGAAAGTCACGGATAAGGATCAGATCCTTCTGTTCACGAAGTTCGGTCAGTCATGCAGGTTTAAGTCTACAGACGTAAGACCGATGGGACGAACTGCTACCGGGGTCCGTGGAATGAACCTGTCAGCCGGCGATGAGATAATCGCCATGCAGCTTGATTCCCAGGGTGAATCAGCACTTATCGTCTCAGAAAAAGGACTAGGAAAGTGCACTCTTCTCTCAGAATTCCCATTAAAGAACAGGGGAATCAAGGGAAATAAGTGCTACAGCATCTCCGAGCGTACCGGAAACCTCGTAGGCGTCAAGGTCGTAAATCAGGACGATGAAGTCATGATCATAAATACCAGCGGAACCATCATCCGTATCAAGGTTGGCGAGACTACTCTCCAGTCGAGATATGGCACAGGTGTAAAGCTTATCGACTTAAAGCCTGGTGAAAAAGTGGCATCGATCGCCAAGGTCCGTAGAGATTATCTCGAGGAAGAGGCGGAAGAAGCCGCAAAGGAAGAAGCTGAAGAAAATGCCGAAACTCAGGACTCAGAGCCGGTTTCCGACCCAGATAAAGACAAACAGGCTGAACAGAACGATATCAACAGACTTTTAGATCGTGCAGAGCAGGATAAGAAGGACGAATGATACGAGAAGTAGACGTAAGTGAGATAACAAAGAACATCCGGGAGATGTGCATTTCTGTGAACTACGAGCTCTCGGATGATATGAAGCAGGTGCTTGGAGAAGCCCATGAGAAGGAAGAATCACCTCTCGGAAAGCAGATATTAGGCGAGCTTCAGAAAAATCTCGATATAGCAAAAAATGACCAGATCCCGATCTGTCAGGATACTGGAATGGCGGTCATTTTTCTTGAGATAGGACAGGATGTGCATCTGACAGGCGGAAACCTCGAGGATGCGGTAAACGAGGGAGTAAGGCAGGGATACACAGACGGATACTTAAGGAAGTCTGTAGTATCTGACCCGATCATCCGCAAAAATACCGGCGATAACACTCCTGCCATCATCCATGAAAAAATAGTTCCGGGTGATAAGATCCGCATAAAAGTGGCGCCTAAAGGCTTCGGCAGTGAGAATATGAGCCGTGTATTCATGCTGAAACCGGCCCAGGGACTTGACGGAGTCAAGGAAGCCATTCTTACAGCCGTAAATGACGCTGGCCCAAATGCCTGCCCGCCAATGGTCATAGGTGTCGGAATCGGCGGTGACTTTGAAAAATGCGCGGAAATGGCAAAAGAAGCTCTGACACGTGAAGTCGGTGTACACTCAGATGTGGACTGGGCTGCACAGCTCGAAGAAGAGATGCTTGCAAAGATAAATGATCTGGGAATCGGTCCGGCAGGACTAGGCGGTACAGTCACAGCTCTTGCCGTGAACGTGAACACCTACCCTACTCACATCGCCGGTCTGCCAGTCGCTGTGAACATCTGCTGCCACGTGAACAGACACATAGTCAGGGAGGTGTGATATGGAAAAGCATATACAGCTGCCGATCACGGCAGAAATAGCTGATTCGCTGAACGCCGGAGACTTCGTGTACCTGAGCGGTCAGATGTATGTGGCGAGAGACGCGGCACACAAGCGCCTTATGGAGCTTATCGAAAAAAATGAGAAGCTCCCGATCGATATAAAGGACTGCATCATCTACTATATGGGACCGTCTCCTGCCAGAGAGGGTCGTCCGATTGGCTCAGCTGGGCCTACAACAGCCAGCAGAATGGATAAGTACGCTCCTACTCTTTTAGACCTTGGTGAAAGGGCCATGGTCGGAAAAGGTAAACGAACAAAGGAAGTACTTGACGCAGTAGTACGTGATCATGCAGTTTACTTTGCAGCAATAGGCGGAGCTGGAGCTCTCCTTTCACAGTGCATCAAAAAATCCGAAGTTATCGCCTACGAAGACCTCGGAGCTGAAGCCATAAGGCTCATCACGGTCGAGGATTTCCCAGTCATAGTCGTAGCAGATGACCATGGAAATAACCTATACGCTACAGCCCAGGCTCAGTACAAAAGATAAAAAAAGTCATTGACAAACAAGTGAATATTTAGTAAAATAGAAAAGCACGTTGAGAAGAGAGAAATGATACGTGCCTTGGTAAAGGGCATTTTTCAGAAATGCTTTTGGAGAAGTACTCAAGAGGCCGAAGAGGTGCCCCTGCTAAGGGTATAGGTCGGGAAACCGGCGCGAGGGTTCAAATCCCTCCTTCTCCGTTTTATGGCGCCATAGCCAAGTGGTAAGGCAAAGGTCTGCAACACCTCTATCCCCGGTTCAAATCCGAGTGGCGCCTCTCTTATATAAAAATCCCAGGCTTTAGGGCCTGGATTTTTTTGTAAAGAATAATAAAACGGGCTCATGACGAGCCCGTTATTTTATATGGTTTCAGTTTCTGGCTGCTGGTGCTGTGCTTCGTAGAGCATGCGGAGGTTATCGTAGTAATCGCAGGTAGCAGTCATGACCCAGGGATTTACGTAGAACAGCCCGAGAAGACCAAGGGTGCAGGCTGAGAGGATGAACCAGCCGATGAATGAGAATATCATAACGAAGTACTCCCATTTATGTCCGTTCATCATGTCAGCTGAAAGGTGTCTTGCCTGAGTGCCTGTCATATGAGGATTGTCTGCAAGCAGGAAAGGGACCATAGCCCAGCAGAATGCCTTGTAGATAGCCGGTATACAGCAGATCAGGCAGACCAGAAGGATAAAAGCCATGCATTTGTCAGTTGGAACAGGCAGAGGACCAGAATAATTACTGCTCCACTCTATCTGAAAACCGGCAATTCCAAGTATGATTCCAGCTGGGATCGTGAGGCAGAGAGACCACAGGAAGAGAAACAGGTTCGTGGTGAACAAAGCACCGAAGACATTTCCGAAGTGATCGAAGATGTCGAACATATTGCCAATATGGAAGTTATGATTTCTGATGATACCAAGGATCACGTAGTATCCGCCGATATAGAGGATCGGTGCAAAAAGCCAGGAAAGAATACCGCCGATAAGAGGTATCGCTACGACTCCGGCTGCTATAATAGAAGGCAGGATCGTCGCTGCAAGGACAGTTCCGTAATTCTGCCTGAACATGATCCTCGATTCACTTTTTAATACAGTGCGGTTCAGAAAACCATTGTAAAAAATAGGCTGTCTCTGAAACGGAGGCGGCGTCTGCTGCTGCCAGCCGTTTTCATTATTCCACTGGTTGTCATTCCAGTCATTACCATTATTATAGTCCATAAAAAGACCCCTTTCTTTAAATTACAATACTCACATGATAGCAGATTTACAGTATAAAATCCATAAAAAAATGGCCCGGAGTAATTCCGGGACGACTGGAATGATCGTAGATTTTTTATGCTTCAGCAGTTTCTGAAATGCGCTCTCTGCGGAAACGTGCGAGTGACTTGAAGCACATCACGATGACGAAAGCACCGAGTATGATCAGGAACGCCGCTACTATAAGCTGCATTCCGTTGATCAGGAAAGTTCCCTGACCTGATGCGAAAGCCTTTACATTGCCAATTACATTCTGGATGATGGCTGTGTAGGTAACGGCGATCATTATGATCATCGGTGGGAAAAGCATTACGTTCTTACGGTTAGTAGCTTTAAGGAAAACTGCGATTCCTAAGAGAACTACAGCTCCGAGCATCTGGTTTGCTGAACCGAACAGAGCCCAGATATTCTGATATCCACCGAGGCAGAGGATATATCCGAGAACCAGGGTGATAAGTGTAGCTACTATAGGGTTTGTCAGTATTTTTTCAGTGGCTGACTTCTCAGAGTCAGGAGCTTCAGTACGAAACAGTTCCTGGAAGAACATTTTTCCAAGACGGGCTACAGAATCGAGAGTCGTAAGGGCGAGGGCTGAAACGCACATCGTCATGAATACGTTTGCTACTGAATTCGGGATTCCGAGGAGTTCGAAGAATCCTGCGACACCACTTGAGAAAATAGCGAAAGGTGTCTGATTTGCAGGAGCGAGCCCTCCTTTTGCAACAGCTCCGACAACTATCAGCGAGATAACGCCGACTAAAGTCTCGAGAAGCATGGCTCCGTAGCCTACGAACTTCATATCCTTTTCGTTGCGGATGGTCTTTGAAGTAGTTCCCGAAGAAACAAGGCTGTGGAAACCTGAGATAGCTCCGCAGGCGATAGTTACGAAAAGTGTCGGGAACAGGTACTGTTTGGCGCCTGTAGAATTAACGACTGCAAAACCATTGAAGGCATTCAGTTTCATCGAAGGATGAGCTACGAAGATGCCGACTACTGCTCCGATTATCATGAAGAGCATTGAGAAAGTCGTCATGTAATCACGAGGCTCCATCAGAAGCCACATAGGAAGAAGCGCTGCTACGAAGATGTAAGCCATGATCACGAAGTTCCACTTGCTGGCGCTTAAATAGATAGGAAGATGCATTCCGATAGCGTACATAGCAACTACTAAAGCTATAGCGATAACAGCTTTGACAGCTTCATTCTTCAGCTTTGTCTTTTTAAGGAAAAGACCTAAGACAATGGCACCTGCTATAAAAAGCAGTGAGATAGAACCGGCTGAAGCTCCGTTATAGAGAGTCGTCTGAGCAGCAGCTTTTGAAGTGCCATCGGCGATCACTGGTGCAAAAGTGCTAGAGCACATCGAGGTGAAAGCTGCTATAACCAGGAGACAGAAGAGCCAGCAGAACATCGTGAAGACTCTTCTTCCGGTCTTTCCGATATATTTTTCAATGACGAGGGTAATCGACTTACCGCTGTTCTTAACGGATGCATACAGAGAACCGAAGTCCTGAACTGCTCCGAAGAAAATGCCTCCGAACAAAAGCCAGAGGAGAACCGGCACCCAGCCGAACATCGAAGCGAGTATAGGTCCCTGTACCGGGCCAGCACCTGCTATAGATGAAAACTGGTGGGCGAAAACTGTGAACTTCGAAGTCGGCACATAGTCGACACCGTCGTTCTTTTCAACTGCGGGAGTTTTTCTGTCCGGGTCGATGCCCCATGTCTTTACCAGGTAGCCGCCGTAAAAGACGTACCCTATGACAAGACAGACGGCAGCGATAAGTAAGATTACCAGACTGTTCATTGATTTAACCTTCTTTCTTTTTCCTAAAAAAAG
>Ga0256872_10000353_pt1 | contig 12861 bp, 9 predicted proteins | sample RumenRJG_08RNA_FD_186119 | JGI IMG/M metagenome (GOLD analysis project Ga0256872, IMG submission 186119) | Metatranscriptome of bovine rumen microbial communities from Lethbridge, Alberta, Canada - Rumen RJG_08 (Metagenome Metatranscriptome) | ecosystem: Host-associated > Mammals > Digestive...
CAGCGATGGCACATCATTGCTGTGGTTTGTGCTGTCTTGAAATTTGAAATCTGTAGAATAATAAGCAGCTATATTTTGCGATATTACCAGCGGTATATTACTTGGTGATTATTGATAAAAAACAGCCGATTATTTATGTCAAAAATACGATTGAAAATTAACGATTAAAATGTTATAATTGTTAGTATTAAGGCAGTGAGAAACGATCATTCAAAGTAAATAATTATGGAGGTGGTTTTATGAAGAGTTATTCCTACATTGCCCAGGATGCTAGACATAAGCAGGTCAAGGGCATAATCAACGCCGAGAATGAACAGGAATTTCTGCAGAAGGTCAAGGAAAAAGGCCTGTTCGTCAAGGACTATTCGGAAAGCGCTTCAGGAGACGCAAAATCGTTGTACAAGTTCAACACTAAGGAGCTTTCATTCTGCTGCAGACAGCTGAGTGCTATGCTTACTTCGGGTCTCACACTTGTAAAAGCGATCGACATTCTTACCAAAGAGCAGGAAAATGAAAAAGCCCGTGCTATATGGCAGGATGTCTATGAAAACGTACAGAAGGGTGAATCCTTCTCGTCAACACTTGAGATGCATTCGGGTTCTTTCCCCGACTTCCTCATCTCAATGGTCGGTGCCGGTGAGTCCAGTGGTTCGCTGGATATCATCATGACACGAATGTCGGAACATTACGCTAAGGAAAACAAACTGAAAAACACTGTCAAGAGCGCAATGGTTTACCCGATAATCCTCGCAGTTGTCTGCGTTGTAGTCGTAATCTTCCTTTTCGTTAAGATCATGCCTACATTTATTGCCATGTACGAAGATCCGTCAACGATGCCTTTCCTTACTAAGATACTCAAGGCGATCAGTGACTTCCTCGTTGGCTACTGGTGGCTGCTTATCGCTATGATAATCGGTCTGGTATTCGCAATAAGGTATGCTCTCAAGGTTCCTGATCTGCGATTGAAATTCGACAGATTCCTATTGAAAGGTCCTGCTTTCGGTCCTCTCATCACAAAGATCTATACAGGTCGTTTCGGCCGTACCCTCTCAAACCTCTACTCCAGCGGTATCCCGATGGTTGAATGCCTGGAAAAGTCCTCAAGGATCCTCGGAAATGCTTACGTTGACCAGAAGTTTGAAGGCGTTATCGATGAAGTAAAACAGGGTGAATCACTCTCAGCAGCTATCACAAGAACTGAACTGTTTGAGCCTATGTTCTGCTCTGTTATCTACGTCGGCGAGGAAGCAGGTGCTCTGGATACTATCCTCGAAAAGACTGCTGATTACTACGAAGAAGAATCTGACTCAGCTGTACAGCGTCTGGTCGGACTTGTTGAGCCTGTAATGCTTATCTTCATGGGCGTTATCATCGGTCTCGTAGTTTGCGGTATTTACCCTGCACTCTACGGTTCATTCGACAGTATCGAGAACGAATAATACGAAAGGTGGAAAGAATAAATGCTTTCATTTGATATAACCGATAGAAATATACGTGTCGTAAAAGGCGTTGAGACCAACGGAAAGATCAAGATCTCTTCCGCTGCAACAGTTAATGTTGAGGAAGGAATCATCGTAAACGGACACGTAAAAGATGTTCCAAACATTGCAACACTTATCAATAATGTACTTAAAATGAATAAGATGCCTGACAAGGAAGCGATCGTTTCGATCTCCTCCAACCTCACCATCTTCAAGGAAATGGTTGTTCCAAAGTCAAAGGGTCAGGACCTTCAGAAGACCGTAAGACTTCAGATGCAGCAGGAGCTTAACCTCGACGATTCCTACAGCGTATCTTATATAGTAGTAGGCGAGTCGGGCGGAGACGGCGAACCTGCTTACAAGATACTCGCAACCGCCTGCCCTTATGAGATCGTTAACAGCTACAGAGAAGTATTCAAGCTCCTCAGTATCTCACTCAAATCAGTTATGATCGGCTGCAACTGTATTACAAAGGTTCTTCTGGCTGATACAAAGATCAAGTCAAAGATGCCTCTGCTTGCAGTTCAGATAGACAACAACTTTATCTCACTCAACCTCTATGAGCAGGGACAGCTTTCATTCTCACGTTTTGCTTCGATCGACGCTGCTGACTATGGTTACTCTGATGACTATGTATTTGAAGCAGTAAATGAGAATATCTTCCGTATGCTCCAGTTCCACAGAAGCCGCAATACAGGTGAGATAATCGAAAACGTTGTGTTCTACGGCGATACACATGAGTACGTAAGACTGACAGATGAACTTGAAAAGCTCGACCTCAAGACCAGCCTCATCAATGTTCCTCCTCAGATCCACGGTCATGAGAATCTTGAATTCTCACTCTATGCTAATGCTATTGGTGCTATGTTTACCAGAAGCAAGCAGACTGAGAAGATCAATCTTCTTGAAACCGATCTTGGTACAACAATCAAGAATAAGGTAAGAGATGAAAGTGCAGGAAATACATTCCTTATCGCTGCTGTTGCAGGCGCACTTGTTATCTCACTCGGTGCATGGGGAATTCAGTCATTCAGAAACAAGAGCGTTGAGAATGAGATAAACGATATCCAGACATGGATCGACAGTGAAGAAACTCAGGGTAAACTGAGACAGCAGGAAAATCTCCTCCTTATGAGAGAAAAAGTATCACAGAAGCGTGATATGATGAACAATACAAGGGACGCTTTCCTTTCACTTCCTGTTATCGATGGCGAAAAGTTTGATAAGCTTGAAGAAGTGCTTAAGGAGGTCGCTGAAGAAAAGGAAATCGAAAACTTTGAGGTCGTTCATCCTACATATGCTGACGGTACATTCAAATTTACTGTTGAATGTGATGCGAAGGAAGATGAAATGGCACAGACACTTCCAAGTGACTATGTGGAGAGTCTGCTGAAGCAGCCTATCTTTATGAGCGGCGCCTACAGCGGATACGAAGTAAGAGAAGTAGCTGAGAAAAACGCAGAGAATCCGGATGAGGAGCAGAAGAAGGATGTTGCTCAGTTCTCTGTTAGCCTTGCACTTTCACCTAACGTATCTGCATATCATCCTGATGAAGCTGTAGAAGAAAATGAGGAGGCTGCTGAATAATGAAACTTAATTACAGAGAAAAAATAATACTTGGTGTATTTTTAGCCGTAGCAATTATGTTCGGTATTTTCATAGGTCTTGTTAAACCTAAGACCAAGACCCTCAAGGCAAATGAGACTAAACGTGACGAACTTATTGATCAGAGAGATGAAATTCAGCGTAAAATAGATCAGATCCCTGTTCTCAAGGAAAAGATAAACAATATATATGAAGAAACAGTAAAGCTCTCAGAGATATTCGTTCCTATGGCAGATATTGATACTTCTATCGAGCTTGATAAGGCTCTCCAGAAGTATGCTGATGAGAACAATGTAAAGATCGTATCACTTAATGCAGGTAAACCTTCAGTTGCAACACTTGGCTACTACTACTCAAAAGACGAGGACTTTGCTAAGGAACTCCGTAAGGAAGCTGATCTCAACGATGCTCTCCTGAATGAGTATAATGAGAATCACGCAGAAGAGATCGCTCTTTCTGAAAGAAAGGCTGAGTCTCTTATCCAGACAAAGTATGGTATCAGAGTTGTCGGAACTAAGGAAGACATCTGGAATTACCTCAAGGCTATTGAGGATATCGACAAGGCAGTTGTCATCAATCAGGTAAACATTGCTGACTATACATTTGGTAAGGAAGCTATGGAAAAGGCACAGCAGGCAGGAGCTCAGATCGTTGAAGCTGCTGCACCGGAGGAACAGGAAGCACCTGCTGAGGGTGAAGCAGCTGAAGAGGCTGAAAAACCTGAAGAAAAGCCGGAAGAAGAGCAGGAAGCTGCACCGCAGAAGCCGGTTTCTGTTATTACAGCAAACGGCGAGGAAATTTCAAATGTTTCAAATGTAGATATAGTTATTTCACTCTATTCAGTATACAATATGCCTAAGCCAGATACAGATTATATTCCTGATGCAACAGAATAATGATTGACAGAGAAATTCGCTGCGGTTATTGAGAGAAAACATAACTTGAAAGGCGGTTAGAAAGATGAAAAAAGAGCGTAGGAAATCTATGCAGGGTACAGTATTGTTCACTACTGTTTCTGTAATGGCATTGCTCATCATTTTCCTGATGGGTACGCTTGTGCTGTCATCGGCGTCAAATACCAGAGCGCACAAGACATATTCTACATCTCAGGCTTCGTATACAGCCCGTGCAGCAATCGATGCCTTTATTGAAGCTGCAGCAAGAGATACAGGTATTCAGGCAGCAATTACCGGACTCGGTGATGGAGGAAAGATCGAAGCTGACATGGTTCTTAGCGATCCATCACTTGGTGAGGTAGGCTATGTTGACCAATCAACAGGTAACTGGGTAAAGGATAAGATAATTATCGAATCCGTAGCAAACGATGACGTTTATGAATACCTTGACGACAACAATAACCAGGGTGCAAACGCAAAATGGGTAAAGTTGGCTAAGGTTAAGGTAACTGCTTCTGTAAGAGTCGGCAAGGAAATCGAAACTGTTTCAGCGCTCATTAAAAAGAGAGGCTCAAAGCCAGCAGTTCCTCCACAGACAACAAGTATATCCCCTAATATCAAGGGTATCCAGAGTCTTGGTGACGGTTACTGGCCTGCAGGCGGCCGTATCAACGGCGGTCTTGGTGTTTCGCTTGGTGACGTTGATGATCCTCAGGGACATCTGGCTGTTCAGAGAAACAAACAGGCTCTTCAGACTACACTTACATTCATAAACAGCAGTGTTCTTACTGCAACAAGTGACTTCAGAATTCTTATTCATAAGACACTTCCCGGAAAGGATGAAAAAGGCAACGAAATTCCTGCTGAAACTCCTTTCTCACAGACTGTAGTTACAGGTAACTTATATATTCCTAATAATGAGTTTATCAAGGTTGATTACAAAAAAGGAATAGATCCTGATATCGTTGGAGATTATGAGCTGGATTACAGCAAATGGACTAACAAGGATGTTCCGTATGTCTTTGTTGACGGTGCATTAAGAACAGCAGGCTCATACGTATCAATGGAGAATAAAAACAAGTCGCCGTTTAATCTGTTTGCAGGAACTATAAATGGCTTATTCAACATTGAAAGTGCTAATATATACATGATGGATCCTGTAGTGGGTAACGAACCATATACAGATGCTTCACTTAATGCTAAGTATAAGGAGCTTCATCCTGATGTATATAAGGTAAAGAATGACCAGAACAATCACGATAATGCTGAGGATGTTCCAAGAGGTAAGAATTACCTTGAATTAAATTCAGAGAATCTTTATAAATGGGCTGAATCCATTGAGAATCATTCAGAAGTAAGTTCAACTGCTTTAGGTGGTAGCATCTTCTGTAATGGTGATTTAAAGATCAACATGAAGGGCAATAACGGAGTAATTGAGGGTGACATCAGAGTTGAAGGCAATCTTGAATTAGAAGGCAACAGCTTTACCGTAAACGGTGATGTTATTGTCGGCGGAAACGCTTCTGGTTTTGAAAAGATAACAGTTACAGCAGGTCATACAAAGACTGCTAACGCTAAGACATCACAGGGCGGCGGAGATACAAGCAATATCAATATCACACCGATCGAAAATAAGATCGTAAATGAGCCTCTCAATCAGGCACTGCTTGAAACTGTTAATCCGCAGTTTGAAAACCTTAAAGTGTACTACTATGAGTGGGTTCCTTCAACACATCCTAAAAAGCATTTGGATGATAATAATACTTTAATTACCGAATACGTTGACCCGTGGGGAAAAGAGATCACATTTAGTGACACAGCAACTGATGAAAACGGTGTTCCAACTGAGGCAACAAGACCTATCTATTACAGATGGAATGACGATTTCACTGCTAATATGTTCCCTGCAAACTGGGAAAATGACTGGGTAAATGAAGTTAATGTTCTTGATGAATACGATAAGTGTGATCAGAATGAGCATTTTAAGCAAATTAGAACCTATCTTGTTGATGAAAAGATCATAACAAGACCTAAAAATTCATATGATGACGATGATAAATACTATTATGGTGTTCCAAAGGCTATAGTAGCTGAGGATGGTACGCTTCAGGGCTATACTGCAACAGGCAGAATAGCAGATAAGGCTGAAACATATCAGTACTATCCGCCTGCAAGAACTATAATGACAAGTGAACAGGTTGCAAATTACTCAACAGGTGTCCGCAAGAGACACGACATCAACGGTCAGCCTACAGCAGACGATGCAGGTGAGAATGAATACACCTACTATGCTGATGCTGATACATGGGATTATACCGAGGCTGGTGCAAGGCAGAAAGCTGCAGCAAAGGCAGCCGGAGTACCTACTACAACATCCGTAATCTATCCTAAGGATATGACCCGTGAGGCTATCTACGGCAAGCTTGACTATGATCCTGACGACAGACAGGTCAAGTTCTTTAAGGCTACAGATAACAAGATAATCACAACAGTTGAAGAAGCTCGTGCAGCTCTTGGTCTGGATGCAACTGGTCATATTGATTATGCAAACTTCAGTGAAGTAATTGACTCTTCTACAATGACAGCCGAGGATGTTAAGGCAAATTATACTGACAAGAATATCAAGACCATTGATATGAAAGATTCAGCAACAAAATTTATTATCCATGAATCAGAATGGTCGTGGAAGCTTAATACAGATGTATTTGAAGTCAGAAACGAAAATGGAAAGAAATACCCCACAATCATTGCAAGCTGTACAATTGATGAAGGATATCCGACATATGATGGTTCAGGATTAAAGGCTCTTAATGGTACAGAATTTATTGGCAAGGACTATAACTCTGAAAAGGAGATATGGATCGATCCTAAGGGCGGTACAATCAATATTGTTCTTAAAAATATTGAGTTTACAGAAAATACTAAGCTCGTTAAGGTCGGAAGCGGTACAGTTAACTTTATTGTTGACGGAACGTTTAAGATGGCTACTCAGAATGGCGGTATTTTCGCTGGTGAGTACTTACATTCTACATCATCTAATCCTTGCAAGTTCGATTACGCAAAGGATTGGGGAATCAATTTCTATGGTTCATCAAATTCTGCGATTGAATTGAGCGATCCTTGTACTCTTATGGGTTCATTTAGAATGCCTTACACCAAATTCTCAGGTCAGGTAAGCGGTGCAAACTGTGTATTTATTGAGTACACTGATGAAAATGGTCAGACGGTAATTCCTGGTAAAAGCTATCCTGATGCTAAAGATGGAACATTCAAACAGGATGTTCCGTATCCTACGATCGTTGGTAACGCTCTGTTCGGTGAGGTTAGCGGAACAAACGACTTCGTAAACTTCTACACTGCATCAGGTGCTAAGAACAACGGCAACAACACAAATACAAACACAACAGTAACAATAAATCCAGGTACTCCCGGAACAGATGCTTACTGGGATGTAATGTATATGTCAGGTTCATGATCGGGGGGATAGTATATGAAAAGAACTAAAAAGAATCTCAAGGGCATGACCCTTTATGAGATGATAATTTCAATTGCTATCTTTGCAATTATGTGCGGTGTTCTGATCGGTGTTGGTATGCATATTGATAACTCAAACAAAGCAACTAATAATCTGAAGGCTAAAATCAATGCAGAAGCACCTTATGCAGCAAACAGGGTTGAAGATCCGAGAATGAACAAAGATGTAGTAAAGATCGATGTTAAGTGCGGCGCAGGTTCTGTTGAGCTTGAGTACGAAAAATTTGCTACAGCTGATATTCTCGTTGATTCTAATGTAAAGAATTCTTCAACCGGAGCAGCAGATGGCCCGAACAGCGGTCTCAATCTTGAGTTCCTCGGTGAAAATCCTATTAACTAACAGGAGGGGAGCATTTTGAAAAGAACAAAAAAAGGCTTTACTCTTGTTGAATTGATGGTAGTTATGGCTATCTCAACTATTCTTCTTGTAGCTGTTATGACTATGACTACACCTGCATCAAGAATGTACAGGAGTACAGCCGTTAGCAATGATGCATATTCAATGGCTAATAACATTGACAGCTATCTTAAAAGATCGCTGGAATATGCTGATAATGTATGGCTTTTTGATAATGAGACTGAGGCACCTGAATTCGGTTCAGGTGCAATGGCCTCGAATATTGAAAAAGTAGTTGTCGATTATAAGAACGCTTACTACAAGAATGTGGCTGTTGCTACAAGCGAAGGTGCAAACGGCAATTTAAAGTTTGTAAAGGGTAAGATATATGTTCTTCATCTTGACAATAACACAGGTAAGATCGAAAGACGTACTTATGAATTCCCGAATTCAAGTACAAATACTGTAAATCTTATATCAACTGATGCTGATGTTGTTAATACAGCATATTTCCTCGGTGATAATCAGAATTATCACATCAGATATGCTTTCAATTCAGCTAAGCTCGAACCTAAAAAAGTAGGCGGAAATATCGTTCATACAAGCAAGGGCGATTTCGTCTTTGATCTTAGCTCAATAGGTTCAAATGTGAGTGAGCTTCACACAAATCAGGCTGTTTCGATTATTGTTAACAAGGGTACATCACCTACAGATAATATTCCGACAGATGCTTCTATTCAGGGCCCTGCCAGTGTTACAGTTGCTAATCTTCCATTTACTAACATTTCATCACGTACCGGCGGTAATGTACCTCAGAATAGAATTGTCATTCAGAATGAAGGCGATGCTACATTCTATATTCAGGGTCAGGCTGGAATCCCGGCTGGAATCGCTCGTATGAAGGATGAAGCCTGCATCAACTTCGCTGCAAAGGATACCGCTCATAATAATGTATCTCTTGAAAAAGATCTCTACATTGTTTATTCATACGCAGATGAGCTTGTAAAGCGCAGCTGATAATAAGTAAAATAAAAACAGGCAGCAGTTTGATGCTGCTGCCTGTGATTATTTTTTGATTTTTTTAAACTGTATAATTCAGGTAAATTATTACTGGTTGTTAGCTTTGCTGCTGTGTACAGAAGTTTATGTAAAAATCAAGTATTTTAGTTCCCCAGAGTGCGCCGATGGCAATTCCTATTGAAAGGAACGGGCCGAAAGCAAACTTTGATTCATTAGTTACTTTCTTAATGATCGCACCTCCGATGGCTGCGATTATGATACCGAAAAATGTTGAAACGATAATAGCTTGTGTTCCAAGTACTGCACCCGATGCAAACATGAGGATCGTATCACCCAGTTCAATGGCTCTGAAATCCTCTCCGTGTTTCTTACGTATGATCGGACGGCTTACTTCACCGATTATGAAGAACGGTACACTGATGCAAAGAGCGCCGATGATACGGTGCTTCAGCGGAACGTCATCGGTAAAAACTGCAAGCGGTACTGAAAGCAGAAAGATCAGTGCAACGATCGCCTCGCTTATCTCCATCGTATCCCAGTCCATGAAGGCTACTACGATGAGGAGAGACATCAGAAGGCAGGTTATTATGGATTTAACATTGATATCCAGCACCCAGAATGTGAGCACGTAAAGTATTCCGTTCAGGGCTTCGACGATCGGATATCTCGGCGAAATAGGTGAGCCGCAGCTGTGACATTTTCCTCTCAGCATAAGCCAGCTGAATACAGGTATAAGGTCGATGGGGCGTATCTTCGCTCCGCAGGTCATACAGTGCGATGCCTCCTCCTTTTCCTTATCGCTTCTCCCTATGCCGAGGATGGATTGTCCCGCAGGCAGACGAAGAATTACTACATTCAGGAAGCTGCCTATTGCGATGCCATAGAGAAATGTGATGGACAGGAACATTATCCTGAATACCACAGACGTATGCTCGCTGTGAAGGATGTTGACAAAATCAGACATTGGTTTTACACTCCTTTATAATATAAATAATGTATCATAATATTATTATAACATAAATTATGGAAAATACAAGTAAAATTTTAGAATGCACAGTATAATATTTTATATATAATGTGTATTCAGAAATAAAAGCGGAGGTTTGTTATGAGAAATGAGAGAATTGGTGACTACTTAGTCAATCAGGGACTTATCACAAGCGAACAGCTTCAGAAGGTTCTTGAGGCGCAGAGAGCTGCAAACGGCGCTAAGAAATTCGGCGACGTTGTTGTTGAGCTCGGATTTATGTCCGAAGTCAACTTTGCTAAAGCGCTTGCAGGAAATTTGAGAGTTCAGTACGTTGACCTCGATAATATCGACATCAACACTGAGGCTGTACAGCTCGTGCCCGAAGCATTGGCAAGGAAGCACACCGTAATCGCCATCAATGTACAAGGTAAGCGACTCACTGTTGCTACCAATGATCCTGTTAACTTCATCGTTCTTGAAGATATCAAGGTATCCACAGGTATGGACACTGTTCCTGTACTTGCTACTACATCTGCTATCAACAAGCAGATCGGTAAATGCTACTCAATGCAGAACGTTGACAGCGTTGTTGGCGAGATCACAGCTATGAATAACGACCTGGGCGATATGAGCGATCTGGATTCAGAGTCTAAGGACAGAATTGAAAGTGCTCCTATCGTTAAGCTGGCTACTACCATCGTTGAAAACTCCTACAGAGCAGACGCTACCGATATTCATATTGAGCCATTCGATAAGTATACAAGAATCCGTATCCGTGTTAACGGCGACCTTGTAGAGCTTATGAATATCTCCAGTGCGGTACACAGCGCTCTTACTACACGTTTCAAGCTCATCAGCGGCATGAACATCGCTGAGAAGCGTATCCCTCAGGACGGACGTTTCACTCAGACTGTTGACGGCACCGTTCTCGATGTCCGTGTATCTTCACTTCCTATGGTACACGGTGAGAAGATCGTTATCCGAATCCTTTCAACAGGTCAGATCGCACTTCGTAAGATCACAGACCTCGGTATGTCTGATTATAACTATACACTGTTCGAGTCTATGCTCCGTGTTCCTCACGGCGTTATCCTCGTTACAGGCCCTACCGGTTCAGGTAAAACAACTACCCTTTATGCGGCTCTCGGTGAGATCGCTAAGCCAAACGTAAACGTCGTAACCGTTGAAGACCCTGTCGAAAAAGCTATCGACGGTATCAACCAGTGTCAGGTTAACCAGAAGGCAGGCATGACTTTCGCCGCTGCCCTCCGTTCTATCCTCCGTCAGGACCCTGACGTAGTTATGATCGGTGAGATGCGTGATACGGAAACCGCAGATATCGGTATCCGTGCCGCTATCACAGGACACTTGGTTCTCTCCACACTTCATACCAATGACGCAGCTTCTACTGTTGTACGTCTTGTTGATATGGGTGTTGCTTCATACATGGTTGCTACTTCACTTATCGGTGTTATCGCTCAGCGTCTCGTTAAGGTTCTCTGCCCTAACTGCAAGAGACCGAGAATGTCTACTCAGGAAGAAAACGAACTTATGGGTATCCCGAATTCTATCCAGATATTTGAGCCATGCGGATGCAATGAGTGCAACAACACAGGCTACAGAGGAAGAACTGCTATCCACGAGATCATTCACTGTACTGCTAAGGTTTCCTCCATCATTGCCGCTGGCGGCGGTAAGGAAGAGATCGAAAAGGCTGCTAAGGAACAGGGTACAAAGCTCCTGCGTGATAACGCTTCCGAGCTTGTACAGGCAGGTGAAACTTCGATCGACGAGCTTGTAAGAGCTACATACACAGTCTGATTCGCTGCATCAATATCATTAGGAGGAAAATAATATGGGAATCATCAATATACATAAAATACTTGACGAGGTAAGAGTTCTGGGCTGTTCGGACCTTCACTTCACAGACAGGATCGCTCCTGTCGTTCGTCTCAACGGTAACCTGAGAACTATGCGTACTCAGTACCCTGAAATGGATGCAGAGGAGATAATGGAGATCGCTCGCCAGATGACCAACGAAAAGCAGCAGACTTCTATCAATAACGGTATTGATACCGACTTTTCATTCACTACAAGAAGCAACTACCGTCACCGTGTAAACGTATACTTCCAGAAGGGCAAGCCTGCTATCGCTATCCGTCTTCTGAGAAATGATATCCCTACACTTGACGACCTGGGACTTCCAAGCATCCTTGCTGAATTTGCTATGCGTCCCCGTGGACTTGTTCTCGTAACAGGCCCTACCGGTTCAGGTAAATCTACAACTCTTGCAGGTATGATCGACCACGTTAACCTGAACAAGAGTGCCCATATCATCACTATCGAGGATCCTATCGAGTACGTTCATGACCATAAGAGATGTATGGTTAACCAGAGAGAGATCGGCGCTGACGTTGAGAGCTTCTCACTCGCTCTTAGAGCTGCTCTCCGTGAAGACCCTGATGTAATCCTCGTAGGAGAAATGCGTGACTTCGAGACTATCCAGGCTGCTGTAACTGCCGCTGAAACAGGACATCTCGTTATGTCAACACTTCATACAACATCTGCCGCTGATACGATCAACCGTATCATCGACGTTTACCCTGAGCATCAGCAGCAGCAGATCAGAACACAGCTCGCTAACAACCTTGTCGGCGTTATCTCCCAGACCCTTATTCCTAAGAAGGACGGTTCAGGACGTATCGCAGCAATGGAAATCCTCCGTGTTACTGATGCCGTTGCAGCACAGATCCGTGATAACAAGATCCACCTCATCCAGTCTACCATCCAGACAGGTAAGGCTGAGGGCATGATGTGTCTCGACTTCGAGCTTGCTCGTATGGTTAAGGGCAATATCATCTCCGAAATTGACGCTCTTGAAAAGTGCCAGGATAAGCAGGAATTCTACCGTTACCTCACGCAGATGGGCGGTACCCCAGGCGGCGGAATGCGCTAAAAATAAAATCAGACGAAAAAACCGTTCCTCAATAAGTACGGTACGCATAAAGAAGTTTTTCG
>Ga0256872_10000368_pt1 | contig 12589 bp, 14 predicted proteins | sample RumenRJG_08RNA_FD_186119 | JGI IMG/M metagenome (GOLD analysis project Ga0256872, IMG submission 186119) | Metatranscriptome of bovine rumen microbial communities from Lethbridge, Alberta, Canada - Rumen RJG_08 (Metagenome Metatranscriptome) | ecosystem: Host-associated > Mammals > Digestive...
ATTGCATGTAGCGACGAAATTTATAATGAACAGGAACAAGAATATTCCTTCGTTGAAGTGTAATGCTTGTACTGTTCAGCGATAAAGATTGCGGTGTAGCCTTGTAACATGCAGTAATCTTTTTCAAACAGGAAGAACGGATTCGACCTGTATAAAATTTTCCATGGAGGAACAAAAATATGGTCATCAACCACAACATGTCAGCAATGTTCTCTAATCGTACATTGGGCGTAACAAACGGCTCTTTGAGCAAGGATATGGAGAAACTTTCATCAGGCGAGAAAATTAACCGCGCAGGTGATGATGCTTCTGGATTGGCAGTTTCAGAGAAGATGAGAGCACAGATTCGTGGCTTGAATCAGGCTTCTGAGAACGCAGAGAATGGCATTAGCTTCATTCAGACAACAGAGGGATACTTGCAGGAAACAACTGATATCATGCAGCGCATCCGCGAACTTGCTGTTCAGTCATCTAACGGCATCTACACAGACGAGGATAGAATGCAGATTCAGGTTGAGGTTTCTCAGCTTGTAGCGGAAGTTGACCGCATTGCTTCACAGGCACAGTTCAATGGTATGAACATGTTGACAGGACGCTTCGCACAGTCAACTGGCGAAAACTCTGTAACAGCTTCTATGTGGCTCCACGTTGGTGCAAACATGGATCAGAGAATCCAGGTTTACGTTGGAACTATGACAGCTCAGGCTCTCGGAGTTCGCGAAGCAGGTACTGAGCAGATTATTCAGCTCACTACACCGGAAGATGCTAACCGCGCAATCGGTACACTCGACGAAGCATTGAAGAAGATTAACAAGCAGCGTGCAGACCTTGGTGGATATCAGAACCGCCTCGAGCATGCAGTTAAGGGCTTGAATGTTTCTGCAGAGAATATGCAGGCTTCTGAGTCAAGAATCCGTGATACAAATATGGCTGACCAGATGGTTGACTATACAAAGAATCAGATTCTTTCTCAGGCTGGTACAGCTATGCTCGCACAGGCTAACTCACAGTCACAGAATGTTCTCTCTTTGATTAGATAGTGTACTTATGTAAGTCAGCAGCTGATTTAAATGTATTGGCTGCTGACTATTTTGTTTCCTTTAGCATTTTTCTAATAACTTTAGTCTTTTTTTTAACTTTTTTTTGTTTTCCTCTTTTCAATTTCATTTCTCTGTTGTATAATAATAAATGTAAGCGATTTATTAGACTCACACACTAATAAACGTTTTTCTGTTTACTACTCTTAAAATATTCGGAGGCGCAAAACCGAATAAATAAAAATAAAAGAATAGATAAACAGGCGTAAGTCAAGATGATTTATGTAGAGAACATGGAGGGCAATTACTATGATTATTAACCACAACATGAGTTCGATGTTTGCAGACCGCACTCTCGGTATGTCTAATGCTGCTTTGATGAACAACACTGAGAAGCTTAGCTCTGGCTTGAAGATTAACCGTGCAGGCGATGATGCTTCTGGATTGGCAGTTTCTGAGAAGATGAGAAGCCAGATTCGTGGTTTGAATCAGGCTAACAGAAACATTCAGAATGGTGTTTCTTTCATTCAGACAACAGAGGGTTATTTGCAGGAAACAACTGACATTGTTCAGCGTGTTCGTGAGCTTGCTGTACAGGCTTCTAACGGTATCTATACAGATGAAGATCGCATGCAGATTCAGGTTGAGGTTTCTCAGCTTGTAGCAGAAGTTGATCGCATTGCTTCACAGGCACAGTTCAACGGTATGAACATGTTGACAGGTCGCTTTGCACAGGATTCTCAGAGTGGAAAGCTTATGCAGTTGCAGGTCGGTGCAAATATGGATCAGAATGTAAAGGTTTACATTGGCACAATGACTGTTGCAGCTCTTGGTCTTAACGGCGGAAATGGTGCTTCTGAAGATGCAGAGGGTGGAAATAGCTTGAGCCTCGCTTCTGTAGAAGATGCTAATGCAGCAATCGGAACTCTCGACAATGCTTTGATGAAGATCAACAAGCAGAGAGCAGACCTTGGTGCGTATCAGAACCGCTTTGAAACAGCTGCTAAGGGGATTGCTGTAGCTGCAGAGAATACACAGGCTGCAGAGAGCCGCATTCGCGATACAGATATGGCTTCTGAGATGGTTGAGTACACAAAGAACCAGATTCTCACACAGTCTGGTACTGCAATGCTTGCACAGGCAAACTCACAGTCACAGAACGTACTTGCTTTGTTGCGCTAGTTCTTAGCTGATTGGTTACAAACTGCTGAAAAGATTTCTGGATGATGTCTTTTCAGCAGGTGTTTTGATAAGCAGAATGGTTGCGCCCCTTTCTGTTTATTTTTTTAGGAGACGGTCATGACAATAAATGGTTATTCGAATATTGCAGAAAAGTCCGCTAGCTCCATATCATCCTATACGAATGTAGCAAAGGGAGCTTCCGTTGTAAATAACAATCCTCGGCCAAAAGTAGTTACTGCTCGCAAAGTGGAATACTTGATGAATGATTCAAAAGATGTTGTTCATGCGCTTGAGCAAAATAATGCGGAAGTGGAAGCTCATTCTCGTGATGTGCAAAGAATTTCAGCTGATGTGGTTGGAAGAAAAACTCAATTTACAGTTCTAAAAGGTGTCGGCTTAGTAGTTGAGATTGTCGACCCTTCAACCGATAAAGTAATAAAGGAGATTCCTTCCAGAGAATCGCTGATGTTAAGAGAGCGAATGGAAAAAACAGCTGGCTTGATTTTCAATAAGACTGTATAAGAGTTTTTCCCATTGTGTGCAATATGCACTTCCTTTGGAAAGAGAAAGTGAAATAGAAGATGGCTGATATAAGCATACCAGGGGTCAGTAACAAATACAGGTCTAATGAAACTGTAGAAGGTCTCATGAAAATAGAGCGTATTCCGCTTACTAGAGAGCAGGAAACGCTAGAGTTGTATGAGACACAACAGGCTGCATGGCGTGATATAAATCAGAAAATGAGCGACCTTCGCTCTACTGCAAAATCTTTATACTCTTTTGAAAATCCTTTTAATAATAAATTAGCAGAATCCTCTGACGAGTTTGCAATTACAGCAGAGCCAGGAAGAGATGCTTCTTTTGGTTCGTTCAAGATTGATGTAATATCTCCCGCTACAGCTGATAGATTTATTTCAAATGAAGCTGATAAAAAAGCAACCGTTCCTAAGGGCAATTATGTTTATGAAATCGGCGAAAAAACGATTTCTATGTCTTGGAAGGGTGGAAAATTAGCTGATTTTGTTACATCTCTAAATAAGCGTGGCGGAAAAACACTAAAAGCTTCTTTAGTAAATGTTAGTTCAGATAAGCAAGCATTGTTGTTAGAGTCCCTTGTAACAGGAAAGGAAAATAGACTTATATTCAAAGATAAGGCTCTTGACTATGCTCTTGAAACAGGAATGTTGCAAAAATCAAAGGCTAATATTGTTTCTTTTGCGAATGATAAATCAACTTTTGTATCTCCTCCTGCTGATGATGGAACTCAATATTCTGAAGGCTTGCCAGAGCTTTCTTCTGATAGTATTGAAGAAAAAGACGGTAAGTCATATCTCCCGCCTCGCTCTGACTTTGAGATAAAAATTCCAGATGAAGTATTAGCCGATAAGGATTCTATAATCTCTTTTTCTGTTGCTGTGTCAACTTTAGAACACGATATTACAGAAGATTTGCAACAAAAAGCAGAGTCCAGTATAGAAGCTGATGATACTTCTTTTTCAGCACCAGAGTTGCCCCCTGCAGGTTCTATTTCTTTTGCAGGTGTTACTATTTTTAACAATCCTAGTAATGTTTATCTTGATGAAGAAAGTTCAACTCAAGAAACTTTTGTTCAGATAGACCCTGTAGAAGATGATTCTTTTGTGTATTTAAAGAGTGCAGACGGTACAGAAACTTTTTTTGATATATCTCAATTTCCTGTGAATAAAGATACGGGCGAAACTATGGTTAGTTTCCCGCTAAAAGATTATCCTGATACAGTTGCAATTATAATCAGAAATAGAAATACGGGAAAAGCTGTTTCTGTTTCTGAGATACAAGCAGAGCCAGAAAAAAAAGATGGCTTTGACTACGAAGCTGTAAATCCTATAACTGTTGCTTCTGATGCAGAGTTTAAATATGAAGGCATAACGATTACGCGACCTAATAATACTGTTGACGATGTTGTGCCGTATGTAACACTGCATATAAATGAAAAGACTGATAAAACTGCGACGATAAATATAAAACCAGATAAAGAAGCTGCAAAAGATGCTCTTATTACTTTCATTGGAAAGTATAATCAGACTTTGGCAGAGATGAATATTCTGTCGCAAAATAAGCCAGAACTTATTGCAGAGCTTGAGTATTTGACTGAAGATGAAAAAGAGTCTAAAGCTAAGCGATTGGGTTTGTTTCAATCAGATTATACTTTGTCTGGAGGAAAATCTTCTTTGCAGAGAGCAATTTCTGGTAATTATAAGTATTCTGAAGATGCTGAAATTACTATGTTATCGCAAATTGGTATTTCAACTAATGCTTCAGGAACGGCGGGAACTTACAATGCAAGTCAGGTGAGAGGATATCTTGAAGTTGATGAAAAGAAACTTGACAGTAGCCTTGAGAATCACCTTGATGAAATAAAGAATTTGTTTGGCTTTGACAGCGATGGAGATTTGATTATTGATAGTGGTATTGGTTATCTTGTTGATAAACAGCTTACAGCTTGGGTACAATCGGGTGGCTTGATAGCTAGCAGAACTTCAACTTTGGACACAAAGATACAGAGCTCTAAAAAGAAGATCGCAACACTAGAAACTCAGTTGCAGTCAAAGGAATCTGAGCTGAAAAGAAAATATTCTCAGATGGAAAGCTCACTTAATAGCTTACAATCACAATCTGATTCTATCAATAATACATTTAATCGAAGTAATAATTAAAGAAAATAGCTTTTTTATAGATTTTGTGCTATAATTTTTATATGGGGATTTGAAGCAAATATGGAGCTTTTGGTAAATAATGAAAAGATAGACGTAAGTCTTGAAAGTGAAAAAACTGTTGGAGATGTCTTAAAAGCATTTGAGGCAGAGTGCGCAAAAAATAATGCAACTACTGTTGCTATTTGTGTTGATGGCAAAAAGGTTGAAGCTACTGATTTTGATGCTGTTTCTCAAAAAGAATTGGAGCAGAATACAAAGATAGAACTTACTATTGTAAGTGTTTCTGAGATTGATAATGCTTTAAAAATGTCTGCTTCTGACTTTACGAGACTTGCAAAAGAGCTTGAGAATGTCGCAGTTCTCATTCAATCAGGAAAAGACAAAGATGTCAGTCTTCTTATAAAAAAGACAGCGGATTATATAGATAATTTCTGTCATATCGTAACATATGCTTCTCTTTTTCCTGAAGAATATGGAAAGATTTCTATTGATGGTAAGAGTGTTTCTGATTTCTTTGCAGATTTTTCTCCTATTTTGCAGGAGTTTGAAGGGGCTTTGCAAAGTAAAGATACAGTTCTTACAGGAGATTTGGCAGAATATGAGTTAGCACCTCGTATCAAAGCGATTGCAGATGCAATTAGGAGGTAGTTTATGAAGACCAATATATCTCCTCTACAAGCTAGAGCTAGTGGCACTTTTGTTAAAGTTATTATAATCGGTGCTGTAGTAATAGGCATTATGTTTCTTCTTTATTTGGTGTATCAGATGTTTGCAAAAAAGCGTAATACACCTGAATGGATTGAAGCGCAAAAGAAGAAGCCTATTTCGTCATCTGATTTGAAACAGGCTACAAAGGATTTAAATCTCACAAAAGATGAAAGGGATTTGCTTTGGGAATTAGGGCATAAATATACGGATATAAATATTTTATATCTTGTTCAAGATGCAGAGAAATTTGATGATATTTTTAGACAAAGGTATCAGGATTTTTTGGCTTCTAATGCTTCTGCAAGACAAATCTCGTTGTTATTCTTGTTGAAAGACAAGATGGAGAAGTTTTATAGACAAGAGCTTATAATTACTTCTACAAAGAATCTTGAAGTAGGGCAGACTTTGCAATTTGCTGATAAGGCTGGTGTCCATTGTAATGCAACAATTTCTGACAATAGACTAAATGAGGGGCTTATCTTATCCATTCCTGATAATTTGGCAAAAGGTCAGAACCGTCCTGATACGCTTTCTCGCGTTACTTTTGCATTTACGACAAAGTCTGGCATAACATATGCTCTTACAACTCGTGTTGTGCGTTATCAGCAGAATAGTAAAAATGAAGTAGAAATGCTGATTTCTCATACAAATGATGTGAAACAGCTTCAGCGCAGACAAACAGATAGAGTTGATGTGAATGAAAATTGCTATTTTGCAGCTGTGAGGGTGTCTTCGGATTCTGCAAAGAAATCTGATGTTTCATATGTTCCTTTACAGACAAAGTATCAGGGTGTTTTGAAAGATATTTGCAGTGATGGCTGTAGTGTGCAAGCAGGATTGCCGATTCGAGAAGGTCAGTATATACATCTTGAATTCCATTTGCCGAAGAAGGCTGATAATATTGCTACAGGCATTATTGTTAGCACTGAAAAATCTGATTCACCAGGAAAGTTTTTATTACACATACAGTTTGTAAAAATCGAAGCAGAAACTAAGAATACAATACTTGCAATGGTTAACAAATTCATTTAATATTGCAATGTTACTTTTTGGAGTTTGTGTATCGTATGAAAATACTTGAATTGAAGCAGATTGAACCCGAACACGGGCAGGTCTATTATCGCCGAAAATTTACTGCGGTTGCATCTATGGAAATTCTTGCCAAAGAGATAGATATTCCTGTTCATTTTACCATTGAAACAGGTCCTTTGGGCGATAAAAAGATTGAATTTGGAGAAATCAAAGGTGATTTTAACTATCCTATTTTGCCGATAGTAAAGTCTTTGCGTGAATATGTGAAACGTATGGATAATGAAGGCGCATTGCCGTTATGACATTAACATTTACAGCTAAGAATGAAGACGAAACAATCGCTCTTGGAGAAAAAATTGGTGAATTGCTCTCTAAGGGCGATATAATTGCTATGGAAGGTACTCTTGGAGCTGGAAAAACCACAATAACTAAAGGAATTGCAAAGGCTCTTGGAGTTATAGATAATATTACAAGCCCTACATTTTGTTTAATCTCTGAGTATGCAGGAAAAATGCCACTATATCATATGGACGTATATCGGCTCGATGGCGTTGAAGATTTTCAAGGCTTGGGAGTCGATGATATGCTTTACGGAGATGGTGTGTCTATAATCGAGTGGAGCGAGAAGGTAAAGAGTGAACTGCCAAAGCGCACTATAACTCTTCGATTAGAACCACAAGCTGATGGCTCTAGATTTATTACGCTTGAAAACTGGGAACATGGGGATATAAAATGAAAGCTCTTGTAATAGATACTGCTGTTACTTGCATTTATATTGCAGCAAAAAACGATGATAATACGGTAACACTTCGGCTTGATATGGGAATGAAGCAGGCAGAGAAATTATTGCCTGCAATAGATTGTGTTCTTTCAGAGGTTGGGTTAGCTGCAAAAGACTTAGATTATATGGCTCTTACTTCAGGTCCTGGCTCTTTTACAGGCTTGAGACTTGGAATGTCAGCTCTAAAGGCTATCAATCTTTGCCACAATATTCCTCTGTATGCTTGTCAAACGCTTGATGTATATGCACACAACTTTAGGAACTGTAAAGAGAGATTAATTTCTGTCATAGATGCAAAGAAAGATAGATTTTATGCTTCTATTTATTCTGAAGGAAAGTGCATTTGTGAGCCTTTTGATGAAGAACCTCAAGATATTCTAAGACATCTTGAGGAAAATGTAGAATATCTTGTTGTAGGAACAGATTCTCCTCTTTTCTGTGAAGCAATGAAAGCAATAGCTCCTAATTTGAAACTTAGCTATAATAATCAACGTATGGTTACAACTGATGCTTTGTTTGAAATGGCAGAAGAAAAGATTGCAAAAAAAGAACCGCCATTACAAGATTATGACGGTCCTTTCTACATACGAAAGAGTGAAGCTGAAGAAAAACTCCCTCAGCAATAATCATTAATTAAATAGATTCGACAGCTTACCGAGATTGTCAGAGTCAGAGGCAATGGCTGCATTTTTGTTTTCAGACTGAATTGCAGCAAATACTTCTTGCCTAAAGACTCTGATATTTTTTGGTGCTTCTACGCCGACTTTTACTTGGTCGCCTTTTACCTCGATGATAGTCAGCGTAATATCCTGCCCGATTTTTATTTTCTCATCTACCTTTCTGGACAAAATAAGCATTATTGACTCCTTTTTTTGATAGCTTCAATAATGTTGTGCTTTGTTGTCCATCTGTTGTCGGACAAAATAGCTTGCATTGCCTTGTTATTCGTACGGTTAATTACAAGAGGACCTTGTAAATTTGCAGTTACAGCAGAACCATCTTGAGGAATTGTAATAAGAGCTAAAACAAAAACTTCTGTTGGAGATACAATGCCTATTTTAGCAAGCTCCTTGTCGTCAATATCAACTTCGTAATCACTGCAGATGAGAAAGGGGTCTACAACCAAAAATGCAAGTTCATTGGATTGTGTTGACTGCAACCACATAAATGGCTTGTACTCACAATCGATAAGCGCATATTGAGTATACTCCTCAAAACCAAAAAGACCATCGGGAATTGTTATGATATGGGCATTATCCACTTCGATAGTGCCCATAGATTTTGTTTTTACCAGCATTAATTTATCCTATTTGCGCCTATAGTTTAGCGCATATAATTGAGCAATGTTGATGAATACATCTTGCCAGCTCTGCTCAAAGTTGCTTGTTGCACATAATCAAGCATCTTCATATCGGTAACGGCTTTCGTGAAGTCCAAATCGCCTTCTGCAGAAATCATCTGAGTTGTGTTTAGGCTTGTAGCTGAATTGCGCTTTGCTTCACTTTCCAAGCGTTCGTACTCTGATCCGCTTTTTGCGATATGAGTAACAAGGTTATTCAAGCCGCTGTCAATAGAAGCCAATACGCGTGTGCTGACTTGTTCTGTGTCGCCTGAAAGCATTGCATCACGAAGAGCTATTACGCTGTCGAACAATGAACCTCCTACGACTTTTGCGCTTGAAGCAAGATTATAAGGAGGCTGCTGTGTTGTATCTTTGATAAGACCGAGCTGATTTAGAGCATTGCCAGAAACATCTTCAAGCCAGAGCTGACGGCTGTCTGTTGTTGTCAAGTTCAAGCCGTGTGTAATTGGGTCAATACTTGCTTTTACAGCAGCCCCGCTGTCGTTAATCTTTGAAACGAGTGAATACACATTGTCGCCAGCTGAGATTTTGATTTGCTGTCCGTCTACAGATACTACGCTGTCTTCTGCTGCCTGCCAGCCTGTAGCGTCGCGCTCTGCATAAAGCTGCTGCGGTTCTGCCCAAAATGTGCGGTTGCCAGAATTGTTAAGCGTGATATATGCGTTTTCGTCTACTTCGACCTGCATATTGCCCATATCGCCACTGTAGCGAACATTAACGATTAGAGGTGAACCACTTCCAGGCACATTACCCATATCAACTTCAAATGCAGTACCATTTGTGCGAGTTCCTGCAAAGAGTGACTTTCCATCTGGACCTACTGCATTAGCGTTTTGAATCATCTCATTCAAAAGCTCATCGACTTCTACTGCCATATTCTTCAAATCTTCTTTTGAATAAATACCGTTTCCGCCCTGTACTGCAAGCTCTCTCACCCTCTGCAATACGTCAAGGTTCTGCTTCATATATCCTTCACGCACTGAAAGTTGGTCTGTCATAGTGAGGGCATTTTTCTCAAAGCGGTCAACTCTTGCTTTGTATGACTGATAGCGCACAAGATGTCCTGCTGCGAGTGGGTCATCGCGAAGCTCTTGAATACGCTGTTGACTTGCAACTTGTTTATCGACTTTGTTCTGTCTCATTTCCTGCATACGCAAATTGTATTGCGTATCGGAATTAGTCATCTGTGATGATATTCTATACATTTATGTCCTCCGCAGCAGCCTCAAGTTGTGTTTTACCAGAGGCTGTTTCTCAAAATCTCTATATTATACTCCAAGACGATTGATAATTGTGTCAATCATACTATCCATAACAGTAACCAGCTTTGCTGCTGCGTTGTAGCCGTGCTGGAACTTGATGATATCTGCAAGCTCTTCATCGATGTTAACACCGCTTATCGAGTCGCGCAAACTTCTTAAATCGTCCATAATGGCGTTCTGACTTGCAAGGTTATTTGCTGCTTGTTCGCCTTTCAAACCGACATTTGTAACACTGTTTGCAAAGTAATCATCGAATGTTCTGTCTTTGCCAATCATCACTGCTGAGTTACGGATAGAAGCAATTTCTACCGCCGCTCTGTTGTCGCCAGCTTCTGCAAAACCTATTGCATTAGGAAGAGCCGCTGCAACAGAATTGATGTCGCTCTGAATATTAGAGTTAATCGCAATGTATGCAGACGGATTTTTCACTGGAGCTACAGCGAATTGTGCGCCTGCAAGTGCATTGACTGCGTCTGCTTGTGCAAAATCATATGCTCCCTCTGCACCAGAAGCAGAAAGAATTCCTGAATATCCTGTGAGGAAGAAGCCAGAGTCTTCAACGTGTCGGATAACAAAATCAGGGTCTTCGATGTTTGTAGAAGCTGTAGCCTTGAGTGCAAGATGATTGTTGCGGTCAAGATATGCCTTCACTTCTGCGTCAGAATCGTTAATGCGGTTGATGACTGCTTCGACTGTATCTGTCGGATAATACGGAACAGACACGTTTCCGCTTCTGCCTGAAAGCTGAATTGTTCCTTCCAAGCCGATTTGAGCTGTCTTTTGAAGCTCTGTAGTGCCTGTAAAGCGGAAGATGTATGAAGTATCTTCCACACCGTCGCCGCTTCTGTCGTAGTTTCCGTTTACGTTTGTAACAAAAGGCTGCTGTGTGAAAAAATCCAATCCCTTTACGTTGTTTGCGCCTACAGCGTTTCTATGCACGTCGTTTACAAGGTCTGTAAAGTTCATCGTCATTGTGTCGAGTGACTGACGCTCTGAGCGAATGTCTACATCACGAAGCTCAATCAAAGCTCCTAAGCTGCCCTTGTCGAAATACGCATTATCGCCTGTATCTGCCCACACGACTTTTGAATATCCATCGTTGTCAATAACAGGCTCTACGCTAAAGCCTCTTGCAATGTGTCCTTGAACAAGGATTTTGCCGTCAACGTGCACCATAAACTCATCGCTGTCACGGTTGCTTGAAGTGATATTGATGAGCTTTGAAAGATTGTCTACGAGTTTATCTCGTCTGTCCATAAGGTCGTTAGGATTGTCGCCTAAGCCCTTTGACTCCACAATCTGATTATTGAGGGCTGCAATCTGCTTTGCATAATCGTTCACCTGCTTCACAGTCGCTTCAATATCGCCGTTCAAAAGGTTTCCAATTCCTTCAAGACTCTTTTCTCTCTGCTGAATTGAGTTTGTGAGTGACTCACCGCGTGTTACAATAGCCTGTCTTGCCGCTCTTTCGTCAGGATACATAGAAAGTTCTTGCCAAGAGTCCCAGAATTTGTCCATATTTGTGCGAATAGACACCTCAACAGGCTCGTTGTAAATCTGCTCAATCATCATATAGTATTTGTCGCGAGTCTGCCAGTAGCTTTCGTCGCTAGATTGTGCAGTGATTCTTGTATCAAGCTGCTCATCTCTAATGCGAGTGATAGCTTCAACGTTTACGCCCTGTCCAATTTGTCCAGGAGTTTCAGCTCTTGTGAGGTCTGGGCGGTAAAGCGGGTCAAAAGTGCCGAGAGTTACTCTTTGTCTTGAGTAGCCTTCAGTATCTGCGTTTGAAATGTTGTGGCTGGCAGTGTTGATAAGCTGGCTGTGAGCCATAATGCTTCTTTTGCCGATTTCTATTCCACCAAATGTTGACATTCTTCAACTCCTTTTATTAAAAAACTCTGTCGATTACAAGACTTTGCATAGCTGGCTTTGCCATTTTGCCATAGCGATTATATGTTGTGTTTCGTCTTTGCGGTATAATCGTGTCAAACACACCTTTCAAAAAGCCACTTGCTGCATTAACGTAAGCATTGAGCGCATTATTTTCGATTTTGCTTCTTGCAAGCTTTGTTCTCACCTTCGTAAGCGTTTCGCTCACTTTTCTGTCTCCGTATAAAGCCGCTCTTTCCTCAAAGTTCGGAGCTAAAGGCTCTTTTACAGGAGGCTCTTCTTCTTGTGTGATTTGTGCTATAGAGATAGAATCATTTACAGTATCTGCGTTTACTATGTCATTCTCTTCTATATTAGAAGTAGTTTCTTCTGCTTCTTCTTGTTTGTCAAGACCACGCATTTTGATAATTGTGTCCTGCTCAATATTGAGTCTTTGCTCTTCAAGTTCCATAAAGCGAGAAGAAAGACGCTCCATTTTCTGCATAGCATCTTCAAGAGCAACCCAGTCTTTATTCATAACAGTATCGTGAATTACGCCCTGTCGAATGATAATAGAGTCTAAAACATTGCTCTGAGCCTTTAAGACTCTAAGCATTGTGCTTTTGTGTTTTTGTTTCCCTGCCATGTATTACCAC
>Ga0256872_10000381_pt1 | contig 12457 bp, 11 predicted proteins | sample RumenRJG_08RNA_FD_186119 | JGI IMG/M metagenome (GOLD analysis project Ga0256872, IMG submission 186119) | Metatranscriptome of bovine rumen microbial communities from Lethbridge, Alberta, Canada - Rumen RJG_08 (Metagenome Metatranscriptome) | ecosystem: Host-associated > Mammals > Digestive...
ATTTAACTTACAGAGATTTAATAGGTTTTAATGAGTCTAATGATTATATAAATGTATTTATTAAAAAATTTTTAAATGCTACTAATTTTCAATATTTCCCTACGGAAATTAAAAATAAATATGGAAATGAAAACTTAAATGTAGTTATTGTATTAAGTATAATTAATAATATAGATACTGAATCTGATATTAAAAATGGGTTTAATTCATTATATAATTATCTAGTGAGTAATTATCCTAATTTAAATTTTAATTTTATTTTAACTTCAAATGGTGAATCACCTATTAATGTAAGTGAATTTGATAAAAGGATAACTATATTAGATGTCAGTGAGTTATGGGAAGTAAGTGAAACTTTACCTGATTTTAATAACGTATGGGATATAGATACATTAGAAAGAGTGTCTAATTATTTAGCTACAAGTTATTTTATAAATACAGGAGATATAAGAAAAGATGTAGCTAAAAAAGTTATTACTACAAAATTAATAACTGACTTTGATGAAATTACTTTATGGTTAACTTATGTTGGTACGGAATTAACCAATTTATCTCAATTATATACTAATGACAAGTTACTTATACCTAAAATTATATCTGATAAGGGTGATTACACTTATATGTTATCAACTAATGAATGGCAAGAATCAGATAAGTATGATTATATATTAATTAGTTCAAATTCTCAAGAACCTTCTTCTAATAACTTATGTGGTTATTTTAATTTAAATTCTTTAATTACAAAAAATATATCAACATATTTAGTTAAATTATATGATGAAGGATTAGATGTTACAATATTGATGGATCAATTTAATTTATCATTTAAAAAACATGTATCATTAACTGGAATTAATATAGGTAATGTTCATAAAGATTATGGAATTGTAAATTCATTAAATTCTAATTTTAATGATGAAAGAGATCTTAATTTAACAAAAACTCTATCCACTTCTTTACTTGGTAGTTATTTTGATAAACTAGTTAATAATTTATCAGAAGATTCTTTAGCTATGGAGGTTAATATATCAAATGAGTACTAAATTAAAAGTTTATGATACTTTATTTTGCGATAATACTAATACTTTAACTCAAGGTCCCATATTATTTCATTATAATAGTGATTATATACATAATGAAGTAGAAACTATATTAGGAGAAACTGGCGAAAAGAATTTTGATATTAAGTATACTTGGTTAAATTATGATCATGTTTATGGGTTATATTTATATCAAATAGAACCTTTAATGATAGATAATAATGATAATATAACTAAATTTAGAATATATTTATATTATACTTCTGATATTAATAAAGTAGTTGCAATAACTTCAAATAATAGTGATTTATTAATTCCATTAAAATTAAGTGATCTTAATTCTTTAATGAAACCTAGATTATTTTCATTAGGAGAATCTTTATTTTTTAATTTAAATGGTAAAATTTATATAATTAATTGTGTATATACTAATAAAAGAGAATTAAATTTAAATGATAAATTGGTTTATTTATATGTAGGAACTTCTAATTATACTTCTACCGATGGTTCATTACCTATGGGATTATGTTTAGGTAAAAATAATTCAATGTACCTAATATATCCTGAATTTTCTCCACCAGTATATGCTTTTTTAACTATACCAACTGAAAAAAATAAATTTGGAAAAGTTAATTTAATTAATTGTTCTGAAAATTTATTTAATCTATCTGAAATATATAATAATTGTAATAACTTAGCTTTTAATTATTATTATGACTTAACTAATGTAATAGCGAGATACAAATCAGCACAAGATTTACTCTATAGATTATATTTATCAGGTAATTGGGAAAAAGATAAAATATATTTAACTGATAGTGGTATTTTAACGTATAGAAATTCTTCTATTAATCCAAGAATAGATGCTAAATGTTCTTTTTATCCATATTCTTGGAGATTAGGTAATAGATATCAATTTAATTATAGTGAGTTGGTTCAAGAAAGTTCTGGTAATTTATTAATTAAAAATCCCACGGGTTATGATTTAATAACATATAAAGATAATAGTATTATCAAAACTAATTATGTAACTAATGAGATATGGAGATTTTGTAAAGGAGTTCAAGTTAGTATTGATAATACAACAGCTAACATATTGAATTTATGAGTGAAACTAATTATTTAATAAAAATAAAATATTTTTGGGATAATATAACTGAATTATTAAGTGATAGTAATCAAGTTTTTTCTTGTGTTTATGGATTTAATATAAGAGAAAATAATTTAGGTGATAATCATCAATTTGATATTGATGAAATAAATACTTCTTTAATAAATTCACCAGATGAATTTGATCCAGAAAATAGAAAATACTATAATATAAGTGGTAGCTGGATTTCATTTCCCACTACTCCTATTAATGAAGATTGTTTTTTGGTAGATATTAATTTTAAGAATTATGAAGGATTAGCTGGATTCTTTTTAGCTATACTACCTTATAATTCAATATCGTATAAACCATTTGCATATATTCAGTTAAATAATTATTTTTCAGAAAATAAAAAATGGAATCAAGTTTTGAATAGCTCAGCTAGAAATGTAATAAAAATAGATTTTTCCAGAGTAGTAATTAATTGTATTTTAAATTATAATGAAGGTTTTGATCAAAATTTATTAAAACATTATCATAACTTAGTTCAATCTTATAATTTAAATAATATTTCAGATATTCAATTTTTATCATCTCAAGGATTTTACGATAAAATAACTGACTTATCAAAACTTAGTGTAACTTATTCAAGTTCTACATCCCAAAAACAAATAATTAATGCTGATTACGGTACTTATTCTTATAAAATACCTACTACATTAAAAGCAATTAAACCTAAAGATCTATTTTTAGCTTTGAATAGTAAGTTAATAGATGCTAGAAATCCAGGAGATTTATTACCACAATATATAATTTATGACACTTACGAAAGTTAATTATGAGTGAATTAATTTATACTGAAGTAAACGGAGTATATTTAATTAATATTAGTTATCCAGATAGTGATAGTGAAAGTGAGTACTTAACTCTCTTATCTTCAAATGGTTATATATTACAAACTATAGAAGCTTATGATGAACCTCAATTTGTTCCTGTATTATCAAGATATCAACTAACCGCTTACTATACTGTACCTAATGTATTTAGAACAGAGTTAAATATTAGTTATAGACCTTTAGTTTCAAATTAAGGTTTAACCGAAACCGATAGAGAAGTGTAAACCGCTTTTAAACGCTTAATAAAGCCCTTTTTAGGCGGTTTAACTTCTTTCGGGCAACCCCGCCCTTCCCATAAGTTAGAAGCGGTTTTACGGGGCTTTAAACAGGTTTTAAGAAAAAGAAAAACCCACCTAAGATAGTTAAGTTTAAATAACCTAGCTACCTTAAGTGGGTAATTTTTTACGAATTATATATTTTACAATATTCCCAGTCGCGAGCATTAAGGAATACTATAATACCAGAGTCATCAAATGATTTTAAATCATCTTTTTCTTTAAGTATGTCATAAGATACTTTAGCTGCAGATATACCATTCATTTTAAGTTCATCATCCGTGAGATTAAATATGGATATAAAATCCCCAGCTGTACCTGACTTATAATTATTCTGAGTATATGGCAGGGCACTTCCTATAGCATAACAGATCAACTCTGAGTTAGCTTTTTTATAATTCCAAATATAACCGAACATTACTGCAGACTCATCAATTTCTATTATATCTACTTTTGATAGGTCAAATCTCTCTATCATAAGAAATTCAAAACCATGAGTCCTTAGTGCAGATATAAGTTTATTTACTTCACTTATATCTGAAGTGTTAGTCATATCGGTCATTATAGATAAAACCTCATCCGGAACTGTATTAGATGACTTTCTAACATCGGTTTCAGTAAAGAATTTATTAATTACTTTAACTTTAGTTTCATCTGACCATTCACTTTCTTCGACACCAATTCTTTTCATATCAAGAATGGTAGCTTGATTATTATAAGATTCTAAATATTGAATAAAAATAAGATCTATATTTTTCATTTTAAAACTATTTTTCTAAATTTAATTGTAAGGAATATAGTTTGTAGCCAGTTAGAAGATACAAAAATGATCTTCGTTTTATACAAAAATCTACATCCTTCATAAACTTTTACTTTAATACCATCTTTTTGAAAGTATAAATTAACTACTCTTCCAAGTTTTAATTCTTTTAGAATTTTTTGGATTTCTTTTTGAGACCTATTGTATTGTTTAGGACTCAAAAATCCTCTTTTAAAATTCCAATTATTTGGAAGAATATTACTTATACCATTATCACCTACATATTCTCCTTTTCCAGTAAAATATGTTACATTAGGTGATAAGTTATTATATATATTTACTATTTGATCATATATTGAAGACATATTATCTAATTATTAATCCAAGTAAATTAAGTTGTTGTTGAATAGACTTACCTACATCTTTCCCTGAAGATCCAGATAATTTATTCAGTATTTCATAATTACCATGACTGAGAAAAGCTCTAACTTCTTGTTCACCAATCCTTTGTCCTCCTGATTTAGATTTACCTAAACCATAAACAAATTCACGATTACCATATTTTGAAGTAGCCTTAGCTTTTTCATCAGCTAAAAACTCCAATCTCATTATATTGGAAGGTCCAGTTACTATTCCATTACGAGTTAGTTTACCGTTAGGGAATCTTAACTTAGATTTACAATCTAAAGGTATTTGAAGCGCATCAAGAATATATTTAATTGACTTTTGATCAAATTTTCTATCTATAGCAGATACCTCAACTTGAAAATAACCTTGTTCCATGAGTTTATCTATTTGGTTATTATCAAAATCGTTAAAACGATCCGTCATATTAATCAAATTTAAAACTTTACGAATTGAGTCATAATCATTTTGAGATTTATAGTAAATCGCCCATTGATAAGCTTTAACTGCAGCTTTACCCAGAGCAACTTCCCATATCTGTGATAAATTTTTACGACCTACTACTGAATCAGGATCCCAAAATAAATCTATTTCATTACCTTCTTCATCGTAGACAACTTGATCATCAGGAATTATATGAGTTACGCAACTTTTTGTACCAAATCTATTACTCAATTTATCACCCAGTCTTACTGGATGAATATATAGAACATCTATTTGAATAACAGCTCTGGCATATTCAGTTATATAACTTACATCTTCTTGAGGAATTTCTTTATTTATAGATTTTTCTACTTTTTCAAGTCTTTTTTGTCTTAATTGATTATAATACCTTTGTGCAGATTCAAGTGAAATTGAAGGTTGATTAAAATAAACTCTAACATCTTCTATATAGCACTCTGTTATTCCAGGTTCTACCTTATGTTTAATAAGTTTATAATAATCAGAACTCATTTTCATAGCTTCATCTAATATTTTTCTTAACTTAAGAAATCTATCATTTTTAACATCAAGTTCTTCCATAAAAGCTACAATTACTTCACCTTCTTTATAGGATTCACCTATCTTAGGAAGACCAAATTGAGTTAAATTTTTAAGAGCATCTTTATCTTCAGAAAAATATTTTTCAGTTACTCTATCTTTATCTAAAATTATGTCAAGTTGAGAAAATATAGGTATTTCTATAGTTTTCTTTTGTTGATGACCTAATTTGTAAGCAGCTTTTTGAGTTATAGCAACTCCATCCTCATATGTATAACCATAATAAGGTGCATAAGCTATATTCAAATGAGCTGTTAAAGCTAGCTGATCATTTTTAAATGAATTAGAAGCTATTATTGGTTGATTAATTTTTACTTTATCACCTATTTTAACTTGTGATTGATAAAAATTAGACGTATGTTTAGATGTAACAACAGGTGAAGGTATCAATACTATATTATCTTTACCTTCTTCATCTATTATTTTAATAAAGTCTTCAGTTATTTCTACTACTTCACCGTTAACTTTACTTTTAATAACATGACCAGAATCATTAAAGATGATTTTTTCCATTCCTGTAGATACTATTGGAGGACGACCACCAACTATTGGTATAGCTTGATCTAACATAGCTGTACCCATAGCAAGACGTACAGGATCGGTTCTATTTACCATAGGTATCAAAGCTGAACCATAAGTAAGTGTAGCGTCCTTATCCATACGTATATAATCATAAGAATCTATATCTTTTGTTGTATGGTAAGCCCCATACTGAGTATAAGAAATCTCACCATTATCATTTAGAATTATGGAATTAGTTTCATAATCAAAGCTATCATTAGTTAATATTTTTGATAGGTAATATTTAATCGTTGTTAATTTTACCTTATTAAAGTATTTATCAAGTACAGTTATTTCTATATCTTGATTAGATATACTTACATCCCTTGCAAGTTCATTTCTGATATTTGCATTAGCTCCTTCATGGGTTTTTACTGGGTCAATAATACCCATCATACCTTTAGAGTAAGATAATGCATATTTATTGTTATCAAAGAATTTAAAATATATCTTTTTTGATTGACTTAAATAAGCTGTAGCATTTGTATCAACACTTGTTTGAATAGTAGAAGATTCTTCTTCTTGACCTCTGAAATAAGAGTCAATTTTATTTTGAATAAACCCATTATCTATCCAATCAAATCTATTTAATTCTTCGTAAAATCTTCTTTTTATTCTACTATAAACAGAATAATTTAACAAAGAATTAAAAAAATTAATACCACCTACATCAACTTTAATATCAAAAATAGATACCTTATTGCATTTTTCAGGATTATCTTTTAATGAATTTAAAACTTCGTTTAATTCTTCAAAATTTAATTTATTTGATTCTGAAGGAAGTTTATCAAGTAAGTAAGCTGATTTACTAAATACCTCTGGTATAACTGGGATTACACCTTTTATCAAATCAGAAGCTTCATCGGATATTATAGAATCACTATTTAACTTAAGTTCTTCTAATTTATTAGATAAAACTTCTACATCAGTAATAGCCCCTCTTAAACTAAAATCATCAAAAGTATTATACGAATTAGGTACGTTTTTAAAATCAAAAAGAGTTTTTACAAAAGTTATCAATCCTGAAGATAAAAATTCTATAACAGGTGATTCAGAATTAATACCGTATATAGTAAATGAATTTCTAAAAATTATTTTATCTTTTCTAGTGCTAATAAGGATTGGACTCCTTATATTAGCTACGTTAATAGATGTAACTTGTTTAGCTTTTCCACTTTCAAAACTTAAATAAGTACCTTCATGAAATTTAGGAAAAGATAATTCTATTTTACCGATATCAATTTTTTGTATTTTTTTAACTAAAAATATAACTACATTATATGAGTAATTTTGTTGATATTTTAAACATTCATTAAAATCATACTTAGGTTCCTCTATTATAATATCTTTAATAACAACTTCATCAACTATTTCTCCATCTTCATTTTTAATAGGTAGAGGAAATAATTTACTAAAGTAATACGTTAATTTATTTTTTGATTCTATTATTGAGTTATAATTTTCCATATTTTTAAACTAGTTTAAGTATACCATTAATTATGCTTCTAAACTTTCGAAAAAACCCGTTTTTTCAAATATATCGTAACAATATATGAACTTAAAACCTTTTTTAAATATTAAAGGTACATAAGATAAAAACGTATCAAATATATCTTGTTCGTGAGAATAAGGGTAAAAATCTTTGTAACACAATTCTATTATAAAGTCATCTAAGTTATCTTCAATTTTAAAAACTAAAGAATACTTAAGATGTTCATATCCTTTTTCCAAAGGACTATAATTAGTTTCTATAGTAAAATAACCTTTTTTGGTCATGTAATCTACAAAAAAATTTATATCATCATTAGTTAATTTATTTAATATCATTCTAAGCTCCATTCTGGATTACATAATACCAATTTACCATCTTTAGTTTTTTCGAGTCTTAAATTTACCATTGAATCATTGAATCTATGGTAATCATAATCAAGAACTTCTTTATTAATTAAAAATGCTACAATAGCTTTAGTAAATTTTAATTGATCACATTCAAAAGCTAAACAAGTATCTCCATAACCAAATTTATACTTGTAATTTTCTATAACTACTATATCATAGTTATTATTTATATAATCGATAAAATCAATTAATATATCTTTAATTATTTTAGTGGACATAATTGTTTAGTTTATATACCCTGGAGTCAATAAAAAGACTCCAGGGTATTATTTTTTAGTTTTTAGGCTTTATTTGAGAACCTATAAGTAATTCTGTAGTAAAACCTTCACCTATATTTTTATCAACAAACTTACTTATTATCTTTGAGGTACCATAACCATGTTTAAGTTGTACCAAAAATTCTGAATGTTCAGTCATCGATTTTCTTATAGAGAATACGTCTTTCATACGAATTCCTTTATAAATTACTTCAAATAATTCCGATTTTATATCTTTTAATCCTACAATTTCATGGATTTGGTCAAGAAATACATAGTAAGTCCAACCATCATCTCCATTTACTCTATTATAGAACTCTGTTAGGTTAATTAATCCACTTGAAAATCTACTACCTTTATTTACATAAGCCCCTTCAGGGTACATATAAATAAGTTCTTTATCAAATGGAATAACCATATCACCTATTTTAACTAACTTTTTACTTCCTTCTATATCATAATGTATATTTCCAGAAGTAGTAGCATAACATAAATTCAACTCATTTGGTTTTACTCCTTTCACGCTTTTATATGAACCGAGTATTTTAAATATATCAGCAAGTGTTTGTTCAATTCTTACTAGTTTATCTTCATAACCAAGTATTTGTTTGAATTTAACGTAGCTATTAGTACTTACGGATTTTTCCCAGTTAATTTTATCAGGAACAGGTATTTTATATATAACACCATCATTACCTTTAATACTTAACCAAGTATTATCCCTACTAATTATAGTACCTTCAATAGGTGACCTAAACTTAGTTTTAGATGGAGATATTAATGAACCACCGTGTTTAAGACCAAGTGAAGATTGTATCAGATTATGAGATGCAGCAGATGAAAAAGATATTCCTATGGGTTGATTTTCTTCAAGCTTTCTATATTCAGGAAAAAGCTGATCCAATTCTTCATAAGATATTTTTTCCGATGGACTATCTATACAACTAAGAACTCTGACTAATTCATCAGAATCATTCTTTTGTATAATTTCTCCATTCTTAGATAGAGTTCTACCTACAGCATCCTTTTTCTTAAGAATAGCTCCCAACTTTGATTGAGAAGGTTCTTTTGTAAAAAGGAATTCTCCACATACATCCGTTAATTGTCTTTGAAGATATCCAGTCTCTGGAATAAGGGATTTCTTGAGACCAAGAATATCTCTATCTTCTTGAGCTATTGATACAAATCCAGGTTCAGTTGTACCTAAACCCAATGACCCACTATAAAAGGTAAGTCCAGTATTTTTATCATATTCTATTCTGGGACCTAGAGATTCAACTAATTGATTTAATTTAATTCTACCTGAACCTTCAATTACTCCTTTTAAAGTAGGTGAAGTTAATGAATTAATCTTTTCTTTCATTATTTCAGGTAAGAGTTCAACTAACTTAGTGAATTTTACTTCATCAGAATCATCAGATTTTAAAATATCTTGGTACCTTTTATCAGAAGTTACGTCAACTTCAAATATATCCGTTAAAGATATAGAAGTTGACCCTAGTTCTGTAATAGTTTCATTAGCAAATAAAACAAGATTTTTAAGGATCTCTATTTTATTATTTTTACTGAATATAGCAGACATAAGATTAGATATATTTTTAGCAGTTATTGGATTATCTCCAAGTAATATATCATAATCTATTTGAATTATTTTACTAATTTTTTGCCTACCATACGTAGTAAATTCTCCATTAAGAACTACTAGTTCATCTAATTCAGTTTCAAAAGGTGATTCCGTTACTGAACGTTCTAAGTCTTCATAAGTTTCAAATTGTTTAGGATTATCACTATTTTGTCTTTTTACAGATGCTAAATAAAGACCTTGAAGGATACTTGCATTTGGAGCAAGAGTAGCTTCACCAGTTGATTCATAAAACCAGTTATTTTCTACTCCCATTTTTCTAATGGTTTTATCAGCATCTATTGGATTGGTTATATACCAGTACGCCATCGTGTCCCCGTCAAAATCCGCATTGTACTGTTTACATGCAAGTAGAGGTATACCAATGGCTATTTCATCCCAAAGTTCTACTCTAAATGCGAGGACACTATTTTTAGAAATGGATGGATTTCTACAAAAAGCTACACAAGAATTTGGAACAATTACATTTTCATGTATTGCTTTAGCTTGTTCATCCATGTTAAGATATTTATCTTCAGCTTCAGATTTTGTTAATCCTTTATCTCTCAAAGATTTAATTATTTGATCACTGAGAGAATAATAAGATAGTGATCGAGGTAACCTTATCTTATTAGCTGGTAGATCTGGACATCCAACTATAACAGCTCGACCAGATTGACCAACTTCTTTAGCTAAAATACCTCTTACCAAAGACTCTTTCGATGGAGCAACTATTTTGTATTGTTGAAACATCTCATTAATAAGTTGATTCATCATATTGACAAGAACTAACCTATCATAAATATTATCTATATTAGGCATAAGTTCTGTCAATACTTTATCAGACTTAATTATAGCAACTAGATATTGATTAAATGGATCAAACTGAAGTTCATATTGACCATTAATATTATTAATATTCATTGGTCTTAATATAGCGGGTAATATAGGTAATACTTGATTAATAAATGTACCTAATTTAGGTAACCTATTAATTAATTTATATAAACCTAACCAACCACAATATATATAGTCATCAGCGGAGTCACTATCACTTATTCTAGTTATAGTTAATTTTGATTCAACTCCATCTATATCTGTTACATAAAATCCTTTTAATTGATCATATTCATTTACAGGTTCAAACTTAAATTTATAATTCCAACAATTTTGTGATATTAAATTTGAACTATTTATTGGATATTTTTTACCTGACCCATCTATTCTTATCTGGTCATAAACTTCTCCAAGACTTAGTATATATTCTATTAATGCAGGAATTTTTACATAAGATACATAGGGGAAATTGAGAACATAATGTCCCATTCTTTCAGTAGCTTGTTTGTAAGAAACAACTTCAGCTCCACAAACAGAACATTTACCAAATTTTTGTTGAATACCACAAGGACAATGATTAATTGATCCAAATATAGCTGCATCATATAAACCACCTACCTCAGGTTTTATAGGTTTTACCGTAAGGTTATAGTCTGTATAATTAGTAACTTCACCTTTCGATTGTTCTACTAATTCTTTGTCAGTAAGTCCTTCTAATCTCATTTTGAATACAATTCTAATTTAAGTTCAACTAAAACGTTGGTTATATTTCTCTGATAGGTTGATGGATTTAAACTAACTAACTCCATAAGAGTTTTTCTATCTGGATAAATATAACTATATATTTTAAATCTGAGTTCTTTTAGAGCTTCATGAGCTATTTTAAATTCAGATGGAGTACATATGGTACCTATTTTTCTTAGTATATTTGACATATCAAAATTAACATATTGCCAAGCAGGAATATCAAATACTTTAAGCTTAGGTATCTTGGTGAAAAACTCATCCATAGCAGATGAAACTATAGGATCAGTTTTTTCATAATAGTTGGTAACTATTTTTCTAAGTTCAGGATTTGGTATTTTGATTTCATCTATAACTTCTGATAGTACTCCTTTTTCCATTAAAAATACTATTAAAGTTTTCATTTTATTATCTGTTACTGAAGATAAATAATTATTTATAGTTTTTATATAATTATTTGTAAGAGTATCTCTTTCTTCACTTTCCATATCTATTTCTGATAGAAAAGGATTAACAGAACGACTTAGACCTGCTTTATAAAGTAATTTTTTAACACTTTTATTAACATAATAGGCATTACTATTTTTAAGAGTTAATCTAAGTAAGTTATTTAATTTCAATTCTATATCATCTGTATTAAATAACTCAAACAAAGGTGAATTTCTATAATCATTCATATTAGTATACGTAAACTATTGGAAGTTCTTCTGGGTTTTTCTTTTTTATTGGTAATACATATTTAACTATAGTTATTGGTATATGTATAGTCTCATATGCGGTTCTTTCTACATAATATTGTGTAGGAATATTTTCTTTATATTCTACATAGTATATTATTTTATCTCCTCTATTAAATTTTTTAGGAGGTGTTTTTTCAGCTTGTTTATTTTCAAAATATAATATAGTTCCATCAGAATATCTATATTCATCCATAACTTCATTTTTAGTTAAAGAATGACAAGCCGTTAATATAATGGATGTACTTATTATAATTAAATTTTTCATTTATTTTCCTTTCAACAAAATTAATG
>Ga0256872_10000382_pt1 | contig 12439 bp, 10 predicted proteins | sample RumenRJG_08RNA_FD_186119 | JGI IMG/M metagenome (GOLD analysis project Ga0256872, IMG submission 186119) | Metatranscriptome of bovine rumen microbial communities from Lethbridge, Alberta, Canada - Rumen RJG_08 (Metagenome Metatranscriptome) | ecosystem: Host-associated > Mammals > Digestive...
GTAAAGGATTACTTATCATAAATCACTCCATTAATACCACCGCTCCACCGACTCTTTAATTAGTCAATCCAAAGTATTGAATATCAGTAGACATTGATTTACTGATATAATGATAATAGCAGCTTGCTACTACCCATTGAGATACTTCATTATAATATGAGTTTCTATTCTTAAATACTGTTCCAATTGGATGAGGATACTCACCTGAATAGAAACCAGTACTCATATATTTTAATCCAATAGTTGTTTGCTCAACTAGATCCATTCTATTTTTAGATGCAGTAAATTCATCAGTATTAACAATATGATAGAAGTCACGACTACTAACAGTAGATATCCATTTAGATTCATTATCTAAAATATTATAACTATTATTAGTAATAATTCTAGCTCCAGTCATGGTAGGTAATGAGTCCTCATTATCTTCCCCAAACTTTTCATCTAAGTTAATACTATGTCTTCCAATACTCCAGAATGGTGTCTTTGCAGCATACTTACAAACTAGTAATGCTTGACATGCATCAGTCTGATTGATCTGAAATATATTTAAATTAGGATTATCCTTTAAGTTAATAGTATCTCTTATTGCTAGACGATTAAGAGCAGTTTTAATATTATTACCTAAGTATCTAGTCCTTACAGTCTTAAACTTATCCTGTTCAACCATCCAGCCAGAAATAGTAATACCACCTTTTATTTCTTGAATAATATTAACACCTAAATTACAAGTATATGATAAGTTATCAGATGAATATGATAACTTAATATCTTTCAAATCAGTAAAAGAATTGATATCTTCATTTACTAATGTAAGCTTGAAGTAAGGTATTGCTCCAATAGTTTCATAAATATCGAATGATTCAAGTACAGTATTACCACCTAGAGTGATATCATCTGTATCAAACTCAAATATCATCCTAAATGTTTTATAGTCTAATACTGTTTTCATTATTTATTTCCACTTGCAATTTCTGCTTCAATTACATCAGCTTTATTCGTAGGATAAAGATATTTAGTAAGATAGAGATCATCAATGATTCTATTAAAATAGAAACCAGCTTCTAATCCAGTATCTTCTTCTATTACTAAATCAGCTCTTTTCTTATTTAGAAGAGTTAGCTCAGAAAGTTCAATATTATCTAACTTTCTTAGGTATTTAGATCCAAATGGATCCTCAAGGTCTTTTAGAATATTAACTTTTGCCATAAACTCTCCTATTTCTTAGATTTACTAGCTTTCTTTGTAGTAACTTCAGTTGCCTTCTTATCTGATTTCTCACTAGCTGACTCCATTGGAACACCAAGCATAGCTTTAATTTCATTAGTAGTAATTTTAAGAGCTAATCTGAATCCAACTCTTACTTTAATATAATGAGGTCTCCATACACCATTATAGATACAACCAGTCATTGAGTATTCAATATCTACTCTTGTTGGAAGTACATGTGGAATAGTTCTATGACCTAAGCAGATAGTTAAGTCATTTGATAATCCAGCTGAACTGAATCCATCATATCTATTTCTAAAATCATTTGGTGGAATTTCAGTCTTATAATACATTGTCTTATCACCAACTTTCTTAGAATAATAGCTATCTGCAATGTATGGTAATGTATGGTTTAATAATTTTGCTACTTGACTTAAGTAATCAGAACCTTTACCAGTATCTACAAAGATGAACTCAAGTTCAGGAATACCAATTGAGGATTCACTACCACCAAACTTAGCATAACCATCACTAGCAAAAATAAGTCTAGCTTGAGATTGACCTCTAGTTTTCTGATAGTTAGCATCATTAAACTTATGATGACCACCCCATCCACCTACTTCATTAACTGCTTTTGTAACTAATTGGTCAATATTCTTATAGGTCTCAACTACTGCTTGCATAGCAGCACCTACACCTTCTTTGAACATTGTAGTGAAATCAGTTCCTTGAATCCAGTTAATATCAACACTCATTGATAGAGGACTTCTTAAAGGAGTCACTGCAATAGGATCATTACTATTACCTAAATAAAGTCTAGCAGTACTAGCATCATCATTTAGAATTAATTGGTGATAAAAAGCCATTATCCTTCTCCTTGATTATTTACTATCATTCCAGTATCTTGTACAACTCTTTCAACTGTATGAGTATGCTGAACTGGAGCTATTATAGTTTGAGGTTTATCCTCTTTCTGCTTAGCACCTAATAAAGTAGCAACTGAATCAGTTACATCCCCAACTAAACTATCAGCTACTGCATTATTATGTATCTTTTCTTTAATATCTGAATCCATTATAGCTTGACCAACTTGTAATGAGCTTGGTTCACGGAGCCTTGCTTGATAAGCTGATTGATCAAGCTTTACTTCTTTATATCTTTGACTTCCTACCTTTATTTCCTCAATTTGTTCCTGAGCTTCTTCCTGAGCTTGACCACTTACATCAGTTTCTTCATCAACTGATTTACCTCTTAATTGGTCACCTAGGAAGTCAGTAGATAAATCAGGTTTTGGAGGTTTATTTGACTTCTCAATCTGACCTCCATACATACCAGGTTCACTTTCTAATACTTCACCTGACTTTCTAGCACCCCAGTTTCTAATATCATCTGCCCATTTATCAGTCTTTTCATATATCTTTTCTTTTGAAGTATTAATAATAGTATCACTTAAGTTTCCTACTACCTTAAATGCTGAACCTATCTTATCCTTAAAATTATTAAGCCAATCAAACTTTAGATCGACTTTATCAAACATACTACCTAATCCATTATTAATCCATTTAAGAAAACTGATAGGAGATACTCCAACATTTACTGCTGCAGTAGCTATACCATCTACAGCATAAGAAACTATGTCTGCTAATACTTTGATACCTACTGCAAATAAACCTTTTAAAGTACCCCAGAATCCACCTAACATTTTTGCAAATGCACCAATACCTTCATTCATTGTCTCTGCAAAGTTCTGAGGTTTACGTAATGATTCTACTGTGGTAGCTAATAATTGATTAGTTTTATCTAATGCTGAAGTAGTATTAAATGAAATATTACTTGAATCAACTAATTCATCAAGCTTAGCATCACTTTCATTCTGTCTTTTGAGTTCTTCAATTCTAGCTTCTTCCTGAGCTTTTTCAGAATTATATAGTTGTTCAGATAATGCTTTTAATCCTTCATTATTTGAATCAATAACTTGAGAGTTACTTGCAGCTACTACCTCTTGAGTTGATTCATTTGCATCAGCAGTCTTTTCATAGATTTCTCTTTCGCTATCTGCAATAGCTTGCTTAGTAGAATCAGCTTGAGCTTTTACATCAGTTGAAATACTCTCTAAGTTTTGACTATTTTTAGCATCAGCTTTAGATATTTTCTCTGAAATATCTCTATTGCTATCTGCCATTGATGCAACTAATATTGAACCTAAAGCTCTATCTCTATTTTTAGATGCTCTATCCTGTTCTCTTATCTTTTCTTCAACTGCATCAACTACTTCTTTATTTTCCTTGCTAACTTGTTTAGACTTTGGAGAATAGGTATTTTTACCAACCTCTGATGCTATTTGAGACTTATAAGAATCGAGTTTATTGTTAGTCTGTATTCTTTCAGTATTTATTTTATTTCTTTGTCTATGATACTTTTCAGTCTTTACTTTAGATACTCTTGACTCCTGCTTCTTCTCAACTCTTTTCTTCTGTAAATCAATCCTTCTTTCTGCTTCATTCTTAGCTACCTCTAAGTCCTTTTTAAATGATCTTGAAGTAAACTGAGAAATATTATCATATTCTTTACTAAGTCTTCTTTGTCTTTCTGATGCTTTCTTAACTATTGATGGATCAGAATCACGTTTAGGATCACCTGACATTTGACCATTTCTGGCTTTTCTTACATGGAGCATTTTATCTACTTTTACTAATACAGATCCACCTCCATATAGTAAAGCAGATACTCCCATTTGCTTTAATAATGCACTATCTGCAAAGATATTCCTACCCCAACCTAATAACTTTGCAAACCATCCAGCTACTGGTTTTACAGAGGTTGCTACACCAGCCACTCCTCCTGCAGCAGTTCCAGCTATACCACCAACTGCACTAGTTTCTTCTACACCAGTAGGCATTATTTAAGTCTCCTTTTACGATTCATTTCAAAAGTTTTCTTAGCAGCTTTAGCTTTTCTTTCCTCTTCTTTTCTCCTATTAGCTTCCTCTTCATTATGCTTCTTAATGATAGAAGTAATAGTAGCTAAGTCTAAGAACTCCATTTCTCTAACATCAATATTCCAACTTTTATTTAAATGTAAAAAAGTTTCCATCAAGTTTTGATAAGATGGGAAGATCGAGAAAGTACTGGGTAATGGGTTCCACGGTCGGGATTTTTACCATTACCTTTTCACCTCCTTGATCACAATAAGCAACCAAATATTGAAAAGCTCCACTTAACTTCTTATAGAGAGTATTTAATACTAAGATACCGTCATCGTCAGCAGTAGCATTCTTTACTGCTGAAAGTATCTCCATTCGTTTATCCTTATCCATTATATCTTTAAACATACTAAGTATCCAGATATATTTAGTTGCTAATAAATCATTCATCGGGAGACTGGTCTTAAAGTGCTCAGCTACATCAACGAACTCAGCAACTGTAGGAATACGAAAACGATATGACTTTCCACCTAATCTGAAAGTATCTACTCTAACTAACTCTTCATCAATATCCTCAAATCGAATACTTCTAAGATCAACTTCAATAACTTCTTTCTTGTTATGAATAGGGCATTGATATTTTATTCTAATATTATTAGTTAAATCAGCTGAAGTAGACATATAAGTACGAATAGCAATTAATGCAATTGCATCATACATACTTACTTCTCTACCTGCTGGTAGATTTAATATTAGATGTTTCAACTGAACTAAGAAACGAGATAATTCATTTTGACAATAACTTAGGTCAGCTGAATACTCCATAATTTGACTGAATTTCAATCTTGATACTGCAAGTGTTGAGAACGGATACAGTAATCCCTTACTGGGTAATTGATCCGTAGGTATATCCATGCTTAGCATATAAGCACTCCTCCATGTTATTAAGCTCCACCTAAACTTTTAGTTTTAAGTGATTCTCCTGATCCCATAAGAATCTCCTCCTCACCAATGATATCCCAGTTTACCTGGAACATTTTAACATCACTTGGATTTGGAGTAATACTCAAATCATAATTTGGTACTCCTAAGAAGGTACGAGTATATAATATCATTTGACCATCTGGAGTAAATGTAGTAAATATTAATTGATAGTAACCCTCATAAATAGGTCTATGAAGATAAGGATTAATACTATTTAATGAGTTACCTTCAACATTAAACATGTAATTCTTGTATGCTTCTAACCATTTTCTTACTGAATATTCATTATCCTCAATAAAGGTAGTAGTTATTGAAGCAATCATGTCTAATCTCTTTGTTAATGCAACTGCACCAAAATAACCTAAATCGAAGGTTTCACCACTTTGTAATCTAATAGTATCTACAGAGTTAATATTAGCTTGTAAATCTAGTGGCATAGAAGTTCTGAATGCCTGACCTTTTTCTTCCTCACTATAACCAGTTTCAAGATAATCAATAGTATCATCTGTAACTAATTTACCACCAGGTCCAGTCTTCTGATGATGTTTAGTTTTAAGATAAGAATAAGGTTGAGATAAAGGTTGTGGTAAATTCTTCAAATTAGCAGGTACTTTAATTTCAAAATCATAGAAGCGATCAACACGAGCTGAGAAGTCCATCAAGTCTACATAACCTCTGAAATGCTTCATTGCGTTCTGACTTTCAATTAATTCACCGAACTCAACTTTCTTCCATTTTGACTCACCTTCAACTATTCTCCAATCAGCATTCACATCCATTTCTTTCTTACTATAATCGAATAAAGTTGAAGTTTCACTTCCTATTAATTTAGAAGCAATAGAGTTAGCTCTATCTAAAGCATAATGATAAACTGATGATACTCCTGAAGTTACTGCTCTACCTAATAATGGTACTGATTCTACTTTACTTTTTAAAGTATTTAAAGTTCCCTTAATACCAGCATTCTGAGCTTCTAGCTCTTTCTTCTTCATATCATTCTGGAACTGCTGAATTCCAGATTGAGTTAATACTTTAGAGTAAGTTTTATCATAAGATAATATTGGTTTCTTACTCTGATACTGAAATTGACTTGAGAATGAAGTACCTAATGCATAATTTGATAATTCAGCTGCAGCACTTTTAGCTCCACCAATTAAGGTATTCATTCCTAAATTTTTACCATATTCAAGTAAAGATGAACCAAGGTTTTTAGTTTCACCTTTTATCATACTCTTTACTTGATTAGCATACTGCTTAAGACCTTTTCCATGCTGAGATTTACCAGATTGTACTGGATCCTCATACTTAGATGAATCTCCAATGATGTTAGTTACATCATTATCTGAACTCTTTGTAGTAGATGCATCTTTAACTGCATCTACATAGTTAGAATTAACTCCTCCAGCTATAGGATGCAATTGGACTTGATCAGTAGAAGTCGACTCAGGAGTTTGATCTTTATTAGTCGAGTTCAATGCGGGAGATAACTCTTGATTATTCCCTCTGAGTATACTGATCAAGTCCATTAATAACCTTAGTTACCAGCGGTTGGAATATTTAATATAGTCGGAGGTAATACTACACCAACTAAAGCTAATGCTGTATCGGCAGCAATTAGTGAGCGATCGCCATCAAAAGGATCTTCATAAGCAGTATCACCAATGATAGCATTGATCATTTTGTATTCTCTTACAGGTTCATTCTGTGAATTAAGTCTAGTGAAAGTTAAATTAGCTCTTAATTCTTCAGCTCTGTAAGACCATTGATTGACTGGGTTGGTACATTTAAACTTCCAGTCATTGAGGAATGCGAAGATTGATTGATCCTCATAATCGATAAATTTCAAAATTACAGTCTGGTTTCTGACTTTAATTTGTCCAGGTTGTACTGGAATCTCAAATCCTCTTACATCTACACCTTCACCGAGAGGTTGGTGGGGATATAATGAAGCACCTAAGTTATCTACTCCTTTCAATCTAAACTTTAATGCTTGTGATCCTGGATTATACACTGCAGATGGTAACTTATCAAAAGTCACATCCCATTTATCAGAGACTAGCAATTCTCTAGATGAATCCATCATCTTAGTGTAATTTAACCAGTCTAGAACATTATCTTTACTAGCCATTTGTCAAACTCCTTATACTTTTAAGTTTAATTCTAATAATTTTATTTCCTCAGGGTTAGGTACTGAATAATAGAACCCAGTAAATACTGAATCATCCTTCTTAATAAAGTAGGCTAACTCAATCTGAGGTGAATAATTCATAACAGTTTTAAAGTAAGTATTAGTTACCATTATAACTGTCTGCATATCTGCTGCATCCTTCTTATCAACTTGTCTAGCTAACAAGTTAATCATAGATACAGACAACAACTCGAGAATATCGAATCGTTTTCTATTATATAAGCAAGCTATTGATGTTACATTATATCCATCAGGTGTTTGCTCAAATTCATTAACATATAGTGGATAATCTTTAGGTCTTTCTTCTCTAAGATAATAAACATTAGTTATTTTCTTATTTAAGTTTCTTTCAATTAAGAACTTAAGGAATAATTCTTTACTAGAATAATCCTCACCTTTATATGAATAATGCTTAGTATCAAAGTAAGCAGCTAACTGAGTATCTTCTTCTCCACCATGATTCAAATAGTTAAATACTTTAATTATTGGAATATCTTCATTATCAAAAATATCTGAAATAAGCATTTGAGAACGAATAGAATAAATATCTGGTTCATAAACTAAATTAACTAAAATATCTAAGTTTATATTACCATCTTTCTCTAATTCTTTGTATTCAAATAATCTTTCTAATGCTTCCTCATAATGATTATCAGTTATTTTCTCATTAGTTGGAAAGCATTGTAAATCAAAAATACCAGTTGGGATGTAGCTAATATCTTCTGAATAATTTACTCTTAAGAAGATACTTCTAGAATTGATTTCTGCTAATACATCGAGAAGCTCTCCAGTAAATGATTCAGTAGTATGAGCTTTACCATTACTATATTTAATAACTAAAATTGTATACTTTTTATTATCTTTATTGACTTGAACTTTCAAATCAGCTAAATCAGAGGTATAAGTTGATTTATAATCAATCAATTTCAATTTATACTTGATTCTTTCCTTATATTCTATCTCAAACTCTTTATCAAACTCAAGAGGTTCACAATTTTCATGAATAGCAATACTAGTAAACTTATATGGTGAAGCTATACTAAGTACTCTATTATTCTCTGATTTCTTAGTAAAGAAGAAACCATCTTTCATGAGAGTCTTATATAAAAACTCACATTTTTGTTCAGCTGATAATTTTGGATCTACTTTTACTATCTTATGATAATTGTTATAAGCTAATGGAGGTTCATCAAAAGTATGGATAAGGGTATTTGATACTACACCTCTGATCTTTTGCTCAAGTAAAACAAATGCATTCTTTTTAAAAGTAGATAAATCGAACTTAATAGCTAAGTCTTCAGAATCAATAATACTTGAATCAATCCCATTAGTTACTTCATCCTGAAAGAAGTAATCTAAGGTATGATCAGTATATATTCTTGCAGATAATTTATAATCACACTTTCTTACATTCATTACCATCAGGGTATAACCTGAATTCAGTAATCTGTAAGCTGTTCTAAGTGAATCTGAATAATCCTCAATATTTTCACTAAAATAGTAAAAGAATTGAGTTTCAGTATCTATATAAATCGGGGTATATTGAGGTATTAAATTGGATTTTGAGTCAACTAATATGAATACTCTTAAAGATGTACTTAACCCTTCATTGGGTGATTCCTTAGTTACATCTGTAGTAATTGTGTAGTTAACTTTCATAGTACCTCTAAACTGACTACCTCATTTAAGAGGTAGTCAGTTTATTATATTTGCTATGAATTATTCTTATGCTTGTTGCAATGGAATAATGAAGTGATCAAGGATAATCTTCTTAGCACTTGGAGTATATTGGGCATATAACGTAGCGACTAATTTATTATCATTGATTACATTGAGTGGGTTGTTAGTCTCATCACATATTGCATAATATGAATATGGAGCATAAGCTTTACCTTTGAAGAGTCTATCTTCTAATGCTGAATTCAATGCATCCTGGAAGCGTTTTCTAGTTGCTTTTGTATTTAATTCAGCTTTGAAGTATCTAGCTACACCTTCACATTCATGGACTGCTGCAATAGTCATCAATACATTCTGGTTCTCAGATAAGTATGAAGTTTTCTTCTGAGCAGTTACGTTATCATTGATGTAGTATGGTGAACCTACACCACCTTTCAAGGATTCAATTTTATGATCTAATAATAGTTCTCTTTGAGTTTTAGTGAAGCTCTGTACTAAGTTAGATACACCAACAGTACCATTATTCAAGTCATAATGTGGAGCAAACTCTTGAGACTGATTTCTATAAAGATCAAGAATACCTCTGATTAATTTCAATGATCCAGGCATTACTGCACTAAAACCTGCAACTTCTTCTCTATCACCAGCAGCTAACATACGTACAAAGTATGAATTTAAGTTAGCTCCACCTACGAATGAGATTAAGTCATTTGGATTCTTTGTAGAACTTGGTAATGAAACTGGGTACCAAGCTTTCAAAGTAGAGCAGAGAGTCTGAATAATTGATGCATATGAAGCATTAATTACACCAGAGTCAGTAATCATATAATAATATTGATCATCATCATACTCTGGGATCTCTTGAATTGCATCTTTCATATATTGAATATTGAATTCAGGTACTCCTACTTTTCCACCAAAATAAGGTGATTCATAGATTTCTCCTGCTTCAACTTCATCGGCGAGCTCTCCAGTTTTACCTTCTTCAGTTAAGCTTACCACTTTCATATATGGATTCTGCACTCTTTCATACCATTGATCAATTCCATAACCATCTGTTACACCAGGTACGAATGACATTGTCCAGTCTTCAGTTGAGATACCATTCTTAAAGTTAAGAGTTAAGTCAAGTATTTGACCATCTTCAGCATTCTTTTTATAACTGAATCTCATAATAGAGCTCTTAGATGGGAATCTTTGAACGATAGCAAATTGTTCAACTGCTGATTGATGTACAAACTTATCAGTTACAGTTAATTTATTGCTATCATAATCTAATTCTACACTCTTATCATGACCTTCTTCATCAACAGTCACTTCAGTGCAAATAAATGCATCATTAAACATGCCAATGTTTTGAGTAATGAATAAGTTATACTGTAATAGACTTATAAACTCTTTATAAGTTACTGGATCATCTGACATTGGTACTCTGTTAGAGACTGCATTAATAAATGAGCTTTCTGGAATACCAGTATAATAGTAATAGTCACCTACTACAATACCTAAACTGTCAAAAGTAATATAGTCTTCATTATTATCATCAACAGAAGTATAGTATTGATAAGTAAGCTTACCTTCATCTTCCATTACTGCATAGATATCAGATGATAAAGTATTTTCTGCTTTCTCATAGATAGTTACATCTCTACCTTCTGTAAATACGATTGAAGTAGATTTAGCACTATCATAAATAGTTGAATTGTTAGAAATTACATAGTCTAATAAACGACTAATGAATTCATAAGTTGTGCAGCTCTTAGTACCTAATGATATTCTTACATTAGTTGGAGTAGCACGTTCAGTATCAGTACCTAATGTAAATGTATAAGTAATCTTTTCTTGAGATTCAGTTTTAGTATCATTTTCAAATGAAATATACTTAAATCCATCATCTACATTAATCATTGAATTATCTAATAAGAGTAAGCGAGCACCTTCACTGGTGATTGATAATGAGTTAATGTTAGTATCCAAGAATTTAACATCATAGTTAGTAACATTGCTTACATCTTTAATAGCAAACTCTAATGAACCTGACATTTTGCAGTTGGATGTACCAATTACTTTAAGCATGAAATATTTGCTTAAAATACTGCTTTGATTATCAGGTGAAGTGATTCTTACTGGTAATGGAATAGCAGTTGGTGATAGATAGTTTCTACCAGAGAAATAATAAGAAGTACCAGAAATATTGATATATCTTAATTCATTAACTAAGATTGAATCATTGTTAAGAGTAGAGATAGTAGAATATTTTCCTTCTTCTTTAATTTCTTTATGTAAACCAACGTTTGATGACCATTTAGTTACTGGTACTCTTGATTGTAAATAACCAGGTTTACAATCAATGAAATCTACTGCTGAATCCTCTTTATTATATTCTCTGATAAATAAGTCTAGCAATAAATCTAATGATTTAGAATTGCTAAGTACTTTTGTATCATAATCACCAATTTCTTCTACAGGAATTGAAGCTAGGTTACCAGTGATATACATAGTATCACCAATAATCATATAATAGTAATCTTTACTATCTTTGATTGCTTCAATTTTGAATTGGTAATATTTTGAGAGGAGATTATAAGCTTTATCGAATAATAAGGATCTACCTTTTGATGAAATACCTTCCAGCACAGTCACTGGGCAAGCTCTTACTACATAAACTGGATTCACTTCAAGAACTTTGAATAAGAACTTGATGGAGTCATGATCAGTTGGGAGTACAGTAGAGCTTAACAGGTAATTATCAATGAAGTCCTTTTGAGATAAAACTTTTCTCTTCTCAATTGGTCCGGTAGGTGAAAATACTGCACCTACAATTGGATATCCATCATCTGATGGAGCTGCGGCTAAATTGCCAGTTAAGTCATAAATATTTGACTCTACATAAGGTTCTTTCATAATTTTACATTATCTCCTTAAAGGTTAAATCCTCTCATTAAATACCACCGCTTAAGGAACTCCCTAATCATTCATATTATAGGAGTTCGAGAAGTCTAACTTATAACTTCCTTTACCCTTTTTAACATATTGTTCGAGGATTTTTGTAACAATTTTAGGGTAACTAGCTCTTAATCTATAAATTGTAACAGTTAGACTCGCTACAAACCTAAATGAGAGCTGACTTTTATTAGTTTCTGATAATTGTAAAGTCTTCTGATGAGGACTATCAGATGCAACATCCTCCCTATTCCAGACTACACAGAAAGTAAAGGATTTTTCTGTATCTGGAACATTAAGAGTAGCTGTTGTATTATTACTAATAAATCTATTAATGGAGAAGTCAAACCTTCTCTTATTGAACTTAACAATATCATGAGTAAAGTATTCAAACTCAACATTACATATTGAACGTTGAATATCTCCATAAATTGGATCACTGAATACTACTGTTGTATGAATACTATTAGCTATTGCTTCAGGATTAGCTTTATAAAATACGAACTCATTAAATTTAC
>Ga0256872_10000383_pt1 | contig 12414 bp, 1 predicted proteins | sample RumenRJG_08RNA_FD_186119 | JGI IMG/M metagenome (GOLD analysis project Ga0256872, IMG submission 186119) | Metatranscriptome of bovine rumen microbial communities from Lethbridge, Alberta, Canada - Rumen RJG_08 (Metagenome Metatranscriptome) | ecosystem: Host-associated > Mammals > Digestive...
AAAAAGGATACATTAGAAAAATTTTTAAAATTGGATGAATCTTTAACACAAAAAAAGATAAGCTTTAGAGATTCTATTATAAACAGGAGATTAAATTTAATCAAATTAAATTTGGAAGGCTTTTACCCTGAAACAAAATATAATGAATTAAAAGAACAATATGAAAAAATAAATAGTGAAATAGAAAAATTGATGTTTATTAAAGAAAATATTATAATATATTTTAGTCAAACTTATCAAGATCTTTTGCAACAATTAATAGAAATTATTAATAATAATAAAAATAAAGAAATAAAACAATATAAAGAAGGCAATATTAAAAGTTTATTAGATGAATGCGAAAAATTGGAAACGAAAGCTAATGAAATTTCAAAAATAAAAAATTTTTTACTTTTTAATACCATATATGAAATGAATGCGAGCAATGATGAAAATGAAAATTATGAAATAGCAAATAAAATATTGAAAGATATTGGAAATGATTTAAAAGAAAAACAAGCTATAGAAATCTATAATACATATAAAGATATTTTTGATAAAATAAGAAAAAAAATAAGTGATGATGGGGAAAAGGCTGAGCAATTCATCGAGGATTTAAAAAATTATTATCATTTTGACAATAAAGATTTATTCGAAAAATTAATTATTTTATTTAAAAGCAAAATATATGAAAAAGATATAAATGGTATAATTTACTTTTTTGAATATTTCGAAAAAGATAATGAAGAATGGAACAAAAAAATTATCAAAGGAAAAATATCAAGATTTGTCTAAATATTCATTTAAAGATATAATACAAAAATTAAATGAATTAAAAGAAAGAGATTTATATAACTATAATAAAATAGAAAAATATAGTAGTCTTTTCACTTGCTTATATGAAAAGGAAGAAGCCATTGAATTTTTATTCGAAAAAATTGGAAAAGATATTAATTATTTGAAAGATCGAATATTACCTTCTGAAATAAGAATAGATACTAATGATATTTCCGATACTGAGCAATGCATCTTAAATATTGAGCATATGAAGAAAATGAAAGATAATTTCCAAAGATTTAATTATATAAAAAATAATTTAGATGAAACTGCTATTGAACAGTTTAAAAAATTTTCAAAAAAATTCCAAATAATTATTGAATTGGATAGATATTATGATTCTTCAGAGGATTATTATTTAGATGTCTCAAATATTATGGGAAAAGATTTCACTATTAATATACAGCAAGATCGAGAAAGTTTTTTATATATTAACAAAGAAGGTGAAGAAAAAAATATTTCAATGAAAGAATTGATTTCACTAAAAAATAAGTTGCATAATATCAATGAAAACCAAAAAGAAAAAGAAAAAGAGCATTTAACCACACCAAAAAGAGAAGATAATGAAATGGAAATAAAACGAAGAAATTTATTATTCTTCAAAAAATTAATAACAAATTTAGAATTAATAATTAATGAATATATGAAAACTTTAAGAAACAAAGGAAGCAGTTTAGATATAAAAATAACAATAGAAGTCAAAAAATATGTTGATATAAAATATTATCTCGGTGGTAAAGAAATTTATTTCGAAAAAAAAAGCCCAAAAGGAAAAGATGGCATTAAAGATTTCTTAATTAAGGCAAAAAATGACTATATTATCTTATTAAATAATGAATACAAACAAAAAATGAATATAAGATTTATGCATGGAAAGCAGTTCCGCAGTATGATGAAACATTTAGAAACAGGTTATGAAATCAAAGATTTTTTGAGATATATATTAAATTTCACAAATAATAATAGACAAGTTAAAGCAGGAGAAATAGCAACAGATAGTTCTGTAAAAGATTGGATAAATGAACACCAAAAATTTGAAGAAAATTCTTTCAAAAATATGAATACTTATATAAATACTTTATTTAAAAATAATAATCAAAGACCTTATGATAAAATGACAATTATACAAGAATCAAATAAAGATAAAGAATATAAAGGAATTTATTCATATGAATGTGATATGAATTCAATGGAAGAATTTATTATTAAATTATTTTGGGATAAATTAAACACATTGCCTATTGCTCAAAATGTTTTGATTACTAGTAAAGAAACAAGCGAGGAAGAAATCCAAGCTTTTATATATAGAGCTATTCTATGTAATTATAACACATTATTTGTTATCGAAATAAGCGATTCTTTTACTGAACATCAACAAAATATAATGAATCTTTATATAGAGCAATCATTAGCTGAAAAAAATAAAGATACAAAATGTGAAAAATCAAAAACTGAAGATTATATGGATTCATGTTTATTATTTATTTATGGAAAAGAATATAAAGAGGATTTAACCACTTTTTCAAAAGAGATTAAAAAATTAGAACCACAGAAGTTTATAATAGATAAAATAGAAAAAGCACTTGACAAAAATAAAAATACATTTTTAGCTGAGTTAGGAAATGTTCTAGTTATTTCCTCAGATATTTGCGGATTGGGTAAATCAGGAAAAATAAGGCAATTAATAGAAGATAAAAAACAGAAATATTTCCATTTCCCTTTAGGAGGTGTTTTAACTAAGGAAATTATTTATGAAAAATTAGAAAATTTATTAGATGAAATAAAAGAGGAAAATTATAAAGATGTTGCCATTCACCTAGACCTGACCGAATCAAGAGAAAAATCAATAATGAATGAATTTTTATTTTCTTTCTTGATAACAAAGTTTTATACTAATAATGAAAATATTAAATATATTCCAAAAGATATTAATATTTATGTTGAAATACCAAATTGTTTCGAGGATTATTTATCCAAATTTAATTTATTGAAAATATTTAAAAGAGATAATATAACTTTCCAAACTATGCCTGATTATAATTATCCAAAAGAGATAATAGATATATTTAATCGAATGTTGGGAATTGATTCAAACGAAAAAATAAAAGAATTTGTGCAAAAGCACATAGGTATCAAAAAGCCTCAAGATTATTCTTTTTATCAAATAGATATTTTTGTTAAACTTTTCATCTCTCAATACAATCAATTTAAATGTAAATTAAAATTTTTAGAAGGGAAAAAAAATGTGACTGAAGAATGTATTTCAGAATTCGCCAAATGTACCCAATATTTCACAAATGGGAGTTTCGCAAAACTAATAGCAGGAATTGATAAAAATAATAATAAAGATTATTTAGATGAATTATCTGAAAAATATGATAATGACCTAAAAAATACCAAATTTGAATCTCCGTTAATTTTTGTGATAAAAGAAAAAATGATATATGATAAATTTTATGTCCCTACTAAGACTAGTGAAGAATATAAAAATAATAAAAATACAGAGACTTATTTAAGCAGAATGAAAGAATTATTAAATATTAAAAATAAAGTAAGTGAGGATGATGGCGATTTAAAATCATTAAAATCAATATGCGAACAAGAGGGTAATAACTATGTAATAACAAATGACAATTTCAAAAAAATGATGCTATTAATATATAGAATCAAAGCGAATGTGCCAGTGATAATTATGGGGGAAACAGGCTGTGGAAAAACAGCCTTAATAACTAAATTAAATCAGATGTTAAATAATGGTAAAACCACTGTTCAAATAATTAATATCCATCCAGGAATTAATGATGAGGCTTTAAGTAAAATCATGGATGAAAAAGAAGAGATAGCAGATAAAAATAAAGATGAGGAAATATGGCTATTTTTCGATGAAATAAACACTTGCAAATCTTTATCTTTATTAACTGAGATTTTCATAAATAGAACTTATTATGGAAAAGACAATAAAGCAGATGATGGGAAAAAGATTAAAAAAAAGCTTAGGGATAATATACGCCTTATTGGCGCATGTAACCCCTACAGAAAAAGGAAACAAGATAAAGAGATATGTGGTTTGAGTTTTCCAGAAGATAAAGATAATGAGTTAGTTTATTTAGTAGAGCCTCTTCCCCAATCGCTTTTATATTATGTTTTTAGTTTCGGCTCAATTGTTGAAGTAGATGAAAAAAATTATATTTATAGTATTATTTCTGAATTATTCACAGAAGAAGAAAAAGAATTACATGAGATAACAAAAGAAGCGATTTCTCAGTGTCATATTCATTTAAGAGAAATTTATGATTCGTCTGTGGTTTCTTTGAGAGAAATGAAAAGATTTACAGAATGTGTTAAGTTTTTTTGCGAATATTTCACTAAAAAAAATAAGTTTGAAGAAAGAAAAAATAATGATAAAAATAATAAAATAAGGAGTATTATTTGTTCTCTGTATTTATGCTATTATATAAGATTAACTAATTCTTCTGACAGATCTAAATTCGATAATAAATTAAGACCTATTTTATTGGAATTAATTAATCAGGAAAAAATTAAGGAAAAAGGTGGGAATATCATTGATCAAATAATAAACAAAGAATTTAAAAATGAAATTTTATCAAGACCTGATGAACAAAAAATAGGAAAAAATTTCAGTGACTTTATTAAAGTTGAAGAAGATTATTTAATCAATAAAATAGAAATAGAAGTTGGAATAGGCAAAAATAGTTTATTAAAAGAAAATGTGTTCTTATTTTTTATTTCAGTTGTGACCAATATACCTCTTATAATAGTTGGAAAGCCAGGTTGCGGTAAAGGATTAAGTGCACAATTGGTAAAAAATTCAATGCAAGGAAAATATTCAAATCAAAAATTTTTTAAGCTTTTTCCAAGGATAATTCAGACATACTTCCAAGGCTCTCCTCATACTTCACCCCAAGATGTGGAAAATCTATTTACGAAAGCAAATGATAAATTAAAATATTATAAAGATCATCCTGATTTGGAAATGCCAATTTCTCTTGCACTTTTCGATGAGTTGGGTTTAGCCGAAAGGTCAAAGGAAAATCCACTTAAAGTTTTGCATTCAAAACTGGAATATACAGGAAAAGATAAAAATGTAGGATTCATAGGAATGAGTAATTACTCTCTTGATGCGGCCAAATTAAATAGGGCATTAGTTTTAACTGTTTCTGATTTAGATAGAAATTTTGATGAATTAAAAGAAACTGCTCGTAATATTGTTGAAAGTATTTCTCCTAAATTAAAAGACAATATTATTTTTGAGATACTTTCTGAAGCTTATTTCGATTATAAAAACTTTTTGCAAACTATTAAAGAATTATATGTTTATAAAAAATATTTTAAAGAAGGCAATAATATAAATAATAATACACAAGTAAATCAAGTTATTCAAGATAATCCACCAAGTGAAACTAATGAAAATGACAATAGTAATCCTGAAGGAAAAAAAAGCAAAAATTCTGGTAGCACAATAGAAAAGAAAAAGAACGAAGAAAAAAGGGAATTTGAATTTATTAAAACAACGAAAGAATTCAAAAAATCATTATTAAAGGAAAAAAAAATTCAAAAAGATTTTCATGGAAATAGAGATTTTTATAATCTAATTCGAGGAATAGCAAACGAGTTAGCGAAATTGGGAGATTCAAGCGATAACAAGAAAAAAGTAGAAATAATAATTAGACATATTGAAAGAAATTTTGGAGGAATTAAATATCCGATCGATATTGACAAAAATTTAAATTTTAGTGATATTGGGGAAGAAATTAAAAAAATTGAAAATATTTTATTAGATTATGATACTTTTCAAAAAGGAAAAGTTAATAAAGTTAGTTCGGTATTTTTGTTCAAGAAAATATATAATTTATCTTGCGAGGAAAAAAAATCATTAAATTTACAAATAGATAAAAATAAAATTAATGATTATGATTTAGATGGATGTATAAAGGAAAATATAAAAGACATAAATGGAAGATATCTTTTGATAGAAACAGATAAATCTCATATGTCTTTAATTTATCAAACCATTAAAATTCAGAATCCATTAAGAGATGTAATAATGTATGAAGGAAGCGATTTTGGTGAAGATAAAAATAAAGAATATAGATATGGTAAAATATACCAAATTCAAAAAGATGCCAAAGATGAAAAAATAATTATAATAGAAAATTTGGACCAAATTCACGCATTTTTATTCGATTTATATAATAGAAATTTTCAAATTATTGATAACAAAAAAATGGCACGAATTTGTTTGGATAATTTTGATGAGCAATTGATTGAAATTAATAGCAAATTTAGAATTATTATTCTTGTAGATAAAAAATTTATGAAAAATTGTAGTTTAGCATTTTTAAATAGATTTGAGAAAATCCAAGTGGAAGATTTAAATAAAATATTAAATAAGGAAATAAGGACCATATCGCAAAATTTAATTGAAGAATTTAATTTAGTCAAAAGAATCGAAAAATATAATTTCAATGAAGTAAATTATTTTATTAATGATTTATTAATTAATTGCAGAGATCAAGATATTCAAGGATTGATATATATATTATATAATTTATTCAAAGAAAAAAATAAAAATAATGATAACCAAGAACAAAAAGAGGAAAAAATAGATGAAAATAAAATAAGAGAAGATGTAGTTAATAAGGTTTATAAAATTCTAGCACAAGATGTAATAGCTATTTTGCCAAAAAATAATATTATTAAAAAGAAATATCTAGATTCAGAAATATATAATAACTTCAAGGATTATATAGTGAAAGATGATTATAAAAAATATAAAATTTCGATTATATATAGTTTCACTAGTATAAGCAAAGTCGAAGGGCTTAATTTAAATATTTCGGAAATAAGGAGTGAAAAAGGTTTTAAGAATAAAATTGAAGAATTAAAAATAAGCAATGGAAATAATCAATTAAAAAAATATGATTATATATGTGTTCATTTTGATCAAAATAATTCAAAAAAACTGAAATTTATAACAAATTTAATTATAAATGATTTAAACGAAAAAAATGAAGAAAATATGCATTATATCATCATTGTACATATTAATAGGAATTTTTCAGAAAAAAAAGAAAAAAAAGATAAAAAAGATAAAAAGGAAAAAGTCGATAAAATTTATTCATTGCCTGATATTAATCCCGATATCAACCAGTTATTTATAGATAATTTCGAAATAAATAATAATATAACTTTAAAAGATTTTTTATCGAAAGACTTGAAAACAATATTAGAGGAAAAGAAGGAAGAATTAAATTTGGAAGAAGAATTTTATAAAACCTTAAAGAATTTTTTGAAAAAAGAAATAGATGAGAACAATAATTTGAATATCGATAAAAATAATAAAACCGAATATATTAAAGGAATAATTGGATATATAAAAGACAATAAATCAATTAAAGAGAAAATAATCAATGCAACATATAAATTAATCGAAGAAAATAAAGACGATGAAAATTTGGATGAAATAATTGATAAAATTTTTAGGAACAAACTTGTTAATAAATTCACAGTTGATATTGTGTCATGCATAATTGATTATATAAAAGAAGAAATATTTAATAAATATTTGCTAAAAATATTAAAGGTATTAGAAGATAATAATATATTAACGACTTTATCAGAGCTTTACCAAAAAGACTTCGATAGTATTGACAAAAATGTTGTCGAAGAAATAGTGAAGGAATTTTTGGAAAAAATTACTTTCGATACAAATATTAATTATAATTGCAAGTTCTTTTATAATTTTAATATTCCTGGATTTTATAATTTTTATTTAAGTTTTTCTGACTATATTAAAAACAATATCTCAAAGAATTATTTCGATAACGAAAAAACTTTAAGATATTTACTAAAAGAAGACGCTCAAAAAATTTTGGAATTTCATAATAAGGAAGATGAGTTATTGGAAAATGCTTATAAAGAAATTGAAAAGAATAAATTTGTTTTCGATAATATTAAAAAGATTTCTAGTGATTTAATTTTTAAAGACTATGTTACTTATTATTTAAAAAAATATAAATATAATTTCGGCATTTATAATAAGGATGATATATATCATAAAATAATTGAATTACTTTTATCTTTACGATTCAATAAAGAAAATAGAATAATGAAGGGTGATAATAAAATAAATATTTTATTAATTAAAATAATATGGATAGAATCAAATGTTAATTATATTTTGAATATTTACAAAATAATCGAAAAGGCTTTGAATATATATGGAAACTATGAAAACGAAAACGAATCAAAAGAAATATTATATAAAACTATAGATGCATTAATTAAAAAGGATAATATAAAATATATTACTAATAAAAAGAAGAATCCAAAACATACTAAAGAAGTAAATGAATGTTTTTATAAATTATTAGCGAGCTTTTGTTATAGTATAACTTCAGATGAAATTAAATTAGTTGATATTAGTGATATTTATACTAATAGTGATATTAAAATGAATAAGGAAATAAAAATTGAGATTAATGAATATTGCGATTATTTAAATGATATTAATAAGATAATGCAAAATTTGAACGATGAATTACTTATTTTTTTAAATGAAATGTATATAATTGATGAATTAATAAAAATTATAGAAATATTCAAAAAAATTCAAGATGATGATAAGATTCAGAAAATAAATGAAATTAAAAATATTATTCGAGAAAACGCTGAAATTATACAACAATATGCACTTATAAAAGACCAAACTCAATTAAGTGAAAAATTAGTTACTAATTTTGAAGAAATGTATAATAGGATGACTGTCCAAAAAGAAAATAAAGATAAAGATTATTATGATAAACTAGGGTATATACTTTTTAAAGAAATTAAAAAAGTGACCGATGTTTCTTATCGCTATAAAATATTAGAAAAAATATTACTAGAAAATGAAATCATTAAAAAATCGAATAATATATTCCAAATTTTGTTAAAAAATTATTTAAAAATAGAAAAATATAAAGATAATCAAAAAAAAATATTAGATGGAGATGATAATATAATAAAGCTCTTAGAAAAAGAAATACCCAAAAATTTTGTCCTAAGAATAACAATATTATATTTATTCGAAAAAAATTCATTAATATATATTCAAAATATTTTAACCAACAAAAAGGAGAAAAATAAAGAAAAAATTTGTTTAGATGATGAGCCTCTGATTATCTTAAAAGATTGTATTGAATCATTAAATAACTTTTTAAATAATAAAGAAAAGAAAAAAGATTCCGCGAAAAATAAGGAAACAAGCAAGCTATTTTCTTTAAGTTATATAAAAACATTTATTAGCATTTTTATTAAAATGTTCCAAGAAAGTGAGCCAAAATGGAAAGACCCTTCTAATATAATAAATGCGATTAATGAGGATAATAATATTTGCAAAATGATAAGAATTTATATTTATAAAATTCTTTATAATGAATATAAAATAGATTTCTTTTTGGATGAGGAAAATATAAGCAAATATAAATTAGAAGATTATAAAGATTATTCCGACTTTATTCAAATTGAAGATTTGAATAATTTATATAAAATTGATTATAAAATAAAAACTATAAAAGATGGTTATTATTCTGACGCGAGTTCAGCGATAGATAAATGCAGAAAAGATGATTTTAAAAAAGAGATTAAGTCAGCAGTATATGATTTAGATGAATACGGAATAGATAATTTTTATATGGCTTCATTTAATTTAATCTTATTAAACTCTCAATTAAAAAAAGAGGAAATAAATAAAAATTTCTTTAATAAAATATGCAAGCCTTTATTTCAACAAAAAAAATTATTACTTAAAGCAATAGAATTATTCTATAATTCTGAAAAATTCGAAGAAATCAAAAAAGCATATGAAATTAATGATAATAATAATACATCATTTTTATTCGGATATCGTTTTTGCTTAAATACAATATTTTCCAAAAATGAAAAAGGAATATATTATTCATTATATGAAGCAGATAAAATGGATTATTTAAAAGAAAAGTTTTATCCAGGTAATGACGCCAAAATTAATTTGGTTTATTCCCTAATTTTAAATCATTTCAAAACAAAGCCAGAAGAAGGATGCTATGTTTGCTTATGCAAAGGCTGGTATTATCACTCAATACCTTCAGGTTTTCCTGGAAAAAATGAATTAAATAAGGTTTGTCCAAAATGCTCAAAGAATATAGGATTAGAAAAAAAGGGATTTATCTCAAAAGAAATAAAAATGGTTAAAAGAGATGGTTATTATAGAATTTTAAAAGATAAAGAGGAAGAAAAAAAAATGAAAAAGAATCCTAATCTGAGAGATAAATTAAAAGAAATAAATTATATTACCCTTGATGAGTTTAAGGAAAAATTCGTAGATAAAGCTGAAAAAGGTGGTATATATTCCTCTGATATTAAAAATTTTAAAAATAATAAAAAAGTTATTAGAAATTTAAGTCAAGTTGTTTATCGATTATTAAACTATATTTTATATTCGAATTTATTTTTCGCAAAATTAATCTTGAATAAAAATGATTTCGATAATTATAAGCCGAAAAATATGGAATGGGGAGAAATATTATCAGAGAGCTGGAATATTTTGAAAAATGAATTATTAAAAGAAAACATAGATTCAATTGAAGAATTCATGAATTATATATTTTCTGATTTATTCCTTTTATTGAACAGCTTAAATGTTATCAATAAATATGAAGATTTAATTCAAATAGAAAATAATTTAGAACAAGAAATAAGAAAATTAATTAAAAACTTTATAGAAAATGAAACCAAAAATGATACAAATGAAAATGAGATAGAAGAAGATAAAACATCATCTATAAATTTATTAAAAGAGAAGTATTTAAGTGAATATTATGATAAAAACGAATTTCCATTTTATGAATATTTATATTATACCGATTATTTAAATGAAAAATATATATATGAAAAATTAAGTCTTTTTGATGAAAGTGAATATCCACTATTAAAATTATATTTAGATAATAAAATAAATGAAAACAATGATGAAAATAAATATAACCTAGAAAACTTATTACCTTTTAATAAAGTATTAAATTTAATCAATCAAGCTTATAATAATAATATATCAAGAGCCCAAGCCGAAAAAAAGAAATTATGCGATGAAGAAATATATATACAAAATAAAGACGATATTAATAAATTTATTAAATTTTATAACAGTTTAAATATAGATAATAATGAACTAAAACCAGAAAATACTTTAAACAAATTTTTCGTAGATGATACTAATAAATACGGAGAAATTTATAATAATTTTATAGAGCAATATAATCCAATATTAAAAAAATTATTAGAAACAAAAATAGAGAAAGGCTTATTAGACGCCGATTATGAAGGTTATTCTGATATTCAAAAAATCAACGAAAAAGAGTTATTTACTTTAAATTTACCGAAAAAAAATCCTTTTATCGAAATATTATTTAATGCTTCTCATAGGAAAATACTTGACGTAGTTCCTATAAATTATAAACTTTATAAAGAATATGTAATAGATTATGATTATATTGAAGATACGATGACTGAATTAATGCTTAAAAATAAAAAATTATTAAATAAAAATATCACTGAATTTATATATAATAATGAAGTCTTTAATAATCAAATTACAAATATAATCACATTGTTAAGGGGAAAATATAAGGATCCAATGAGCATTTATGATAAAGTAGCTATATATAAATTTTGTACGGAAAATAAAAATCAAAATATGTACAAGAATATTCTTAATGATTTTATAACATTGATAAAATTCTTAAATTCAAAAGAAAAAGAAAATGAAGTCAAAGCCGAAACGAAAATATATGAGGTAATAAATGATATAAAAGATAGCACTTCCAAAGACTTTATAAAATTATTTAAAGAACAAAACGATTTAAAAATAGGCAAAAGCCCAGAAATTTTCGATTATTATTTGAAAGTTATTTCCGAAGATATTATCAAAGAAATCAAAAGATATCAGGTGAATTTGGATAAAAAAACAAAAGATGAAATAAATAATTATTTTAAAGGAAAGCGTCATATAGGCAAAATAGATTTAGCTTATGCTATTAGACTCTTTATGTCTTTAGTTTTATTTAATGAGGAAGAAAAAAATAAAATTAAAACTAATAACAATAATATAGTTAAATACCTTTATTCACCTGATTTATGGAAAAAAGATATTTATGATGATGCAGACAATTTTAATAAAAATTTAAGTGATTTGAAATTGATGAACATTAAGATTAATCAAATTAATTCATTATATGAAACCTTAGGAAAGGATATAGAAAATAATTATTTCGAAGAGGTTAAAAAAATAATAGAAAAAGAAAAAAAAGGAGAAGAAGAGGAAGAGGAAGAAGAAGAAGAAAAAAATAAAACAGAAAGTGAAGATGATGATAGAGATTATTAATTGTATTTGAAACCATTATTAAATAAATAAATATTAAAAAAATTATTAATAATTAAATTAAAATAATTAATTTAATAAATTTAAAATAATTATTTCGAAGAGGTTAAAAAAATAATAGAAAAAGAAAAAAAAGGAGAAGAAGAGGAAGAGGAAGAAGAAGAAGAAAAAAATAAAAC
>Ga0256872_10000384_pt1 | contig 12392 bp, 2 predicted proteins | sample RumenRJG_08RNA_FD_186119 | JGI IMG/M metagenome (GOLD analysis project Ga0256872, IMG submission 186119) | Metatranscriptome of bovine rumen microbial communities from Lethbridge, Alberta, Canada - Rumen RJG_08 (Metagenome Metatranscriptome) | ecosystem: Host-associated > Mammals > Digestive...
CGCCATATAAAAGACAATAAAAAACGACAATCATCCACACCAGTTTTATATTATATATAATAAGGTGTAAACAAGAAAAAGAAAACAACTTTTAATATTATTCATTAAAACTTAAAATTATGAGAAAAGAATTTGTCTACTCAGTGATGGCACTTGGTGCCATACCCATTACGGTGAACGCTGCTGACGTACAAACTTGCGATGTGCAAGCCTCTACTGATGGTAGCAAGGTAACGTATCCTGTAGGTAAACTTGTTCCTGGCAGTTATACCTTTAGTGCCAAACTGACATCAAAGGTATATGGCGTAAAAGTGAAGATTGCAGGCGAGACAGCAGATATTGCTACTGCCAACAATCCTGAAAAGCCTAACGTGACTATCAAATTCGATCTTGATAAGGAGACCGATGTAGAGTTGGAACTTGTTAGCACCGATCCCGGTGAGGCAGGTGCCGGCTTCACTGTCGCTGACGCAAAGGTGATTCTGAACTTCGAACTTGCTAAGGCAAAGGAAGATTGGGCAACAGCAATTGGTGTCTTGAAGGATGAAAACGTGTCTGCTTATCCCTACGATTCTGACGATGACGTAAAGGCTGCAGACAAACTTATTGAAGATCTTAATAAGATTGATGATACTTACGAGAATTACGTTAATCTGAAACTTTATCAGGACGCCAGTGTTCCTCAGGGTCAGATTGACGCTCTGGCTGCTACCATTGCAGACCACCAGAACACACAGGCTTACAATGACGTAAATGCTGAAATCACAAAGATAAAGAACGCCTACAACGCTGCCGTTGCAACACTTGAAGGCGTACTCGTCAAGGAGGCTGCTTATCTGCTTGGTAGTGCTGAGAAAGAAAATACTGCCAAGTGGGATTTAAATGAACACATCAACAAGCTGATTACTACTGCAACTCAAGCAAGCTACGCTGCTTATCAGGAAGGTAAAGCCGTAGAGAAGAAGGTTACAAACATTACTTTGCTTCCTACAACGGATGATATTGATGATATCGTTACTGACTGGACGAATCAGGGCACTGCCACCCAGGGTAAGTATGATGCATTGCATAAGGTTGTGACTGATCTGCAGGCCGACCTCGATGCTGTGAAGGTTGCCGATGCTTCTCTGACTGAAACTTTCGCTACAGAGCGCTCCGCTGCTCAGAAGGCTATTGACGATATCAATACTAAGGTGGAGAGCGAGAATGTTAAGAACACTGCTGCTCAGAATACTCTCGACGTTTCTTCTGACAAGACCGCTGCTCAGGATAAGATTACCACATTGGCAGGCAAGGTGACAAAAGCCAATGCCGAGTTCAATGCCAACAAGGCTACCACAGAGGCTATCGCTGTTGTTCAGAAAGCGTATGACGATGCCAAGAAGGCTGTCGACGCTAAGGTTTCTAAGGACGGCGACTATAAGGCTGCTGACTACTATGCTGCTTATCTGAAGACCCAGCAGGATGCTATTAATAAGTTGACCTCAGATGCTGCTAAGGCTTATAATGTTGATGGCACAGGTACTGCTAAGGCTTTCAATGAAGGTCTGGCTGCCTTGACAGCGCCCATCACAACCGCTATTAGCGCCTATCAGACCAACGCTATTGCTGCCGTTGGTAAGTACGACGATCTGCAGACCGCTATCACTGCTTATGAGAAAGATCTTGCTGATGCACGTACAGCGGCTCAGAAAATTGGTCCTGACGTATATACCGATGCCAACTACGACTATGAGACCCAGTTCGACCTGATTCAGAAGCGTATCAACGACATCAAGAAGGCTATCACTGCTGCTAAGGGTAAGGTAGGTGCTGCTCACTGGGAGGCTATGCAGGATATCGATGCCGATGACGATAATGTAAAGGGCATCGAAGCAACTATCGCTGACCTGCTTGCTAAGGTTCAGGGCGACCAGAATGAGTTTGATGCCACTGCATTAGATACTGGTATTGATGACCTCAATAAAAAGTTTGATGCTTTCTACAAACAAGCTGATGACGGGGCCTTTGGTGATGCAAAAGTTCAACTCACGACTGCTGAGGATGTTATCGTAGGCGCATACGATGATGTTGTTTTTGCCAAGGATGCAATCAATGCTAACTCGGAGATAGTTCCTTATACCGATAATGTAGGACAGTCAAATACAGATTGGTTACAAGGTGAAGTTAAACACAATGGTGCTGATGGCCGTACGACAACTGTTGATGGCGTTACATTTGTTGAACAGTGGGGAAATAGTGCTAATAGTGGTACTGCTATTGTTCAGACTGTAAATGACTTGCCTAATGGCAAATATACTGTGAAACTCTATGCTTTTGCTGGCCAAGGCGGTACTGTTGGTAGCGAGGAGTTCGTGCATGTATTTGCAAATGGAAAGACAATTCCTGTTAAGGTTACCGAACAATCTGCTAAGAATGTATATACGATTGAAAACGTGGAGGTGACAGATGGTACACTTTATATGGGACTTTCTAAGGATAAGGGAGGTACCCAGTGGCATGGTATTCAGATTGAGTCTCTGACTGCCAATACCGCTTCTCTCATCAAGGGCTGGGATGCTAAGATTAAAGATCTCGCTAAGCAGCAGACTGCACTTGAGACAGAGGCTACTGCCATTGCAAATACAGTAAAAGCCAATGTTGATGCTAAGGCCTTAACTCAGACGAATGTCGACAATCTGCAGAAAGCGATGGCTACATTCTCGACAACCTATTTGACAGGTGAAAAGGGTAATCTGTTGGGTCTCAGCGGTGAAGCCGGTGGTGCTATTAAGACTGAGGTGGATGCCATCAATGCTGCTCTCACAACTCTGGAAAAAAATAACGCTGGTGTTGTTGCAACAGCAGTTGCTAATAAGAACAAAACCGGACTGGTTGATCTTACATGGGGAGGTAAAGGCACTGCAGCAGAAAGTGTTGCTCCTAAGGTCACCCCAGAAGGTGCTGCCGAGGCTGTCCTTATGAGAGAGGATTACAATGGTGGATCATGTACTGTCACTGGAGTTATCATATCTCAGGAAATCAGTGGTCTTGATAATGGCTTCTACGATGTTCAACTCTATGCAAATGCTAATCATGCTAACAATGTTGATAACAGTCACGCTATAACAGGCGATGCCGATGGCGTTGCATATGTATTTGCAAACGAAAAAGAGGTTGGCATTACCGCCAAAAATGCAAATTCGAATTCAGCCAATGGGTTATATACAATTCCCAATGTTGAAGTTAAAGACGGTAAGATGACAATTGGTATTGGAAAGAAAAAGGCTGGTACCAACTGGCACACAATCCAGATCAAGTCTCTGACCTTTAAAACGAGTGCAACTGTTGCTGCAGAACTGGCTAAGTACAATACTGAATACAGTGATTTGGCTGCCCGTAAGACAAAGCTTGATGCTGATGCTAAGACTACAAAGGCCGCTGTGGAGACCAATGCTGCTATCAACACCGCTGCAACCAAGGCTGTTACTGATTTGCAGACTGCAGAACTCACTATGCTGAAGAACCTGAAGAATGTGACGAACGCTAGCGCAGTGAGCGATGACGCTACAGCCAAGAAGGCTGATCCTGCTGATTTCAAGGTGTTCGAGACAGGTCTGGATGCTGATAAGTCTTACACCGCCAGGAAGACTGCTATTGATGCAGATATCACTGCTATGAGCAATGCAATCGCTGCTTCTTACGCAGCAGAGACACTGGCTACTGATTGGAAGAACAACAGCATCTCTGTTACGAAGAAGGTTGATGACAAGGATGTGACGACCACCTATTCTATCGCTGCTATCACTCAGGCTATCAGCAAACTGAAGGCTGATGCTGTGGTTGAAAGCGACAACTACGAGGCTTACAAGGCTCTGCAGACCACTAATATGGCTAAGTTGCTGCCTGACACCATCTTCACGAAGAAAGTTGGAAAAGATCTCGTAGCAATGACTGATGCCGAGATTGAAGCAATTTGCGGTGCAGGTGCAAAGGCTTACTATGTAGGCTTGCAGACATCTTACGCTACAAAGAAGGGTAATATCCTCACTCGCATGCAGGATGACCTGACTAAGCGTAAGGCTGTGAGCACCAAGGATGCCTTTGTGGCAGAGATTAATGCTCTCATCGCCCAAGTGAAGGTTGTTAAGAGCGATGCTGAAGCCAATAAGAAGAAGTATGACGAGCAGAAGGCTGCCTACACTGAGACACAGACTCTGTGGAACAATACTTACACCGAGATTGCCGCTACCGACCAGAGTTCTAAGGTTCAGGATTGGCTCGACGAACTGGATGCTATCCAGGTGACGCTGACCGCTGCTACCAACGCTGTTGAGGCTAACTATCCAAAGGGCCTGTCTGTTGCTGAGGCTAAGGACTTCGCTGCCATCCAGGCTGCCATCAACGACGTGAAGGCCAAGCAGGCTAAGTCTTACAACGAGTTCATTGCTGCCGACAACAAGGCCGCTCACGAGAGCTTCATGGGTTCAGAGACTACTACGGGCACTATCCAGTTGGCTACCGAGGCATTCCAGAGAGCCTTTGATGAGCGTGGTAAGTACAGTTCGAATATTCAGAGTATCCAGGGTGCTATTAACACTGCTGCTGCTACACTTGATGCTGCACTCTATGACTGTCCGACTGATATCGAGGACCTGAAGAAGAAAGAGAATCAGGCATACGTGAAAATCACTGAGGCTAATGCTGCATTGGGAGAGGGCGAACTTGCTGCTGTATTCGATGTGCATCAGTACAATGCTGATGCTGTTAAGATCGAACAGGGCATCACAAAGGATCTGCAGGACTTCAAGAATGCTTTGGGTACGGCTATTGCTGACGTCTGGACGTCGCCAGAATATGCTAAATTGGTAAAAGCTGCTAATGACGCTATTAAAGAAGCTGAAACAATATACGGTGCTGATGCTACTGCGGAAGCATTCAAAGATGTGGTAGCAGTGATAGCAAAAGGTGAAGCAAGTGTGGTAAAGGATCCCGAGGATGATACCAAAGTTGTTAGTGTGGACATTGAAGCTCTTGAAGATGCTATCAGTGCTCTGACACTTATTGATGCCTTGCTGGATGCCGACATGAACGAAGCCGCAAATATTGATCTTTTGGCAGAGATAGCACAGCGTGATACTGCTAAAGACAAAGAAACTCTCGACGGATATGCCGATGTCAAAGCATTTGATGAGGCTGCTAAGAAGGTGGCTAAGGCTAAGGAAGATCGTGCAACCTACTATGAGGCTGGAACACTGGCATACATAGATGATAAGGGTGTTTTGCAAGGTTACTATGGTGACATCATGACTCTTCTGAATGATTACACCACCGCTTTCAAAAAGATTAAGAAAGACGCAAAGGATGCAAAGGATGCTGACGAGGCTAACACTAAGGCTTACAATGAGATGATTGAAGCCATTGCTCCTGTGGAGAAGAAGTTGGAAGATGCTGAGGCTGCCGCTGCTGCTTATAAGTATGAGACTTCGTTCGGAACTCAGGAAACAAATCTTGCTAACATCAAGAAGGCTGTAGAGGATGCTAAGAAAAATGGTGGTGCTGTAAACTATCAGACAAAAACCTTTGATGTTGCAAAGCTTAGCACTGCTATCGACGATGTGCTGAAGGCAGCCTTTGGTACTGAGAAGGCAGGTCTGGCTACCGATATCACTGAGTTGAAGAACCAGTTCAATGCCTATGTGGCTGCAAATGGCCTCGATGAGACCGCTAATGGTTTCAAGAAGGATATCGACGATCTGGAGAAAGCACTCGGTGCTGCTGCTATCAAGGACCTCGACGATCCTGCAGACGACATCCAGTTCGACGAAATCGTCGCTGCTACTGAAGCACTTATTAAGTTGCAGAACGATATCGCCGCCAAACAGGTCGAACTCCTCGGAGCTAATGGCAACGGCAACGCCAATGCTGACGTATTGGCTGACTTCCAGCAGCAACTTGGTGATCTGAAGGAGACCGCTTCTCTCGAAGGCTACGACAAGTGGGTTGGCCAGCAGGCTTACGACAATACTACTCTTGCTGCAGCAATCGCTGATCTGAATGGTCAGATTGCTGACCTCGAGACTGCTATCGCTGCTGAGGAGAACATCTCGTTCTACCAGGATCAGTATCAGAAGCAGATTGATGCTATCGCAGAAGAGCTAACTAAAGTTGTCGGTGAGATTACCAAAAAGCAGGCTCAGTTCACCGCTAATGCTGAGGCTTACGAGAAACTGACAAAGGAAATCAACGATCTGCAGACAGCCATCAATGATGCTAAGGAGAAGGTCGGTGAGTACGAGTATGCTGCTAATACCTATATAAAGGATATTGAGGAGTATAACAATGCGGACAAACCCAAGCTTATCGGTGGTGTTCAGAAGACTCTTAATGATGCTCAAAAAGACATTGAAGATAAGAATGCAGCCAAGTCTTTGACAGAAACCTCAGTAGTGCCTAATAAGGCTAACATTGAGGATGCTATTCAGCTCTATCTTGACAAATCTGCAAATAAAGAACTTATTGAGCAGAAGGCAAACCTCAATACGCTTCTCACCAATGCTATTAAACCTGGTGATAAGGAAGGTAAGATGTCAAGTAGACTCTGGAAAGTTCTGACGGATGAGAAGTCTGATATTTCTAAGGAAATTACAGCACTGTGGAAGGCCATTATTGCTTCTAATCTAACTTATGAAGGCTCATTCGATGTGGTAACTGAACAGGGTGTTATGACTGATGTAGGTGAGTATTACTATACGCTTGATAAGAACAACCAGAAGATTGCCAAGGTTCGTACTAGCGATGCCGACTATGCAGATCAGATGATAATCGTCCAGGCTATCCAGGAAGAGATTGATGACCTCAAGGCTGCTGTCACGAACATCGGCTATCTCGGTGACGCTAACGAGGACACCAAGGTGAACGTGCTCGACTACCAGACGGTGGTCAACATGATCCTCAACCCAGAACTGCAGCCTGAGGAAGAGACCATCCTGTTCGCAAACACCGATGTCAACAAGAACGACATCATCGAGGTGGGCGACCTGACGGCTATCGTCAACTACATCCTGACCAGTCAATGGCAGGGTGGCTATGCCGCCGCTCGTAGTATGAATGCTGAGGGCGAGAGTATCGCCATGAACGTCAGCCCGATGGAGCAGGGCAAGCAGCGCATCGCTGTCAGCCTGGCTAACGTCAGCGACTACACCGCATTCCAGATGGATATGGTACTGCCCGAAGGCATGACGTTTGTGGGCGCTTCGCTGAGCAACCGCGCAGGCGAGAGCCACAAACTCTACAGCCGCGCCCAGAAGGACGGCAGCATCCGCGTGCTGGCTTCTTCAATCAAGGGTGAGACCTTCAGTGGCAACGAGGGTGCCGTGCTCTACATCGACGTAGAGGGCGCTGGCAACGTTGAACTGGTGAACATCCTCTTCTCTGACGTGAACGCCCAGACGCACCTCTTCACCATCGGTGGAGACGCTACAGGCATCAACAACGTCAGCACCTTCGAATCACTGAAGCAGCAAGTCTATGACTTCGGCGGACGTCTGGTGAAGGGCCTGAAGAAGGGTATGAACATCATCCGTCGCAACGATGGTAGCACTGACAAGGTTATTGTGAAGTAATTGTCTCATGATTGCTAGGGGAGTGGATCGCCTCTCGGGCGACCACTTCCTCTTACAAAACATTCCGTATAATCAAAAAACAAAAAAGAAGGATATGAGTTTCAACATTCATACATTCAAAAAGGTCATCGCAGGCAAGTTCGCTTTGCTCATGATGTTCTTCCTGGCCCAGGCTGTATCGGCAATGGCCGACACGAAACTTTACATGGAGGACTTCAGCATTGCTGCCAGCGAGACAAAGGAAGTGGCCTTGATACTTGACAATGACAAGGATGCCACGGTACTGCAGGCAACACTCAATCTGCCTGCTGGCTTAAAGCCCGTTATCGTCGATGAGAAAGTCGTTGTCAATAAGACGTCACGTATCTCAGGTCGTGGCGCTACGGTTCAGGCCAATTACAACAAAACCACGGGTGAGTTGGTCATCGTAGAGACTGGTGGAACCATCGCCGCTGGCGAGGGTGCTGTCATCACATTCGAGTTGACACGTACTGGCTTGGTTGATGGCGAGTACGAAATACCCATCACCAACATCGTCGTCTCTGATGCCGATGCCAAGCAACTCAACACCGTTGAGGAGACTACCGTCAAGGTGGAGGCCGTAGGTCTGAAAGACTGCTTCTTCACAGCTGCTGAAAGTCTCGAAGTGGTTGAAGGTGAAGAGTATCAGATTGACGTCGACCTCACGAACTATGGCGTGAACAACTTGTCAGCATTCCAGGGCATTCTGACATTGCCCGAGGGCTTGGAGTTGGTTCCTGGAGAGGAAGGCAAGTTCATCTATTCTGACCGTACCCCTGCTCCGCTGGAGTTCCAGTTCAATGAGTTTGAGGGCTACATGTCTTTTGTCTTGAGTGCTACGACTGATGTTACCATCAAGGAAGTTGAGGGTGTTATCTTCTCCTTCAAGGTGAAGGCTACTGAGGATCTGGCTGAAAACACTGAGATCCTTCTGAGCGACCTCCGCGTGGCTGCTACTACCGGTCAGTCGGCTGCAGCACCCGATGTGAAGATCAGCGTTTACAATGCTTCTGTCCTGGCTGCTGCTAAGCAGGCACTGACCGATGAGATTGCTGCTGCTACAACCCTGTTGGGCGAGGTAGACCAGACTGTAGAGCCTGGCCTGTCACTCAGCGAGGCTATCGCTGCCGCCCAGATTATTTTGGAAGGCGAAGAGTCAACAACAGAAGTAGTGAATGCTGCTGTTGAGACACTGCAGGCTGCCGAGGAAGAGTTCACGAAGGTTGTTACTGAGGAAAGCGCTGCCAAAGTTGCTGCTGAGGAGTTGGCTAACCTGGTGACTGCTGCTGAGGCTCTGGCTGTTTCTGAGGAGGCTACGGCTTACGAGAACGAGGACGTTCAGACTGCTGTCGCTACTGCTTTGCAGGCTATCATTGACGCCAACACGGCTATCGCTGCTGTTGACTCTATCATCACAGAGGGTAACCTCTCTACTGAGAATAAGGAGGCTCTGGCCGCTGCTATCGCTGCTGCCGACAAGGCTATCGAGGATGCTCAGACTGCTATCGCTGCCGCTGAGAAGGCTTACACCGACCAGAAGGCTGCCGACGAGGCTGCTGCCCTGGCTGATGCCAAGGAGGCCCTGCAGGGTGACATCACTGCTGCTAAGGCTCTTAACGTAGTGGGCATGACCGCTGAGAGCGTACAGGCTCTGAACGACGCTATTGCTGCTGCTGAGGCTGCTCTGGCTGCTGAGGAGGCTACCGTTGAGTCACTGGGCAAGGCCAAGGCTGACCTTGAGGCTGCTGTGGCTGGTCTGAAGGTTGACTACTACGCATTCGACGGCGTTGCTTATGTCGTCGACGCTGAGACTGGTAAGTTAATGGCTGCCGGTCACGACTGGGGCACACGCGGTATCGTGAACGAGGTTGGTCTCGACCTGACCTTCGCTACTGATGCTGAGACTAAGATGGTGACCATCGACTCTCGCGTGGTTAACAAAGCTAACCACTTCCTGGGTTCTAACCTCTATATGGACGCTGCCGCTGCAAAGTGGGGCCTGTTGAAGCAGGAGAATGGCTTCTATATCACTGATGGTATCCAGTATGTGAGCATTGATGCTGATGACAACCTGGTTCTGAGCAATGATCCTCGCCTGTGGCTGATTGTTACTGCCGAGGAAATGAAGGCTATCCACCAGGCTGATATGGAGAAGGCTACTGCCGAGAATCCTGTTGACGCAACATGGATGATCCAGGGTGCTAACTTCAACCGCAACGATGCCCGTAACAGTGCATGGACTGTAAGTGAGGATTGCACAAACAAGAACCTCAGCGGTGGTAACAATACTAACAACTGCGCTGAGTCTTGGCACTCTACATTCACTATCAGTCAGACTATCGAGGGTGTGCCTAACGGTCTTTATCAGTTGACCGCTCAGGGCTTCTGGCGTCAGGATGGTGAGAACGAGGAAGTGCCCGTATTCTTCATCAACGATCAGACTGCCGAATTCCCCGTATTGACAGGTACTGAGAACAGCATGAGTGATGCTTCTGTTTCATTCACCGAAGGTAAGTACACTATCGAGCCTATCCAGGTGGTAGTAACTGACGGTGTCATCACACTGGGTGTGAAGAACGAGACCAACACCACGATCTGGTGTATCTGGGATAACTTCCGCCTGTCTTATCTGGGTGCTTACGATCCTACTATCTACATTGACACTGACCTCACCGCTCAGTTCCCCACTGACTATCAGGGTTGGACTGGTGCTACAGGTCTTGTTGGCTGGGCTGCTCCCAAGGTGCTGACCAACGACGGTCGCGAGGTTGCTGCTTGTGAGAGATACGAGGGCACTTGCGCTAGCACTGGTGATGTATTCACTCGCACGCTGACTGGTCTGGCTAACGGTACTTATCGCATCGAACTCTACGGTGCTGCTGCCTACACTGCCGGTCGTGGCTTCGAGTCTGAACTGGTTGAGGGCGACGAGACCGCTGTCTATCTCTATGCTGAGACTGCTCCCGCAGCCGGCACACGCCGCGCTGGAGGTGAGATCGTGAAGCAGTACATTCCTGCTCACGTGGCTACCGACTTCAACGGTACTGGTATCGCTTCTGTTGTCCTCGACAACGTAGTTGTGACCGACGGTACTGTGAAACTCGGTATGTACAAGGAGAAGCCTTACACCAACTGGCACGTTGTACAGATCAAGGGTGTGACCGCTAAGGTTGAAGCCGTTGAACTCCATGCTGCTACTCTGGCTGCTGCCGAGACAGCCCTGGCTGCTGAGGAGTGCCTCGTTGTAACTGGTGAGGAGAGGACAGCCCTTGAGACTGCTGTTACCAACAATGCTGTTGTTGCTGAGCAGACTGCCGAGGCTTACGAGGCTGCCATCAATGCACTGAGCGAGGCTACTAGCACCTTCGCAGCCGCTAAGACTGCATACGAAGACTATGCTGCCGCAAAGGTTAACATCATGGATCTGCCTTATGCAAAGGCTGAGAAGAAGCCCGCTGCTGATGATGCTATTAACGCTGCCGACGCTATTGCTAAGACTGAGGCCCTGATTCCTGCCCTGCGTGCTTACTACGAGTCGAACGCTGCTCTCGAGAATGTCGAGGGTGCTGTCGATATGACTTCTAAGATCATCAACCCCGCTGCTGAGGATGCACTCGACGGTGAAGTCTGGAAGACCATTAAGGGTGAAGGTTCGGGTGGCTCTATCAACATTCTGAGCAATGAGCCTTGGACTGATGCCGCTGGTGTTGCTGAGCACAAGTACTTCGATGGTGGTGACTGGGGGCAGACTGCATGGGATGTTACCCTGCAGCAGGATGTTACCCTGCCCGCCGGTAAGTATCTGCTGACCGCCAAGATGCGTGCTTCTGCAGATGTGGAGCAGACGCTGTTTGCCGGTGAGAATACTACAATCGGTTTGTCAGTCGGTGCCGCTGGTGGTGTGTTCAACCGTGGCTGGAACGACGCTTATATAGAGTTCGAACTTCCTGAGGAGGCTACTATCGCCATTGGCGTACGTGGTGTGACTGAGAAGCAGTACAACTGGATGTCGTTCTCTGACTTCCGTCTCGTACAGTTCCCAGCATCTGTTAATCCTGAGTTGCCAGAGGGTGTTATCTACTCTTGGGAGTCTGCCGATGGCACTCCTGTTGAGATGGGTGGTACTATTGCTTACGTCAATGGTGACGGCGACCGTCTGAACTATCTGAACAGCGGTTACTACACCATCTGTCTGAATGGTAAGAAGGGTAACCTGAACGATGAGACAGCATCTGCCAATGCTGGTCACATGGTGATCACACTCGACGAAGCCGTTGAGGCTGGTGATACGATTGCTTACACCGCATTCGTCAACAAGAATGAAACGAAGAAGTCTAGCGCTTACATCGTCTTCGAGAACGGTACAGCCGTCGAGGGTGAGGTATTCAGCGACGAGGCTAATATCGATCCTACATTCGGTGGCGTGCCCACTCTGAAGTACACCATTGTACCTGAGGATGCTGCTGGCAGCAAGACTATCACGCTGACCCGTTCACAGACAGGCACTAACCTGTTCATCACGAAACTGCAGGTTATCAAGCACGATACTGTAACTGGTATCAACATCGTGAAGGCTGCCGTTGAGGACGGTGCTATCTACAACCTGAATGGTCAGAAGGTGATGAACGCCAAGAAGGGCCTGTACATCATCAATGGCAAGAAGGTCGTGATTAAGTGAGCGACGAACCGAGCTTGCTCGAGTTCGTCCGAACGTGAACGAGCTCGAGCGAAAGCTCAGGGTCGTGATTAAGTGAGCGACGAACCGAG
>Ga0256872_10000389_pt1 | contig 12345 bp, 9 predicted proteins | sample RumenRJG_08RNA_FD_186119 | JGI IMG/M metagenome (GOLD analysis project Ga0256872, IMG submission 186119) | Metatranscriptome of bovine rumen microbial communities from Lethbridge, Alberta, Canada - Rumen RJG_08 (Metagenome Metatranscriptome) | ecosystem: Host-associated > Mammals > Digestive...
ATACGACGGAATGTGTACTCGCTGCTGAAACCTACAAGGAATGCAATCTCACTTGCACGCTTTGTGCCCTTCTCAAGAAGTGGCATAGCCTCCTGAAGACGGAGATCGTTAACGTATGCTGTGAAAGAAGTACCCCTTTCCTTATGGAGATATGCACTGAGATATGTGCGGTTACTATTCATGTCACGTGCCAGAGTTTCGATGTAAACATCTGGATTAAGATAGAATTTCTCAGCCTCATACTTCTTGAGAAGTGCGGCAAAATTCTTTGGTTTAGAATTTCTCATTTTTAATTTTACTAAATGTTATTTTGTTATCCGTTTATTAATTTTCATGTTTATTTTCTCCGCAAGGATTAAAGGCTAAAGACTTTTGCCTTTTGCCATTTAAGACTTAACGAAATGGTCTATTTCCTTTTTACAAAAGTAGATTCTTATCGCTACCCTGAAGAGGACTTACAGAATAATACCTTTATGACTTTGGTAGTTCTTCAACGAACCCGATTGCTCGAGTATAAACGTTTAACCATATTCAGTCAAAATATTTGGAGACCCTCATCATGGGTGAATAACAATGCCATATTAACCCAAGGGAACTCCTTTTTTCCGTTGCAAAAGTACAAAAAAAAATCGATTTTGAGCACGTTTTTTTCAAAAAAAGATAAAAATTGTTAAGTTTTTAACAATTCAATATAAAAAATTTGCACACACAAACAAATTGTGCGTGCAAATTACTCATTTTTAAGATTTCTTTTAAAGAAAAACTCTTATTTTACTTCCCAAATGTCATTGGTTTCAAGAAGCTCTGCGAAATTATGGTACTTCTTAGCTGCCTTAACCTCTTCGATCTGTGCTGTAACGCAGTCATCGTAGGTTGGAGCATCAACATCACGGATAACACCGAGTGCTACTGGGAAGCCGTCGCCGTTGCCCATAAGAGCAAGCTTGAGCTGAAGGGTGTTGTCCTCGCAATGTGCATCGTGAACAAGGATATCCTTCTCTGTGATGCCGTTCTCGCCAATCTTTACAACCTTAAGACCGAAACCTTCCTGAACAAGTCCGAACTCACGATCCTTACCGAAGATCAATGGCTTGCCATGCTCTACATAGATAGCATTTTCTGCACGACCTGCTGAGTTATACACAGCAGCGTGAGTACCATCGTTGAAGATAACACAGTTCTGGAGAACCTCAGTTACAGAAGCGCCCTTGTGCGCATTTGCAGCCTTGAGGACCTCAACTGTGTGCTTGCCGTCAGTTGCTACGGTACGAGCAAAGAAGTGGCCACGAGCACCGAAACAGAGCTCTGCTGGGCGGAATGGATCCTCTACTGTACCATAAGGTGAAGACTTGCTGACAAAGCCACGAGGAGAGGTTGGAGAATACTGACCCTTTGTAAGACCATAAATACGGTTGTTGAGAAGGATCATGTTGAGGTTGATGTTACGACGGTTAGCGTGGATGAAGTGGTTACCACCGATAGCGAGACCGTCACCATCACCTGAAATCTGCCAAATGCTAAGATTAGGATTAGCAATCTTTGCACCTGTAGCGATAGCTGCTGCACGACCGTGAATTGTGTTCATGCCGTAAGTAGCCATATAGTGAGGCAGACGTGAAGAACATCCGATACCTGATATAACTGCTATGTTCCAAGGGTCAATGCCTATTTCTGCCATTGCCTTGTGGAGTGATGCGAGGAAGAAGTGGTCACCGCATCCAGGACACCAACGTGGCTGTCCTTTCTTATAATCGTTAGCTGTATATGCCATTTTGTTATGCTTTTTTTGTGGTTTCTTTTTATCCTAGACTTTCTAGTATTTCCAGAGTTGCTAGTTTATATTAACCTATGATCTTGTTAAATGCAGCGACAAGCTCATTAACCTTGAATGGCTGTCCCTTAACCTCATTATACTGTGCAGGTACGAAGTTATCAACCTTCATACGCAACCAAGCAGCGAGCTGACCCATGTTCTGCTCAGCAACAACTACCTTTGGATACTTCTTGAGTACCTCAGCAGTATTCTTTGGAAGTGGATTGATGAACTTGAAGTGTGCAAGGGCAACTTTCTTGCCAGCAGCACGCATCTCATCCATTGCAGCGTGGAGATGTCCGTATGTACCACCGAAACCTACGATAAGGAGCTGTGCATCATCAACATCACCTACAACCTCAAGGTCAGGAACCTGAATGTTATTGATCTTTGCCTGACGCTTGCGTGTCATAAGGTCGTGGTTCTCTGGGTTTGTAGAGATAGCGCCTGTCTTGTCGTCCTTCTCAAGACCACCGAGGATATGCTCGAAGCCCTGACGACCAGGAACAGCCCAGTAACGAGTACCATTCTCAGCACGCATATAAGGAGTCCACTTACCCTTCAATTCCTCTGGAACGTATGGAGGGTTGATAGCGTCCATCTTAGCAAGGTCAGGAAGCTTGAATGCACCTGAACCGTTAGCTACGTATGCATCTGTGAGGAGACATACAGGAGTCATGTGCTCGAGAGCTATCTTTGAAGCCTGGAAAGCAGCATCGAAGCAGTCTGTTGGGCTTGTAGCAGCGAGTACTGGCATTGGAGACTCACCATTACGGCCAAAGAGAACCTGAAGGAGGTCAGTCTGCTCAGACTTTGTTGGGAGACCAGTAGCAGGACCACCACGCTGTACGTCGATATCAACAATAGGAAGCTCCATGATAACAGCAAGGTTCATAGCCTCAGACTTAAGACAGATACCAGGACCTGATGTGCTTGTTACAGCGAGAGCACCAGCGAAGGCAGCACCAAGAGAAGAAGCACAACCTGCAATCTCATCCTCACACTGAACAGTAGTTACACCAAGTGACTTGTGCTTTGAGAGCTCATGAAGAACGTCTGTAGCAGGAGTGATAGGGTAAGAACCAAGATAGAGCTTGAGACCAGCCTTCTCAGCAGCAGCAATGAAACCATAAGCTGTTGCCTTGTTACCTGTGATATCCATATAGCGGCCAGGAGTCTTCTCCTTTGATTCTATACGGTAAACGTTAGTTGCTGAAGAATGTGTGTTGTGACCGTAGTCATAACCAGCCTGAATAACCTTGATGTTAGCCTCAGCGATTGCAGGCTTCTTGGCGAACTTCTCGCGGAGGAAGTTAGCAACGAGGTCAAGGTCACGGCTGAAGAGCCAGCATACAAGACCAAGGGCGAACATGTTACGGCACTTGAGCATAGCCTTATTGTCCATGCCTGTGTCAGCAAGAGCCTCCTTCACGATTGTTGTGATAGGGCACTGGATAACACGGTCTGGGTCGATACCCATCTCACCGAGGTAGTCCTGAGTCTCGAAAGCAGCCTTCTTGAGGTCGCTTTCACCGAATGAATCAGTATCGATGATGATAGTTGCGTTTGGCTTAGCATAGCGGTACTGAGTCTTGAGAGCAGCAGCATTCATGGCTACAAGAACATCACACTCATCACCAGGGGTATATACCTTGCTTGCACCAATGTGTACCTGGAAACCTGATACACCAGTAAGCGAGCCTTGTGGGGCGCGGATATCAGCGGGATAATCTGGGAATGTTGAGATACTGTTACCTACGGTAGCAGATACTGTAGAGAAAATGTTACCTGCAAGTTGCATTCCATCACCGGAATCACCTGAAAAGCGGACAACAACCTGGTCCAACTCCTTAACTTCTAATTGTTCTGCCATAAATGCTTTTGTTATATTTATGAGTTATAATTTTCTTCTTTTTTCCTGTCGTTTATTACAATCTGTTGCAAAAGTACATATTTTTATTGACAAAAACAAATTTTTATTCACAAATCTTTACTTTTTGTTAGTAAATTGCTGTATTCTGCACGATTATATTATATTTTAGCCTTAAGTAATGCTAAAGTTCTACTCTTTCCACTTTTACGTCTTCGTGAAGAAACATAGCCGCACATTCCTTGAATCTCTCAGGGTTTTCTGTGGTATAATATGCTATTTCTCCATTCTTTGAACATCTTTCATCCATCTCCTTATGACGGTTCAGATAGTCTTCAAGACTTGCTGCCACATATTCTCCCTGTGAAACTATTTTTATTCCTTCCGGTACTGATTTCCGCAATGCGTTCATAAGCAGAGGATAGTGGGTACAGCCTAATAATATGGTGTCAATCTCGCTGTCTTTTTCAAGGAGCTGATTGATTCTCTTCCTTACAAAGTATTCCGCTCCTTCTGTATCTGCCTCACCAGCCTCAACAATAGCAGCCCATAGAGGACAAGCCTGTCCTGTTACTTTGATATCTGGAAAGAACTTCTTTATTTCGAGTGTATAGCTCTCACTACGAACAGTTCCTTCGGTGGCTACAAGGCCAACGTGACGAGTCTTGGTTATATTGCCTATAACCTCTACTGTAGGGCGTATTACACCTAGCACACGCCTTTCAGGATCAACAAGAGGAATATCATTTTGTTGAATAGTACGAAGTGCCTTTGCAGAAGCTGTATTACAACCAAGGATTACGAGTTTACATCCCATGTCGAAGAGTTTCAGTACGGCTTCTCTTGTGAACTGATATACAACATCGAATGAGCGTGGTCCGTAAGGTGCTCTGGCATTATCCCCTAAATACAGAAAATCATACTGCGGTAGTCGTTTACACAACTGCTGCAGTATGGTCAGTCCACCATAACCGGAATCAAATACTCCTATAGGTCCAGGGGTTTTATCTCCTTTTATCATCTAATTCTATCGATTAGTAAATCTGTCACATCCTCTCCTATCATAGGATTTATATATGGAACAGCATTATTATCGGTATTGAGGATAACAATAAAATTATTCTCACTGCCTAAAGCTTTGATAGCATTATCAAGTTTATTACGAAGTGGAGCCAATGCCTCTTCCTCTGCCTTTGCAAGAAGTCTCTCTGATTCCTGCTTGAAAGCTATGTTACGCTCTAATATACTCTGCAGTTCACTCTGACGCTTCTCACGGATAGCGGATGCCATACCATTAATATTCTCAATGAAGTTCTCATATTTTTCATTGAAGTCCTTCTCTGCAAACTGTATCTCAGAATCATATTGCTTTCTCAAGTTCTCTATGCTTGCCTGAGCACTTACATAGTCAGGTGTAGCCTTGAGCACAGCATCATAACTGAAATACCCTATTCTCATCTGCTGTGCGCTGATAGGAAGCATTACGAATAATATAAATAAAAGGAGTAGATATTTTTTCATGATCACTAAACTCTAAACACTAATCTCTAAACAAAAACAAAAAAGGGCAGGCCTTCAGTCTATCGGCTGAAGTGACCTGCCCTGTATGTCGTATGTTGCTTACTTAAGCTTGTTAAGTTCAGCCTTTACCTCAGCTGTAACATCCTTTGAGCCTGCACCAACATAAAGGGCAGCACTCTGATCGAAGATGTAAGTATATTGACCAGCCTTACCTACGTTCTGAATAGCAGTCTGTACCTTCTGATATACAGGAGCTAACTTCTCCTGCTGTTGTTTCTGGAGTTCCTGCTGATTCTGAGCGTATGTCTGCTGAATCTTCTGTTGCATTTCCATAAGAGAAGATTCTGTTTCCTTCTGAGTTGTAGCATTCATAGTAGCCTTTGCCTTCTCATACTCATCAGCTTTGCGCTGGAGTTCTTCCTGCATAGCTTTGAGTTCATTCTCAAATTGTTGGGCAGAAGCCTGAAGCTCGCCATTAATCTTTGCAATTTCAGGGAGTGTGGTCATTATGCTCTGTGAATCAACATGTCCAAATTTCTGTGCCATTACAGCCATTGGAGCAAAGAGCATCATAATGATGATAAGTCTTTTCATTTTCTTTGTCGTTTTATTATTGTTTATTTTTATTCGTTATTATATCTCCGGATAATCAGGACTTTCCGGAAAAATATGGTTTTACTTTACAAAACCGGCTACAAAGTTAGTATAAAAGCGCGAAACATCAAAATTTATTCGCCATTATCAGCAAAATATTGTGAATTATTAATAATCCAACGCACTATTGAACGTTATATCCAAGTTTTTCAAGCACTTCTCTACTGATATCAATCTTTGGTGAAGCATATATCATACCATTGTCTGAAGCACGGTCTATTACCATTGAATATCCTCTCAATTCTGATATACTCTTTACAGCATTGTATATCTCCTCCTGAATTGGTGACATCAGGGATTCACGCTTCTTGAAAAGCTCACCCTCAGGACCAAAATACTTTTTCTTCAGCTCAGAGGCTTCCTTTTCTTTTTGCATTATAGCCTCCTGCTTTGCCTTCTTCTGTTCTTGGGAAAGGAATACAACTTCGTTCTGGTAATTCTTATACATTGTGGATGCTTCAAGATTGAGAGCCTCAACCTCTGCCTGCCATTTCTTTGAAACCTGGTTCAACTGTTCGTTAGCACGCTCGTATGCTGGAATATTCTTAAGGATATATTCCATATCAAGAAGGGCAAATTTCTGGGCTTTACATGAGTTACTGACACCAAATGAAAGCATTCCTAAAAGCAATGTTATTAATAGAGCTCTTGATTTCATAATTGTTGTTTTTTAGATAACTGGCAATATTACCGATTGCAAAATTATTCAGTTTTTGTTTTTAAACAAAAGAAATTTCCCTATAATATATAGAGAAATTCCCTATGTTTAGTTTAGAACTCTTGACCAAGGATGAAGTGGAACTGACTTCCACCCCTCTGTTGAATATTTTGATTAGTATATACTTTGTCAAATCCGTATGCCCAGTCTATACCCATCAGACCAACCATTGGCAGATAGATACGTACACCTACACCAGCACTTTTCTTCATACTGAATGGATTGAAATACTTGACATCGCTCCATGCATTACCTGCCTCTGCAAATGTAAGACCATAGATAGTAGTGTTACCAAGCATGAACGGATAGCGGAGTTCAAGTGAGAAACGGTCGTAAGCGTACGAGCTATATACCGATCTAACTGATGAGTTATACCCTGCTGAACCATCCTTCGATATTCTTTCATAATTTGATGACATTGACAGAGAACCATTATCATAACCACGAAGACCGATAGTTTCTGAACCATAACCGGTAGAATAGCCTGACATACCATCACCACCCATATAGAATGTTTCGAATGGGGACAGAAGATCCTTGTTGTATGAACCAAGAATACCCAACTCGATACGTGTCATGAGAACGAAACACTTTGCACCACTTGTAAGAGCTGTATAAGTCTTGCTCTTGAATTTCCACTTATGATACTCTATCCAGCGATATTTCTCTTGCTGTTCTTGATGATAGTTTTTTGATTCCCTATCTAAAGCAAGGTTCTTATAATCCTTATTGTTAAATGCTGACCAAGGTGGAGTTAATGATACTGAAAGATTAAACTCAGAACCACGACGTGGGAAGAGTTGGTTATCTGTTGAAACACGTGACAAATCAACACCCAAACTTAGGTTATTACAGTTACCTGTCTCCACAAGGAAATAGTCAAATTTACTCAACATATATCGTGTATATGAAAGCGACATTGATAACATGAAATAGTCATCAGGCCAACGAAGACGCTTACCGATACCAGCACTTGCTCCGAATAGCTTCATATACTTATCAGAATCTAAAGATCTATTAATTAGATTACTATTCTCACCATAATACCAGCTATTCATTATATTATCACTATAGTAAGAAGAGTTCACGCTTGTCTGCTTTGAATAGAAAGCGTTTACAGAGAACTGAAGTGGACGTTTACCACCAAGCCAACCAGTAGAATATCCTGCGTTATACGACTGATAGTATGTACCATTGGTCTGTGCACCTATAGAAAGCGTCTCACCATCACCAATAGGCATGAGACCTCTATGCTCTCTGTTCTTATTGAAGAGATTAGCCATAGAGAAGTTGTTAAGCTTCAAACCAATCTTACCAATTACACCTGTCTGACCCCAACCAAGAGAGAACTCTATCTGGTCGTTTGACTTCTGTTCAAGATCCCAGTTGATATCCACAGTACCATTTTCACCATCAGGCTTTATGTCTGGATTTACCTTTTCCGGATCAAAGTGACCCATTGATGCAAGCTCACGTGCAGAACGCTGAAGTGCTTCCTTAGAGAAAAGGTCACCTGGCTTAGTACGAAGCTCACGACGTACCACATTCTCATACAAACGGTTATTACCATTAATACGCACATGTGATATATGAGCCTGTGGACCTTCTATAATACGCATCTCAAGATCAATACTGTCACCAACGATATTTATTTCCGTAGGTTCAAGACGATAGAAGAGATAACCATTGTTCCAATACTCATTACCAACAGCATCCTCATCCTCAGAAAGACGCTTACTGAGCAGTTTCTGATTATATACATCACCCTTCTGCATACCAAGTATTCTACCAAGATAATCAGACGGATAAACAGTATTACCTACCCATGTAATATTACGAATATAGTATTTCTGACCTTCCTCTACCTTAAGATATACATTTACATGACGGTCATCGTATGTACTAACACTATCCTTGAGGATAGTAGCATCACGAAAACCAAGTTCGTTATACTTCTCTATAAGACCATTCTTAGCCTCAGTGAATCGCTCAGGAGTGAATTTCTTTGACTTGAACAAAGAGTAGAACTTACCAGCCTCATTGATTTTCTTCAATGCGCCCTTAGAGAAAATACCGCCCTTGATTTTCTTGTCAGTGAGATATTGATTACCATCAATAGTAATACTGTGAACTTTCGTCTTCTCCTTCTTGTCAACTTCAACATCGAGGATGACATAATTTTTCTGACTAACATCATCACGCTGACGGATAAAAATATCAGCATTCTTGAAACCCTTGTCATCGAAATACCTCTTTGCAAGAATCTTTGCACGGTCTATCATGTTAGGAGTAATCTGTGAACCTTTCAACAGACCAAGTTTTTCCTCCATATCGGTTTTCTCTGTCTTTTTCAAACCAATGTAGTTGATAGAAGAAACACGAGGAAGAGTCCTGAGATAGATGTGCAGGTATATGTCATCACCAACAATAGAGTCAGCGGCTATCTTTACCTCTGAAAAGAGTCCATGACGCCAATAACGCTTCACAGCCTCTGTAATCTCATTACCAGGAACGGCTATTTTCTGGTCTATTGACAGACCAGAGATGCTTGTAAGCATATAATCCTCATAGTCATCTACACCGCTCACGGCAATACCCTTGATAGTACACTCGCGTGCCTGTCCCGCATAATTTATATCAGGATTAACAATCTTATCCTGTGCGAAACAAGTTAAAAATGAGAAATTAAAAGTGAAGACAACTAATAGAAATCTCCGCTTGAATAGTTCACGCATTTTATCTTTAATTATCAATTTTCAATTATCTATTTTCAATTTTTTTCTTCAACCTGAGCCTCTGTCTTACCAAATCTTCTCTGGCGTGACTGATAGTCCTCAATAGCCTTATGAAGATCCTCTTCCATAAAGTCTGGCCAATATGTATCACAGAAATACAATTCTGAATATGCTATCTGCCAAAGCAGATAATTACTTATTCTCAACTCGCCTCCAGTACGAATAAGAAGCTCAGGATCAGGCATGAAGTTTGTTGCCAAATGCTCGGTAACGGTCTGCTCTGTTATATCCTCAACATTGAGCTTTCCATCCTTTACCTCTTGTGCAACATCAGCCATAGCCTTTGTTATCTCCCAACGTGAAGAATAGCTGAGAGCCACAACCATAGTCATAGCATCATTCTTTGCCGTATGTTCCTCTGTCTCAGCAAGCTTTTTTCTTACCTCGTCAGGAATACGACTCAAATCACCTATTACACGGAAACGCACGTTGTTCTTCATGAAAATCTCATCCTCAAGACTCGTGAGGACAAGTCCCATGAGTGCGGCTACCTCATCAGCCGGACGGTTCCAGTTTTCTGTAGAGAAGGTATAAAGAGTAAGATACTTCACACCAAGTCGAGTACATTCAGATGTGATTCTGCGAACAGTATCTACACCTGCCTGATGACCGTATGCACGAGGCTTACCCTTTTCCGTAGCCCAGCGTCCGTTACCATCCATAGTGATGGCTATATGTTGCGGAATTCTTGTCTTATCTAACATATAATTATATATTAAGACCCCCATATCCCCCCAAGGGGGAATTATTTGGATAGTAATTATCCTTATGGGGCATATTTATTATTTCTGATCTTTCATTTACTATATAAAGAACTCCCCCTTGGGGGGCTGGGGGGTTAATCCTTAAAGCACGTCTTACATTTCTCCCAGAAACTATATGTTAGGGATACCTGTAAATTGCTGTAGCAATCCGTGTTCTTGAATATTCCCGTACTTGAAATATGATACGGATCCTTAACACCGTCGAGCTTATCGGAAAGCGTGAAATGCATCATCCATTCCAAACCAAGATTAACCCTATCTGCAACCTTGTATTTCACACCGAATGCTATTGGCAAATTAGCAGTAAACATACCACTACTTCCTGTCATCTCAGGTGAGCCGAAAAGGTCTGATGAACTCTTCACTATTCTAGCAGGTACAGCCGACATGTCTATCGTGCCATTCTTGCAGTTCACGTATGTAAAACCAAGTCCTACTCCAATGAATGGTGTAAGTCTCTTTGCTCCACGATAGTCTCTTCCTGTTCCGTATGGAAAGAAATTATACTCATAGAGCGCGTTGAAGTCAACGAGAGTGTTCTTAAACTCGTATGGCTCTCTTGCCGATTCAACATATTTCTCCGTGTTGAAATCAGGATAATAAGTCGAGATATTCTTTGAAGAACCTTTTATTGAGCCTAATCCGAGTGCGAAACGAAGTGCCGAACGTGGATTCATCACCCTTCTGAGCATTATAGAGCCTGACGGTGATGTATTTTTTCCCGATAGAATAGCTCCATTGAAATCTCCTTCGTATGTTGTAAGTCCTAAGCCAGCTCCAAACTCCATACGATATTCTGGGTCGTCCTGCGCCATAATTCCAGAGCAGGAAAACAATATCGTTGTTGTTATAAGTGACCTAAGTTTCATTATTCTTACAGACCGTTATTTTTTATTATCCCAACCCATTTTGTTGAGACGACCTTTCCATACCTGACCGCTACCTGTGCATACAATCCAGATAAAGTAGTCATCATCTACTGCTATTGATGCAGTAGTTGCAGAAAATTCTTTTGGAAGTTTAAAAATATTATTTTCCTTCCAGCATATTCCACAGTCTTCTGAATAGTACAGCTTATTGCATTCACCTCCAATGGCAAACAAATTGCCATCGTATGCTGCAACGCTGAGGTTTCTAAGTCTTGGAAGATAATAATTATTACTTTCGTTGAATTTCTGATACATCCAAGACAGGTCTTTCTCTGTATTATCCTCTACAATCTTGCTCCAAACCTCTGCTTTTTTACTATTAGCAGAAGAATTGCCTATCACGAATGCACGCTTTACATCAGCATTACTCTCCGTTACAGAAGATACAAAGTTAATGTCTGAAGAAGGTATATACTTTGCATCATCGTCAATATCGTCATTTTTCCATGAAACGCCGTTATTAAGAGACATCATCAGCTTATTGGCATTCGACAAGGCAAACATCTCCTTGCCACATACACCTAAAACTGACTTCACGTCTGCTGATACTGTATTCCAGTTCTTTGCATCTGATGAAGAATATATTACACCACCGTCAGTAACATAAATAGTATTACCGTCAGTTGCCATTGTAGCATTTGCGCTGAAAGACCTTGTCTTTTTCAAACTGCCGTCAACAAGAGTCCTAAGCTCAGTACCACTGGCAGTCTTACCAAGTACTACAAGATTATTTTTACATATTCCTGCTTTTACGCTGGTATAGTTCTTTATTTCATTTTCAGCATCAAGCTTGTTCCAAATAATTGTGTCGGCAATCTCCTTATGAGCTACAATATCGACTTTATATTTTTTTGAAAATTGTCCAGAAGAAGAAAATATCACCAACTCTCTTGGCTGAGTGAAGTCATAATTTTGCTTGGTTATTAAAGATGTATAATATTCATCTGTAAGATTCTTGATATAAGCTAAACCACCATTTACACAACTAATAACTGTGAAATTCACATTTGTGAGATTAGTTCCAACAGGCAGAGAGTCAGGAGCATTAGTAATAATACCATTATACTGATCTATATTCAGAGTATATCCTGTTATTTTAACAGAATCATTCTCCTTACCCGAGTCAGAAGGCTTCTTCAGCTCTCCGAGAGTCAATCCAGTAATAGCTGCATCATCATACGTAACAATCTCCGTGTCATCTTTATCACCAAGACACGAAGACATCATACACACCGTAACAAAAGACAGTGCGAAAATAGATATTTTTGATTTCATTTTATC
>Ga0256872_10000399_pt1 | contig 12278 bp, 11 predicted proteins | sample RumenRJG_08RNA_FD_186119 | JGI IMG/M metagenome (GOLD analysis project Ga0256872, IMG submission 186119) | Metatranscriptome of bovine rumen microbial communities from Lethbridge, Alberta, Canada - Rumen RJG_08 (Metagenome Metatranscriptome) | ecosystem: Host-associated > Mammals > Digestive...
GTCAGGATAAAGGAGGCAGTGGCTGCGGCTTTGAATATTTCAAAAACACATATCTGTGTTTCAAAATTAGGATCGTGACAGGAGGAGCTTAATAATGACATTTGGTAAAAGACAGCTTATGATAGGTGCGCTTGTTGCGGCACTCGGTACAGCGGTATATCTTAACTGGCAGTTTTCGGGAGTACAGCCCGTATCAGTGAGCGGTGCGGAGGAGAGCAGCAGTGTATCAAAGCAGTTAGGGCAGACAACATATGTAAATACAGAGCTTTCGGGCGAGGATGCTTATTTCTCCGACAGCAGTTTAAGTTCTGATGATATCATTGATGATGACGAAGAATCCGTTGCGGAAAAATCAGAACCGGAGGTCAAGGAAACAGCGGCTGTTACTGATGATAAACTTGATAAGCTGAGCAGTGAACAGCGTGAATTTTTCCTTTCGGAAAAGGAAAAGCGTGACGATCTTTACGAGGAAACAATGGAAGATCTGAAAGACATACTTGAAGCAGCCGACCGCTCGGAAAACGCAAAGACGGAGGCGGTAAAGGCGGCTGATGCCCTTGCAAAGAACGTCAAGGCACAGAATGACATTGAAACAGAGATAAAAGCAAAGGGATTTTCCGAATGTATTGCGGCGATAAACAATTCCTGTTGTACAGTCATACTTCCGAAAAATGAGCTTAATGATGCGTCAGTTGTAACTGTCAAGGATATTGTCAGCCGTCATGCAGGGGTTGAATTTGAGAATATCACCATAACACCCGTAAATTAATGTGGAATGTGGAATGATTATTAACCATTGTCAGCAGGTTTTATATCTGACCAATATTTTAATGTCATCCTGAGCGAAGCGAAGGATCCTTAAAGATTCCTCACTACGTTCGGAATGACAAGATTTTACCGAATACTGAAAATAATAAAATTTCGTTCTGTATAAAACAAAAGTGTTGACAATCAGTTTCAGTAATGGTATAGTATTAAATGAAAGTTTAAAATCGTTTCCGGATAGAGGTGCGGTATTGCGTGTAGCATGATTGAAGCTGCCAGAGCTTTTGATTTCGTGTGAATAGCCTTGCTGCCGAAAAGTTGAATTTGGCAAATTCTGCTTTGGTCATTCATCATAGTGGTGTTTGACTGTCATCATAAAAAGACTATGATGGGGAGCTATCGTTTACGTTCTGTTTGTTCGTTGGACAGCTTGCTTTTTGTGACCGGTTATTTCTGACCGGTCTTTTATTTTGCAGGAACATTAAGCTTTCAGAAAGAATATAAAGGAGATAATGATAATGGAGAAAAAGTATAATGTTGGTATCATAGGAGCTACAGGAATGGTAGGTCAGCGTTTTGCAACACTTCTTGAAAATCATCCGTGGTTCAATGTTACAGTACTTGCAGCAAGTGCAAGAAGTGCAGGAAAAACATATGAAGAAGCAGCAGGCAACCGCTGGGCACTTGCTAAGCCTATGCCTGAATCAATGAAGAACATGGTTATCGTTGACGCTGCCGATATAGAAGCAGTTGCATCAAAGGTTGACTTTGTATTCTGTGCAGTAGATATGAAAAAAGAGGATATCCGTGCACTTGAAGAAGCTTATGCAAAGGCAGAATGTCCTGTTGTTTCAAACAACAGCGCACACCGTTTCACACCCGATGTACCTATGGTAATACCGGAGATAAACGACGATCATCTTGCAGTTATCGAGGCTCAGAGAAAGCGTCTCGGCACAAAGAGAGGTTTTGTTGCAGTTAAGTCAAACTGTTCTCTCCAGAGCTATGTTCCGGCTATTCATCCCCTTATGAAATATGGTGTAAAGAGAGTTCTTGCATGCACATATCAGGCAATATCAGGCGCAGGAAAGACATTTGAGAGATGGCCCGAAATGGTAGATAACCTTATCCCGTATATCGGCGGTGAGGAAGAAAAATCAGAGCAGGAGCCGCTCAAGATCTGGGGTAAGGTAGAGAACGGCGAGATTGTAAAGGCTCAGACACCTTCTATCACAGCTCAGTGTCTCAGAGTACCTGTTTCAGATGGTCATACAGCTGCTGTATTCGTAGATCTTGAAACAAATCCGGGTATCGAGCAGATAATCAGTGACTGGGAGAGCTATAAGGGCAAGCCGCAGGAGCTTGAGCTTCCGAGTGCGCCGAAGCAGTTCCTCCACTATTTCAGAGAGAACGACAGACCTCAGATAAAGTCAGAGCGTAACCTTGAAAACGGCATGGCTGTTTCAGTAGGCAGACTCAGAGAGGATACACAGTACACACTGAAATTCGTTTGTATGTCACACAACACACTCAGAGGTGCAGCAGGCGGCGCAGTTCTTCTTGCAGAGCTTCTTTGTGCAGAGGGCTACATGGATAAATAATTGTCGGAAATATAACCGATGAATATAATATACAGAACGATAATATATTTATAAATGACTAAGGAGGTAAAACCAATGGCAGATCATATTTTTTCAGGTTCGGCAGTTGCTATCGTTACACCTATGAATAATGACGGCAGCATAAATTATGATGAATACGGCAAGCTTATTGATTTCCAGATAAACAACGGTACAGATGCTATCGTTGCATGCGGTACAACAGGCGAATCAGCTACAATGTCAAAGGAAGAACATTGTAAGGTGATAGATTATACCATTAAGAGAGTTGCAAAGCGTGTACCGGTAATAGCAGGAACAGGCAGCAACGATACAGTTTTTGCAGCAGAGCTTTCCGTTGAGGCAGAGCAGCTTGGCGCAGACGCTATACTTTCAGTTACACCTTACTATAACAAGACTTCACAGAGCGGTCTTATAAATCATTACAACTATATTGCAGACAGAATAAATATACCGATGATACTTTATAATGTACCGTCAAGAACAGGCTGCAATATAAAGCCGGAAACATATGCAGAGCTTGCAAAGCACCCGATGATAAGGGCAACAAAGGAAGCAAACGGCGATATATCCGCACTTACAAGAACAATGGCACTTTGCGGTGACCAGCTTGATGTATATAGCGGTGAGGACAGTCAGGCATATGTTATAACAGCTATGGGCGGACAGGGCGTAATTTCTGTATTCGCAAACATCTGTCCGAGAGAGAGCCACGAGCTTATCGCACGTGCATTGAACGGTGATTTCAAGGGCAGCTTTGAGATGCAGAAGTATTATATAGAGCTTATGGATGCACTTTTCTCAGATGTTAACCCGATACCTGTAAAGGCAGCTATGAATCTTCTCGGATTTAACTGCGGTCCATGCAGAATGCCGCTTGCTCCTATGACTGAAAAGGGCTTCAATGCTCTCAGAGAGTGCCTTGTAAAGTACGGACTTATCCATTAAGATATAAACAGAAGTTAAAAAAGCTTCGCTCAGGTGATAAAAATGATGAATGTTACAAATATTATTATAACAGGCTGCTCGGGAAAAATGGGCGCAAGCGTTATAAATGCTGCGTCGGGCAGAGATGATGTAAAGATCGTTGCAGGTGTTGATATAACTGCTCCTGTGAATCCGGATTTTGAATATGCAAAGGAATTTTCGGCACTTAAAACAGAGGCTGATGTTATCGTTGATTTTTCTAATCCGGCTGTATTAAGCTCAATGCTTGAATACGCACAGGCTAAAAAGCTGCCTGTTGTTATATGCACAACAGGTTTCAGCGATGAGCAGCTTAAAATGATAGACGAAGCTTCAAAAAATATACCGGTATTCCGTTCGGGAAATATGTCTTTGGGTATAAATCTTATCATAGAGCTTGCAAAGAAAGCATCTGCTGTTCTTGTTGACGGATTTGACGTTGAGATAATCGAACAGCACCATAATTTAAAGCTTGATGCTCCGAGCGGTACGGCACTTATGATAGCTGATGCTGTAAAAGAGGTAAAGACGGACGCAGAATATGTTTATGACCGTCATTCATACAGAAAAAAGCGTGACAAGAGAGAAGTCGGCATACATTCTGTAAGAGGCGGAAATATCGTAGGTGAGCACGAGATAATCTTTGCCGGACAGGACGAGATACTCAAAATAAGCCACAGCGCACGTTCAAAGACAGTATTTGCCGTAGGTGCTCTTAATGCCGCAGTTTTCCTTAAAGGCAAGCAGCCGGGAATGTATAATATGTCAGATCTTCTTTCATCAAAATAAATTTCTTACAGAAAGGCGGTAAAAGAAATGAAACCTGCTATTAATGTATATGAGGATATAACACTTGTTATCCTTCAGAATATCCCTGCCGAGATAAGCTTTGTTACAGAAGTATTTGAAAAGATAGCTGCAATGGGAGTTGATGTCGATATGATATCGCTTTCACCTGCACAAAGCTCACAGACGAGTCTTTCTTTCACGATACATGATGATGATCTTGTAAAGATACTCAGCTATACTTCAAAGCTCAATGACGGAAATATAAAGGTTATTGTAAGCAGCGGCAACTGTAAGATATCTATTGATGATGCTGATATGGAGAATTGTCCGGGTGTTGCGGCAAAGGTATTCGGTACTGTCGCAAAGGCAAAGACGGATATAAGACTTATAACAACGAGTGAATCACAGATATCACTTCTTGTTACAAAGTCAGATCTTGACGCTGCTCATGCTGCTCTGGATGAGCTTGGCAAGGATTAATATTTATATAATCGAGTAGGGCGGAAATTCTCCGCCCTCTCACACCACCGTACGTGCCGTTCGGCATACGGCGGTTCAATCTAATTTCAAAGTATGTTGTTTAAGATAGTAATCTAAAGGACTGACTAAGCCTCGCTTGGTCAGTTTTTCCTTTGTGATTGCCCACTTAATCGTGCGGTTGTTTGCAACAGCAATATATCTGTCGCCCATTCCGCTAACCTTATGTGCCATATTAGGTGACACTCCGAGTTTCTTTAATCCCCATTCCCGCTTCTTACGCACTTTCCATTGTTTCCAGATAATGACTATCATTTGTACTCTCAGATGTTCGTCTATCCTTTTAATCGCTGATTTCATATCTCCAAGGGCAAAATAGTTAATCCACCCCCTGACTACCGCATTGATTTTCGCTATACGGTGTGTCAAGTCAATACTCCAACTCCTTTTACAGAGTTTCTTAATCGTTCTTTTGAACTTAGCAACAGATTCCTTGTGCGGTCGTGCTTTCCAGCCGTCTTTGGATTTCCAGAAGCTAAAGCCTAAATATTTCAGGTTAGTCGGCTTGGTGATATGGGTTTTGGTTGCATTTACCTTTAAACCGAGTTTTCCTTCTATCCAACTTGTTATCGAATACATTACCCTCTTTGCTGAAGCTTCGCTTTTTACTGCAATTACACAATCGTCTGCGTATCTTGTAAAACGAAGTCCTCTTGCTTCAAGCTCTTTGTCAAGCTCATTAAGCATAATATTACTCAATAACGGTGACAGGTTGCCTCCTTATGCCGAGCAAGATATTATGCGGAGAAAAGCTGATTTACAGGCATATATACTACATTTTCAAAATAATAACTCCGCATAATAAATCACTTTAAAGAGTTAAGAAACGACAGAAGATCTTGATCCTTAGTCCAGTCAGGAAAATCCATTTCCTGTGTCACTTTTGGTGCAAGAGCGGTGATTGCTTCATTTTTCAGCCTGTTGTCAGCTTTAGCATAGATCATAGTTGTTGAAATATCCTCGTGTCCCAGAAAATCACGGATATATACGATATTGATACCTGACGCAAGCATATGCATTGCCTTGCTGTGTCGAAAAACATGAGCATGAATATCATCGGGAAATGTATCATCCGAGCAGCTTATCTGCTGAGCATACTTGTCAATAATATAATTCACTCCGTCTCTGCTCAATCTTCTGTGTTGTCTGTTCAATAATAAAGGCTGAGATAGGTCCTGGATATTACGCTGACGTTTAATATACTCATCAACAAGTTTTGCAGTATTAAACGAAACTGTAACGGTACGGTGTTTGTTTCCCTTACCATGCAGATGAACAAGAGCGGACTTAGTATCTATGTCACGGATATTAAGGTTACAAAGCTCCTGAGCACGGCATCCGCTATCATAAAGAAGAGTAAGTACCGTTCTGTGACGCAAGCCGGTGGAATCGTTAAGATCAGGTTTGTTAATCAGCAATTTTATCTGTTCAGAACTCAGATATACAATTTCTGAAGGAACATATTTTGCTGATTTTATGTTTTGCACTGATTGAACAGAAGATAAATTTTCAATACATTCTGTACCTGCATATTCTGCAAAGGATTTCAAAGCAGCAAGCCTTTGATTCGTTGTTGAAACTGATGCTTTTCTGCTTCTGAGCCATTCAAGAAATTCCGTGATAGTATTACGGTTAAAATCAGCCATAGAAAATCGGTTCAGTTTTATACACTTGTATTCTGTAATGAAATGTACAAACAACTTGAAGGTATCACGATAACTGAGAATAGTATTTTTAGAGTAATTTCTCTGATACGGAAGATAGTCAGTAAGAAAATCCGTTATCAAAGATGCAAAGTCAGCGGTATTCTTTTTCATTGAAACGTACCTCTTCTATGATATCGGGATATCCGATATCAAGTTTTTCTCTGATCATCGGAAATAATGACGCTGTCAGTTTCAGATAATATGCAGTTTCTTCAAAGCTTTCATGTCCGAGCATAGTACGCATATACGGAATGTAAGCATACAAATCTTTATTTTCCAAAGTCCATTTTTTCAAAAGATTGACGCAGTAAGTATGGCGGAAATCATGAACTCTCGGACCTTTTCCTGTATGTGGAATACCTGCTTTGTCAAGATACCGTCTGAAATTATGATATACATTTCCTAAGGTCATTTCTTTACCGGGACGTATCATGAAAAAGTATTCGTCATCAGAAGACATGGAATGTATCTCGTTTTTGATTTCTATGCACTTTTCTGCAAGCTGTGGTTGGATCGGAATCATGCGGTCTTTGTGGTTTTTGCCGTCACGTACAAGAATATATCTTTCTTCAAGATTCATATCCTTTATTCTAACAAGCCTTAATTCAGATACTCTCATGCCACTGGTATAGAGAATACGAAAGAATACAGGCATGACCAATGAGCGATATGGACATAATCCGGAAACAGATTGACTTTTATCTACAGCTTCAAAAAATCGTTTCAACTCATCGTCAGTATATATGTGTGCATTGTATTTTGGCGGATGATTGGTAATACCCTTTGGCGGAACATAAGCGGAAAAACCTATGCCGCAAAGATATTTACAAAATACACGCAGAGAACTGATGCGGTTGCAATGATTAGCAGCACTTTCATAGCTTCGTTTCTGGCACCATTTTACGCAGAGTTCCTTTGTGATATTTTTTTCTTTCAAATTAGTCGTACAAAGATACTCATCAATACGCTTGAATGCTTTTTCTTCAGTTTGATATTTGAATCCAAGGGAACGTTTAAGTGTTATTAGTTCCTGAAACTCTGAGTGGAAAACACTTTTGAATACAGTTTTACTCATGATCAGTTTCCTCCATGGGAAGAACACATTCACGAAGCTTTTGAAGATCCGTTTTCAGATATATTCCGGTAACGTCAATATCCGAATGACCAAGAATGGACGTGATCACAGGAAGAGGAGTTTCCATATCAAGCAGCATTGAGCCGGCTGAATGACGCAGTGAATGAAATCCGGAATGCTTATTCTTATCCTTACGAAGTCCTGCTTTGTTCATATATCTGACAATTTGCTGCTGCATATGATTATTATCGGATAAAGGATCAAATGGCGGCATATGTTTGATGAAAACGTAATTCGTTTCAAAGTATTTTGGTCGCCCGTTCCTGATGTAATCAATCACTGCCCAACCTACAGCATCCGGAATCGGAAGTGTGACAGGCTTTAGAGTTTTATGCTGAACAAAAGAAAGCTGCTTTTTGTTCCAGTCAAAATTATCAAAACGAAGATTTTTGATATCACCGATCCTGATGCCAAGTATACAGGCAAGTAATATCATAGCATAATCTCTTTTTCCGGTCGGGTTATTACGATCTATCGCAAGAAGAGTGTTGGTCAGCTCATCCTGTTTCCATACAGAAGGGATTTTAGCATTTCTTGATATTTTCGGCATATGAATCTCGGATGCAATATCTGTATCAATATGGTTGCTTTCATTAAGGAAACGAAGAAAATGTCTTAAACCGCATACTTTCTGTTCAACCGTTTTAAAGCTGTAGCCTGCTAAGGTTTTCAAATATTCATGACAGAACTTTGTTGTTAGATCATTAATGCCATTTAATGATCTTTGACATAGAAAGTCCAGAAAGACCTTTGAGGAAGAAAGATAATGCTCAACGGTGCATTTTGACAGTTCTGATCCGTTCAAATATCTGCTGTATTCTGAAAAGATGATCTCAAGATCTGGTCTTAGGCTTATCGGATTTCTTGAAGCATGATACCTTCTGGTCAGTACCCTATGAAGACGATAATCCTCCAGCATATGTATCACCCTCAGAAGCTGTACTCTTTGCTGAGACAGATTCCCTTCATCATACTTTGTCTTGAAATTGTATTTTTCTTCAAGGTATTCAAGACCACGTTCCATATCAAATTCGGTATCGCCATATCTTTCTGTCAGGAAAAGCCGTATTTTCCTCCATTCGTTCCGGTAAAATCTGATCGTAGCAGGATTGTAATGGTTCTGCTCCAACAGCCTTTCAAGACCGTCTGTTATTTCGCTCAACTGCATTTAAACTGCCCCTTTCTATATTCAGGATAGTTTAAGCATAGCAGATATTTTTCTGAAATTGCAGACTGTTTATTATATTTTTTCAGTAGCATAATGAAAGTTTGGGGATATATATTATGCCGAGTTTAAAAGCATATTTTGTCGATCATACCTATATTTTCTTACATCAACTCCGCATAATGTTTTTCTCGGCATAAGGAAATTTATGCAAAGCTCGGCATAAGCCTCCTTGCGGTGTACCGACTTCTGTTGATTCGTATTTACCGTTTACCATTACTCCCGCTTTCAGATACTTTCTGATTAATGATTCCGTATCTCCGTCGTGAATAACCCGTCCGACATAACTCATCAGCTTGTCCTGCGGTACATTGTCGAAGAACTTTTCAAGGTCAATATCAACTATCCAGGTGTAATCCTCATTGAAATATTCCAGCAATTTTCGTATTGCCTGCTCACAGCTCCTGTATGGTCTGAACCCATAGCTGTGGTCACTGAATAACGGCTCAAATATCGGACTTAAAACCTGAGTGATTGCTTGCTCGATTGTTCTGTCAACTACTGTGGGAATTCCGAGCTTTCGTACTCCACCGTTTGACTTCGGGATTTCTACCCTCAGTACCGGCTGCGGTCTATACTTTCTTTCTCGGATTTGCTGTTTGATACTCTTCCAATTCTTCTCCAGATATTCATCCAGTTCCTGAACTGTTATGCCGTCGACTCCTCCTGCACCTTTGTTGGCGTATACTTGCTTTTTGGCAAGTCGGATGTTTTCGTCACTAAGTATCTTTTCAAGCATTTCTGACATACTTCCGTCTTTCTCCTTTCCGCTTCTCCGTACATCCTTTATGTTATATGGTTTACCCTCATATACGTTTCGGGATTGCCATTTGTCAAGGTTGGTTCGGAGAACATACATTCTGATTAACGTTTTAAATTGTTCGGTCCTTCCCGATAATTCGGTACTATGACCTCGGCTGACTTCTCACAGTTCGTTGTTACTATGTCGGCTTTGGAATCACTATTCCCACCACACCTGTGAGACCTCACGGGATAAATCAATACTCTTTCCTCGTCTACCTGTCTGATTTACACATTAAGGTTACGGTTACCTTTTGGGCTTCGATGTCTTGAGTCATCTTACCCGCTTAATGCGCCTTTGTATCAGGTTTCTGTTCGTCAGGCTACGATTTCGCTATCCCTTCTTCTCGCCTGAACCTCACGATTCAAGCCTTGGGAGTCGCTTTCGGGTTAGTCGGTAACTACCTCCCAGCGGACTTTCACCGCAGAGCATTGATATGCCCGTCATACTCAAAAAATCAGCTCCCTGAAAACAGGGAGCTGAAAAATTATTTTGCCTTTGTTTCTACTTCTTTGAGTGCAAGAGCGATAAAATCGTCAAGCGGCATACTGCCCATATCGGCATTCTTGCGTGAACGTACCGATACTGTACCGTTCTCTACCTCTTTATTTCCGATAACGAGCATGTACGGTATCTTTTCAAGCTGTGCTTCACGTATCTTATAGCCTATCTTCTCACTTCTTATATCACTTGTTACACGAAGTCCTGCATCTGCAAGCTTTGCCTCTATCTCCTTCGCCTTGTCTGCAAGGTTTTCGCTGAGCGGCATTACTCTTACCTGTTCGGGACTGAGCCAGAGCGGAAGTGCACCTGCGAAATGCTCAAGCATATATGCAAGTGTTCTTTCGTAACAGCCGAGTGATGTTCTGTGTATGATATATGGCAGCTTCTTCTGACCATCCTTATCAATGTAGTACATTCCGAATTTCTCTGCAAGGAGCATGTCTATCTGTATCGTAACAATAGTATCTTCTTTTCCGAATACATTCTTATACTGTATATCAAGCTTCGGACCGTAGAATGCAGCCTCGTCAATACCTACTTCGTATTTAAGACCTATATTGTCGAGTATCTTCTTCATAACTGCCTGTGCTTCTTCCCACTGCTCAGGTGTGCCTTCATACTTATTGTTCGGGTTTGCAGGATCCCACTGTGAGAATCTGAATGTACAGTCCTCAAGAAGTCCTACCGTTTCAAGACAATACTTTGCAAGCTCCAGACAGCCTTTGAATTCCTCTTCAAGCTGGTCGGGACGGAGTATATAATGTCCTTCGGAAATAGTAAACTGTCTTACACGGATAAGTCCGTGCATCTCACCTGATGCTTCATTTCTGAAAAGTGTTGATGTTTCCGTAAGACGCATAGGCAGGTCACGGTATGAACGCTGCTTGTTAAGATATACCTGATACTGGAAAGGACATGTCATTGGACGAAGTGCAAAGCATTCCTTTGTTTCATCGTTGGGATCACCTAAAACAAACATTCCGTCAAGATAATGATCCCAGTGACCTGAAATTTTGTAAAGCTCTCTTTTTGCAAGGAGCGGTGTTTTTGTAAGCAGACAGCCTTTTTTCTGCTCGACATCTTCTACCCATCTCTGCAAAAGCTGTATAACTCTTGTACCCTTCGGGAGAAGTACGGGAAGTCCCTGACCTACATAATCTACAGTTGTGAAATATTCAAGCTCACGTCCAATTTTATTGTGGTCACGGAGTTTTGCTTCTTCAAGCATTTTCAGATGCTCTTCAAGCATTGATGCTTTCGGGAATGATACACCATATACTCTGCAAAGCTGTGCATTCTTGCTGTCGCCTCTCCAGTATGCACCTGTACATGCCGTAAGCTTCACAGCCTTTATATTTGCAACGCTCATAAGATGAGGACCTGCACAAAGGTCTGTAAACTCGCCCTGCTTGTAGAAGCTTATCGGCTCGCCCTTATCTGAATGCTCCTTGCAAAGCTCTACCTTGTACGGCTCATTCATATCTTCAAGAAGCTTTACAGCTTCATCGGGCTGGAGCATAAATCTCTCTACTTCAAAGCCTTCCTTTACTATCTTCTTCATCTCAGCCGTTATCTTTTCAAGATCATCGGGTGAGAAAGGCTTTTCAACATCGAAATCATAATAAAATCCGCTGTCGATAGCAGGTCCTATTGCAAATTTTGCATTCGGGAAAAGTCTTTTTACAGCCTGTGCAAGAACATGTGAGCTTGTGTGCCAGAATACCTTTTTACCGTCTGTTTCGTCAAACGTAACTATTTCAAGCTTACAGTCCTTTTCAACAGGTGTTCTCAGGTCGCATACAACGCCGTCTATCCTGCACACACATGCCGACTTATAAAGTCCTGCTCCGAGCGACTTTGCAATATCAGCCGCCGTTGTTCCGTTTTCAAACTCCTTTACAATTCCGTCTTTAAGTTCTACCTTGATCATAATTATTACCTCCTGATCATAATTTTTTCTGCACCGAAATAAAAAATCCCCGCACCCAAGCCAATAGGCTCAGGGGCGAGGCATAAAGCTCCACGGTTCCACCCTGTTTAAACGGCATAATACCGTCACTCAGTGAGTTAAACTCAACACCTTTAACGCAGGCTTACGTTACGGCTTAGAGAAAAAATTCAGTTCGCCGTACTGCTCCAAGGCGGTTTCGGATCTCCGATGTACACGGCAGCTTTCAGCCGGTGACTGCCACTCTCTGACCACATCTGCGGATATCCGCTTCCTTTTCAA
>Ga0256872_10000405_pt1 | contig 12134 bp, 3 predicted proteins | sample RumenRJG_08RNA_FD_186119 | JGI IMG/M metagenome (GOLD analysis project Ga0256872, IMG submission 186119) | Metatranscriptome of bovine rumen microbial communities from Lethbridge, Alberta, Canada - Rumen RJG_08 (Metagenome Metatranscriptome) | ecosystem: Host-associated > Mammals > Digestive...
GTTGTTGAAATTTGTATTGGAATAGTCAAATTCTTCGTAATATAAAATGATATTTTTGCGTTCAATTTTTTATTATCTATTTTTTTTTCGATTTTTGAAAATTTCAAAATGAATTCTTGTTTATCTTCTTTATATATTAATTCAGGCTCTTCCTCTATTTGATTTCCTTCTAGCTTTTCAATTGAATAATTGTTTCTCCATTTATCAAAAAGTAAATTTGATTTTTCAAATTTGAAAGCCAAGCTTATTTCTAAATTTAATGGAGAGAAATCATAGGCATATTTCAAATTATTATCTTTAAAGAAAAATCCGTAATTACTTTCAAATATAATATTTAATGGAATAAATTCAAAATTAAAATTAAATGGAATTTGTAGACACATATCTTTCTCTTCAACTAATTCGAAATTTAATTCACCAGAAGCTTTATTATATTCTTCTTCTTCAAGTATAAGATCAAAAGGAATTTCAAATTTAATAATAATTGGTTCATTAGGTTTTGTTATTGGATTTATACTTAATTGCTTTGTAATTAAACTTTTCTCTTTGAAATTTAATGAAGATTTTATGCTTTTATCAATGAATGAAATTATATTAAATTTGATGTTTTCTCCATGATATAAAGATGGTATAATAGAATTAATATCTTGATTATATGTTTTGAGACAAAATTGCAACTTACTATCAGTTGATAAAGATATATAGGGTGTTGAAATATTTAAATCGAAAGCTTCAAATACTATTTCTTTATTTGTTAATTTAATATCATTTAATCTAGTTACATTAAATTCTTTAGGTATTATGTTTTTATTTTTATCAGTCATACTTATAATATTTCCATAAGAATTATATGTATTTAATAAATTTTCTAAATCTTTCATAACATTGTCTTTGAAATTCCCAAATTCAATGCATTTTAAATTAATTTTATCTAAATGAAAATCTTTTAATCTTGGCCTTTTCATATCTATTTCTTTTATTTCTTTTAATAATTTTGCAGTATCCTCTTTATAACCTTGTAACAATCTTATATTATCTATATGCTCGTTCAAATTATTTATTAATTTCCTGAAATTTTCAAAAAATTTATTCATACTAATAAATAAAATATCACTTTCTAAGTCAGTGGATATTTCTTTACCATTTAATTCCAAAATTGGTTTAACTATTGCTTCATCTAATACTAATTTTCTCATTTCAATTTGGTATATATTTTTTAACTTGTCAACTGATTCATTATCAAGACTTTTTATGATTTCCTTCTTACCGGATAATCTTTTTGAACCTGATTTTCCTTTATAATAAACATATAGGTGATTTTCAGAAAAGGCATAAAAAACTGGCTTATATTCTATTAGAAGAACTTTTGCTTTTTCAATTTCTAATGATTCAATTTCTTCAGGATTTTCCAATTTAAATGTTGTAATTTCAATTGTACTTTCTTTGCCGTCTGAAAAAATCTTATTCTTTTCATTATCATCAAAAGGAATCATTTTAATATTTGTCGCTACTTTATTTACTTCGACAAAATTTGTTCTGTCTTCCGATTTTAAAGTATTTAATTTATTATAATCCTCTTTATAATTATTTATATTTGTATTGAATTTCATTAATTTCTCTTCTTTATTATGCTTTCTATCGCTCAAATCTTTTTCTTTTTCCGTCATATAATTTTTTTCAATTTCTTCATTAATTGTCTCTATTATATTTGTATATAAATTATTTTTATTTGTCCTATAATATTTATTAAATAACTTCTGTAAATTTTGAATTCTTTCTTCGAAATATTTAGGATAATTTTTGAAATCTTCTTTGTTTTTTGAGTTAGCTATTTCTTCAACTAAAGTCGTTATCTTGCAAAAATATTTATAATCTTCATTTATTTCACCTTTTTCATCAAAGATATTTCCTGTAAATAATTCATTTATTTTATCTTCAAAAATAATAAACATAATTTTTTCTACTAAATTTTCAATTACTGAAGTAAATATTTTATTTTCTTCTTCAGTTGTTGTCGAAACCTGACTTAAAAATTGTAAATAATTATAAAAATATTCTATTCTTGGATTATATAAGTCCTTAGGTATATTAATTTTATCATTTAGAAGCATTAACCAATTTAAATTTGAGCATGGATAACTTTCTAATCTTTTTAAAATATTTCTAACTAGAGAAGATTGAATAGCTTTACCATTAATAGAATTATTTGCATTTTCATTATTCTCCATATATGAATTATCTCCAAAAATTCTGAGAAAATGTATAAAAATAGGAAATTTATTGTTTGATTTCTCTATAGAAGATAAATAATCTATCAATTTTTTTTCAGTATAATTTTCTCTATTATCTAATAAGAAATAAATAATATTCGGATATTGATTATATTTTTTATTGAAATTCTTTAACCAATTTGGTTCATTAACAAAAAATAAATCTTTATAATCTAAATCAATTTTTTTCTTCTTCATTTTCTGGTAAATATTTATATAAATTTTCTAAAAATTCAAAAACATTATTGTATGGATGTTCTGGATTCTTTAATTTTTTTATTATATTAAGTCTGGAATTAATTTTTTCTTCATTTTTTATTTTTTCTTCATCTTTTTCTTTTTCTTCTTCCCCTTCTTCTTTTTCTTCAATATTGTCTTCTTGATTTTCTTCATCAATTCCTTCTTCATTATTTTCTTCTTCCACTCTTTCCTCTTCTTTTTTATCTTTTTCTTCTTTATCTCCCTTTTCCTCATCAATTTTTTCTTCTTTTATAATAGGCATATTTTTAAGAATAATATTATCAAATAAATCGAATATATCATCTAGTAGTTTTAAAAAAGTTTCATAATTTTTTTCTTTTAATTTTATAACTTCTTTAAAAAAAGTTTTAGCATATGTTGAGGGTAGTCCAGATGAGAAAAATATACCTTTCTGAACTTCTTTTGAATTCTCCTCCAATTCATCATCTTTATCGGATTCTATAGGCTTTTCCAATGCGAATAATGGAATTAAATCCTTTACATCAATTTCAGGAATTAATAAAGTGAATTTTGGCAATAAAAAGTCTACATGTCCAGAAGCCCAATATTTGTCTTGTTCTGTTGAATAATCCCCTTTTATAAATCTATTTAATTCTATTCTTAAGTTGTTGAGATTTAAATAAGAACGATTAATATTATATAATGAAAATAAAATGCAAGAACGAAGTTGAATTTTAAAATCACTGATGATTTCTTTTTTTTTCTCTGGTTGACTTATATTTTTCCAAATATTCTTTAATAAATTATCTATAATTGTAGCTAATGATTCATCTAAATCTTTTTTATCCATAAATTTTTCTAATTTTAAGTAAATCGAATACCATTTTGATTCATCTGTTAAATCAACAACCCAATCCATTATTTTTGAATAGTATATCAATAGATCAAGAGCTCTTTGAAAGATTGTATTATTAGTAAACATTTTAGTTTTAATAGGAGGAAATACAGAAATATAATTTTTTTCTTCCTTCTTTTCATTTTTTTTTGCTTCAATTAATTTTCTCATCGTCTTTTCTGCTTTTTCAAATTGAGCTTTATCAAGTCCAATATAACCTAATTTATCAATATATTTTTTACTTTCTTCTCTTAATTCATCTTGAAGTTCAGATTTTAACTTATTTAATTTTAATTCTATTTCAGCTTTTTCTTTTTTGTTTTGCTTTTCATAATATTTTTGAATAAGCTTTTTATTAAAAAACTCATTATATTTTTTATACCAATCATTTATTTTATTATCTATTAATGTATAATCAGTTTCATCATAATTTTCAAGTTTTATTTTTTTAAGTTCATCTAATCTTTTAAGTAATTCTTCAGAATTGTTTTTATCCTTTAAGTCAATAGTTTCTAATAATTCTTCTATTTTTCCATCATTATTTATGCAATTTAAAAAATATTTATCCTTTAATATTCCTTGCAAATTAATAAAAAACGAAATAATTTTTATTAAAGTTGGATCTTCTAAAATCTTATTTTTTTCTTCTTCTTTATAATCATTTTTATTTGTGATAATAACGTGAGAAATTATTTTATTTACAATAATAAGTAAATCTTTTTTAAATCCTTTTATATTTAATGAATCAATATCAATATGCTTTTTCTCAACAATTTCTTGATTTATATTACTTTCACTTTCCTTAAGTTTTAATTCTTTGTATTTTCCTTGAAAATCCTCTTTCTTTAATTTCATTTGATCTTCTTTGCTCCCTTCAATATTCTCTTTTTCTTTTTCCAAATCTTTTTTTTCAGTTTTTATATTTATTCTCTCACCTCTTTGATGCTCACCAGGTCTTTTATTTTCTTTTTTATCAGATTCTTTGAAATCTTCTTCTTCCTTGTTAGGCTTTTTAGAATCTTTTGATTTACTTTTGGAATTTCCTGATTCTCCTGATTTTTTTGATCTACTACTAAACTTTCCAGTTTTTTTAGAATCTTTTGAATTGCTTCTTGAACTACTTTGTGATTTTGAACTTCTTGAACTTTTTGAACCACTCCTAGATTTTCCTGAATCCCTTGATTTCTTAGAATTATTGGATTTACTCCTTGATTTACCTGATGATTTTGAAATTTTTGAATCTTTAGATTTACTCCTAGATTTATGACTATTATCTGACTTGACTGATTTTGAATCTATAGATTTCTTTGAATTATTATTTGTTTTATCTAATTCCTTTTTTTCCTCATTATTTTTATCATCTTCCTTTTTAAAAGAAATTTCTTCATATAATTCAGGATATGAATAAAGAATAGACAAAGCTTGATTTAATAAATCTTCAGAATTTTCTCCTTTTTCAGCGAGTTCATACAAAAGATTCAGATTTTCATTATCTTCAATATTTGACTGTTTTAAATAATTATCAATATTTTTAAATGAAATTGAAAATATGAAATCGTTTTTAAGTAAAGCATATAATAAAATATATTTTCCTTGAGCATATTTCAAGTAATTTTCATTAGACATAGAAGGTTTTGAAATTTGCTTAATCTTAAAAGTTTCTTTTATTTTTGGATTAATTTTCTCTCTTTTTAAAAATTCGTCAATTACATTTTGTACAATTTGTAATAAGGAATAATCTTTTACTTTTATGTCATAAATTTTTTTTTTGAGTTTCTGAAATTTTATTTTTCAATTGACTTAAATATTTATATTCACATGAGCCAATTAATTGAACAAGTAAACTAAAATCTAATTTTGATTTAGGTTTTGAGAGATTTTCCAAAAGCTCATTTATTTCACTATATTTTTGTTCTGCCTCATTTTCATTTTTATTAATGTTATTTTTCAAAATAGGAGAAGGATCTTTGCAAAATACTTCTAAAAGTTTTTTTTTTAATTCTTCCGGATTATCATATGAAACAGAATAACAATCTTCTATTGCGCTTATTACCTGCTCATTAAAATCATCTCTATTATTTATTGAATTAAAAACAAAATTCAAAGTTCTCCCTGAAAATTGCTTTTTACCAGCAAATTTATCTATTTCTTTTTTAGATAAATTCTTAGCAAATTGATGGACATTTGCGAATCTTGCAGCCATTTCAGTTGCATTTAATTTCATCCCAGATTCATTGACGCCTTTATCTTTTTTAAATAAGCCATTCTGTTTGAAAAGACCTGATAAAACTAGTCCAGAAGAAATATTTGATTCATCATTTTCAAAAAGACTAAAAACTACATTTTTATTTAAAAATCCTTCACTTAATTTTTTGCTTGGATCAACATCTATACTATTATAAGTCATAAAAAGACGAAAATTTTCATGAATTTTATATTTAGGGTTTGTTGCTGTCCTTGAATAATAATAGTCAGATCCTTTTTCGAATAAATTTAAATAAGGATTAATTGGGTCGCATAAAGAAAGAATTCTTTCTGCTAATTCTGGTTGAGCTTTTTCAATTCCATCTAAATTTACCCATAATCCTTCTATCATTGCCTTTACAAAAGGAGAGTCTTCATTAACTAAATGCTTAATAAATGATAATTCTGAATATATTTTATTTTTTAATTCATTAATTAAACTCTCATGCTCATCTAATATTTCCTTAGGATATGTTCTTATAGTTTCCAAAATTTTCCTGAATTTATCAGGTTTCCATGAATTTGGCGAATCTATAGTTATATTCTCGATTATAATATCTGATAATTCTGGAATTTCTACAACTTTATTAAATATTTCCTTTAATTCGTCAATTTCTTCCTTTGATAATTCTGATTTTGGAGTTATTTGTCCTGTAATTACTGAAACACCACTATCATTATTTAAATCTATATTGATTAATTTTTCTCCACAAGCCTCAGCAAAAGTTCTTATTAAATATCCTTTACCTGATCCAGATGGCCCGTTTATAATACATATTATATTTGCTTTAACCGCTAAAAGAAGAAATATAGCAGCTTCTCTTTGAGATAATGTGAAAGATAAAAATTTTTTTTCTATTGTATTACGTTCCTTTTCTGATAAAATATTTCTTAATTTATATTTAATTCCTCCAACACAAAAATAAAAGTCTCCGTCTATTTCATCATCATCTTCATCTTGCTCTTCATTTTCTTCATTAATAAATTCTTCATAATCATAATTAAATATTGGCCAAAATTCTTCTTTATTATAACCTAAGTATTCTGTAGCCTTTTCAATATATGAAGATTGACTGAATTTATGAGCCAATAATAATTTTACAAGGTTTTTATATCCAATTATATTATTTTCATCATTTTTTCTAAAGAGAATAAATTTTCTGAAATCATTAAGGGAAAAAAGTTCTTTTAATTGATTTGAATTAGTAAAATTAAGCATTTTTATAAAATCATTAACATAATATATTTTTTCATTTTCAAAGTTTGTACCTTTGAACATTATTTCAGAAATAATATTATATTCTTCCTTAGTATAATCTGGTACATTACATAAAATCGAATTTAATTTTATGGCTTCTGGTAGCATATCATAAGAAGCACCTTTTGAACTTGGATCAAATGTTACAATTAGATTATAAATACCTTTATCAATTGTTCCTGTAGAAATCAAAATTTGTTTTCTTGATTTATCAAACACTGGTATTAAAGCTTCTAAGATATTTGGTGATGCCTGCTCTATATTTTTTAGATAAATAATTACATTTTTTTGGTCTTTATTTTCTATAGCCTCTAAAAGTTTAGAACGAATAGTTAAAAATTTAATTTTATCTCCTTCTTGAATAGGTATTTCCTTACAAAATAAGTCTTCCAAAGTAGTAGAATTTGACAAAGAAAATTCAATTAAATCAAATCCTAAATATTTTGCTAAATAATTTATAGCAGTGTTTTTTCCTGATCCCGTACTTCCCTTTATAATTAAAGGAAAATGTGAGTAAATAGATAAATGGCAATATTCCAGCATATAATTTAGTGTATTAACAAATGCTATATCAGTTCCTACAGTATCATTCATATTAGGAGCAAATATTTTATAATCAGTTTCATTGCATTTTAATGTACTTCCTGACTTATCGTATTCAAATGGATTTTTATTTTCAATTTTTTTCTCTGCATCAAACTCATTATGGTTAAGGAAATTAAATTTATTTTTTTCTTTTTTTGGAATAACTTCATTCATTATCTGTATTAATAATTTCCTTTTTTCTTTTTTCAAAAGAGGCAATAAGCATTTATAAGCAGATAAAAGGAAGCTTTTTTCATATGATTTAGAATGTGACATTTGTTCATTAGCCTTATCTATTTCTTTTGCAAATTGGATAATTTTTATTAATATTGAAAATTTAATACCTTTAAAATTTGATTCAAATTTTTCTAAAAAATCATCGAATAAAGTTGGATATTGTGGATATAGATTTCTTATAACAGTTTTTCTTTCATCTTTTTGGTAGGGCTTTGTATAAATAACTGTTAATCTAGATCGTGCAGCATCAGAAAAATTTCTAATGTCATCAAGAGGTATTACTGCTATCATTCTAAATCCATCAGAAAAATCATGTAGTTCTTTATTATCTTCTGTTAAAGTATTGCAATAATCTTCATTTAATGTAATTTTTGGGTTATAATTATAAAAATCATTTAACCTTTCAAAAATAGAGGGAGATAAATTCGATAAATTTTTTAATATAATATTTTTTTGTAATAAAACATTTTCAATCAAAACTCCGACTTTAAATATAGTAGTAAAATCTCCAAACATGCTATTACCCGTTTCTAAAATATCTTCTAATAATTTATCTTTTAAATGATAAATTATATTTCTTAAAGTTTCAGGATATTCACCTCCACTTTTCCTAGATAGAAAAATATTTATTATTTCATTTATATTATTCTCAAATTTTTTTGAGGCTTCTTCTTTTTCATTATATTCTCGCTCCATTTTTTCTTTTTTCATTTTTTCTTCTTCTGCTTTCTTTTTTCTTTCATTTTTTTTATCTTCTTTATCTTTATCCTTTTCTTTATCTTTTTCCTTATCTTTTTTTTCTTTTTTCTTCTTTAATTTTTCTTCCAATTTTTTTAATCGATTTTTTACTTTTTCTTCCTCATCGTCATTTCCACTTTGTTTCTTCTCTTTTTCTAATCTTTTTAGCTTTTCTTTCTTTTCTCTATCAGCCTTTAATTTCTTAAATTCAAAAAATTCCAAAAGTTTTTTATTTAATTTATTATATTCATTTATTTTTCCACAGATTTTCAAAATTAATTCTAAATAATATTGTCTAGCTGTTAATGAATTAGTTAAAGTAATAGAGCCTAATAAAGTATTTATAGTGGTATCTTTGTTAATATTTAGAACACTTGCTTCTGGCATTGCCTTTTGAGCTAAATACGTTTTATTTCCTGATTCTCCGCAATATAATATTGGCTCTTTAAAATGACAGAAAAGTGTATAAAAGATAGATTCCCATAAAGATTTTAATTCATATGATATTGATTTATATCTATCTGGAATTTTTATTCCGCATGTTCCTTTATATAAAAATCCAGTTTTTTCATCAACCCTTATTTCTCCTTCATTAAAAGAATTCAAAATATTTTTTTTTTCTTCATCTAAATTAAAGCATTCAGTTATTATGGGATATAATTGTAAGAAGACCCCCTTTCTTCTTTCTGGATGTACCCCTCCTAAAATATAAATTAAAATTTGTATTTCTGGAATAATATTAATATATTCCTCTTGCTTTATTTGTTGATTTGAAATTCTTCTAAATAATTTTCTTATATTTCTCATTGACCATATGCCTATATCAGGGAAATTCTCCATATTTATTTTATACATGAAATCGGAAATTTGTTTTGAAAAAGTAGCTGATATTGAACCACCATCATCTTGATTTAATTCATTTATAATTATTTCTTCACAAGAAGCTTTTATATCAGCAGCCTCAGGCATTGGATATTCAAAAAGTCTTATTCTTTTAGCTATTGTTTCAGGATGTCTTTTTCTTGCAGCAGTTGATAAATCATTTTGGCAAGCTATAAAGAAGAAATTTTTATTATAATCAACTGATTCACTTATTCCAGGTATTAAAACTCTAGTTCCTTCATCAGAAGATTCAAGTACTATTGACAAACTTTCAAGTATAGCTTCTTCAGACAAATTAAATTCATCTGCTATTAAGATTTTTCCATATTCAACAGCTTGATATACTGGACCTTTAACAACTACTACTTGCCCATCTTGAAAAGAGAAATTTCCGTATAAATCATCAATCTGAGTCTCAAGATGGAAAGAATACATAATATATGGTTGAATCTCATCATTTCTCAGAATTTCGGCTAAAGCTCTTGCCAAAGAAGTTTTTCCTAGTCCTGTTGCTCCTTGTAAGCAAACAGGAATTCTAGCTATTAAACAACAAGTTACATTTGTCATTAATTCTAATAAATTCTTTGAATTTTTATAATAAAATTTTTCATCAGATGATTTTTGTTTGTTCTTTATTAAAATGTTTTCAATTATATTGGAGATATTTATTGGTATATTTAAATGGGTTTCTTTTCCTATTAATTCTTCACAATAATCAACTAATAAAGGAATTTCACATTCAGGGAAGCATACATAAAGTCTAATAACAGTCTTTGCTAAAAGAGCCAGTTTCGATATTGTATATGAATTTTTTTTATATTTTTTAGCAACTTCTTTTACTAATAAATTTGGAATATCTTTTCTAGATATTTCTTTAGGCTTTATTAATTCATGAGAATATTTATTTTTATCTTTTTTATCTTTTTGTCGATGCTTTTTTTCATCTTTGTCTTTTTTATCTTTTTTATCATCTTTGTCATGATGATGATGATGGTGATGATGGTGATGACCATCTTCCTCTTTTTTATCTTTTTCTTTTTTATCCTTCTTTTTATCCATATCCTTTTCTTTTTTTTCTTTTTCTTCCTCATTTTCCTTATCTTTATCTTTCTTTTTTTCTTCTTCTTTCTCCTTCTCTTTTTCTTTTTCTTTTTCCTTTTCTTCTTCTTTCTCCTTCTCTTTTTCTTTTTCCTTTTCCTTTTCTTTTTCTTTATTTTTTTCTAAATAGCGAATATCTTTTGCCATTATAATTTCTATGATTTGCTCTAATCCTTCATCATTTAAATCTGTTAATTGGTCATCAACAGATAAAACGAAAAATCTGTTAAGTAAAGCTGGAGATAATTCTTCGATTTTTCTTATATTACAAGTTGCAATAAAATGAAATCCCTTATTTATCGGAATTGTACCAATCTCTGGATTTTCTGGTAATTCAAAAATGTAATCCTCTTCTTTTTCCTTTGGATCAAGTAATCCATTTGTTCTTTCTGTTACTTTTGCTTGAGCAGCATTTAAATTATCAAATACTCCTGAGTTTCCAGTTGATATTATCTTTGTTAAAGGTCCGTCTCTCCAAGAAATCAAAGAATTTGTATTATCTCCTGCAAGAGGGATGAATCTACCTAATAAATCTGCTGCTGTAGTCTCTTTTGTAAAAATAAAAACAAAATCTTTTGTTTTATCGACACCTTTTGAAAAATAGTCAGAAATCCATTTTGCTAACTGAGTAAGGCCTGAACCCTCCTCACTAACGAATAAAATATGCTTTCCGTTATTTATGGCAATATTTGAATAATAGAATGCTCTTTTTAAAGAAGAGCTATGATAACATTCAGGAAAATCTGCCGGTAAATCAGGAATACTCATGCTTTTATATAAAATAGGAAATTTTTCAGACAATAATTTGCTCATAGCTTCCCTCTGCATTTTCTCATATCTACAGCCATAGAAGCAAAAAACTGCATCTTGAGGAGTTGTTTTAAAGGCTTTATTAGAAATTGAAGAAATGGTTACACTAAGGTCACGAATTGTGAAAACTTGTGGAGAACTTTGACATTCTTCAGTTTTTGTCCATTCATAGTGAAACTTAGCTATTGCTTCAACAATCTTTTCATCTGAATATTTTTCTTTTTTTGCCTATACCTTTTGCGATATCTATAAGTTCGTTACCTTTGAAAGAATCGAATAACATTGAATTAAATCTTTGCTTAAATCTTTCTGGCAATTCCTCTCTTTTTGAGGCGAATTTATCTGTATTTGGATTCAGCGTTATAACCAGTCTAAAATTTTTATGCATTTTATAAACAGTCTTGTCTTCACTTGATTGCGAAGGAGTATATTCTCCACTGTCTAAAGAAGATTCTATACTTTCTAATACGAACAAAGGACATAAATTGCATTCATCTAACAAGAAAACATATCCTTTCGTGAAGGCTGTAAGATACGGTCCCATTTCAAATTTGAATCCACTAAAAGATTCAGTATCACTAATCAGTCTTCCAAAAAGGTCATCTATTGTTGTTTCTGCACTAGGATTAAAACGTATTATTTCGCCTGGCATATCATCTGATGTTTTGCCTTTTTCTTTCATTTCTTGTTTTTTCAAATCGCACCACACTAGAATTGTTTTAGTTTTGGAAGTACCAGTTGGACCTAATAGCATTATAGGAATTTTTGATTTCATTAGATGATCAACTTTCTCTAGCCTCTTATTTGCATCTTCAGTCACTATAAAATTTCCACCAATTTTACTTTGGTCGAATTGAATTTTTGTTCGGACATATGAAAATAAATCTTTGAAATTTATTTCACTTTTCATTTAAAA
>Ga0256872_10000406_pt1 | contig 12133 bp, 9 predicted proteins | sample RumenRJG_08RNA_FD_186119 | JGI IMG/M metagenome (GOLD analysis project Ga0256872, IMG submission 186119) | Metatranscriptome of bovine rumen microbial communities from Lethbridge, Alberta, Canada - Rumen RJG_08 (Metagenome Metatranscriptome) | ecosystem: Host-associated > Mammals > Digestive...
CATTTCTCAGTGGGTCGGAGAGAAATGTTATGGTTGCAGGAAAAAATTCTTAGGAGGTAAAATTTATGGTTAAGAAGAAATTCGCCCGTATAAGCTCTTGTTTTCTGACTATGGCATTGGTCGCAACAAGCACCTTCTGTATGGGAACATTTTCGGCATCAGCCGCTTATTCCGATACCGAACCCGCAGGAAGCGGAGGAGCAACGGCTGTTCTTAACAACGAAGCAGGCTGGAGTACCTGTAATGTTTATTACTGGGGCAACGGCGGCGGCAACACCAATTCCGGATGGCCGGGAGTAAAGCTTACGGATTCGGACAAAAACGCAGAGGGCTTTTATGAGGTTCAGATCCCCTCAGCCTATCTCGCAGGCAGCAACGGTGTAATTTTCAACAACGGCTCTGAACAGAGTGCAGACCTTACTATTGCCGAGGGCGACTGCAAGGTTTACAACAACAAGACAAAGTCATGGACGGATTACGATTCGTCACAGCTCAAGCTGTCATTGTCAACCGATGTAGCTTCACCTCAGTACAAAGGTACATCAATAACACTCACAGCAACAGCTTCAGGCGGAAGCGGCAGCCTTACCTACACATTCAAGGCAGGTACAACCACTCTCTACACAGGAGCAAACAACACAACAGTATGGACTCCCTCATCTGCAGGAACATATACCCTTTCGGTAGACGTTGCAGACGGTGCAGGAAATACAAATTCAAAGTCGGTAACATACGAAATCAAAGATGATTCCACTGCCGAAGAACCTATTCTCAAAGGCATTTCAACAGGTATGACGGATAATCAGGGTGTAATAAACACGGCTGTTCCCATCACCGTAAATGCGGCAGGCGGAAACGTAGGAACAAAGCTTCTGTTCTACAAGATTGCCATAACTGACCCTTCAGGCAACGCTGTAAACACTGTTTACTACAGACAGAGCAAAACTCTGGAGTTCACTCCTACAACACTCGGAAATTATTCCGCAAATGTAACTGTTCAGAACAGCTATAATGCTACAGTCACAAGAGAGTTCACCATAAAGGTTGTACAGTCAGGCGATGTTGATTATAAAAAACCTGTTGTATCGGCATTTACTGCAAATCCCACATCAGGAACAGTAAACTCAGCCGTTACACTTTCAACAACAGTACAGGCAGGTACGGGCGAACCTAACTTCACCTACACATATCAGGTAAACGGAACAACAGTAGCTACAAAGACAAGCTCATCAAGGAGCAACAGCTATTCATGGACACCTACAGCGGCAGGCACTTATACACTTAAGGTAACTGTAAAGGATTCAAAGGGAAACACTGCTTCAAAATCCATCAGCAGTTACACAGTAAACGCAGTGTCAAGCAATGCACCTGTAATCTCATCTGCAACACTCAGCAAGACATCAGCCAACACAGGCGATACTGTTGCAGTCAAGACTGTAGTTAAATCAGGCACAGGTACACCTAACTTCAAGTATACTGTGAAGATTAATGATACTACAGTAAAGACAGCTAAAGATGTATCTTCAAGAACTTATACCTACAACTGGACACCTACCACAGCAGGTACTTACAAGATTGAGGTTGTTGTAAACGATGCAGACGGTAACAGAGCAAGCAAGGTAATAAGCAGTACCTTCAAGGTAACAGGCGACTCCTCAACCGTAATCGAGTCCTTTACAATAGCAAAGACAAGAGTAGGAGTAGGCGAAACGGTAGCCCTCACCACAAAGGTTAAGGCAGGTACAGGAAATCCCGATTTCAGGTATGTAATCAAGGCTAACGACGAAAGACTTTACAGCTTCACAACAGCAGACAGAACATATACCTATAACTGGACTCCTATGGCTAAGGGTACATTCAAATTTACAGTAGTTGTATTCGACGCAAGCGGAAAGAACGTACAGGCTACAATCAAGAACGTAAAGGTTGTTACAAATCCCGTACCTATAATTGAATCGGTAACAGCAGACAAGTCATCTGCAAATGTAGGCGATACGGTTGCAATCACAACAAAGGTACTTGCAGGAACAGGAACAGCTCCGTTCAAGTACACAGTAAGAATAAATGATTATTCTGTAAAGACATCAAAAATCAATTCAAAGACATATACCTATAACTGGCAGCCCACACAGGCAGGAACTTACAAGATTGAGATGTTCGTATACAATTCAGACGGTACACTTGCACGTAAGGTTCTTGACAAGGCTTATGTTGTATCAGGATATACAGCTCCCGTGATTTCATCGGCAACCCTAAGCAAGTAAGGAGGACACACAATGAAATTACTGAATAAAACACTGGCTGTTTTTTTGACTGTCCTGCTGTTTATTACTGTCGGAGCTGTCGGAGTAAGTGCCGCAAATTCCGATAAAGAAGAAGCTCTTGCAGAAGCTTCAGGAATTACGCTGCATTACAAGGCAAAAGGTACATCTGTTCCTACTATATATTACTGGAACAGTCTTCCTGTCAACATAGACTCACCTGCTTATCCCGGAACACAAATGCAGGAGGATAAAAATACAGGTGACGGCTGGTACACATATTCATTTGCAGGTATTACGAAGATAAATATGCTGTTTATAGAAAACGGTACACAATCCAAGGAGCTTACAAGAAGCAATACGGGTGAATACTGGTATAAGGACGGCATATGGTATTCACGGAACCCGGAAGAGCTCGACCCGCTCACTACGGATTTGAGAGAGGATACAATATATTTTGTAATAACAACACGTTTCTATGATGGTGATACAGGAAACAATGTACATTGTTGGGACGACTCCAAAGCTAATAACCCTGATACCGACCCTGCATGGAGAGGCGACTTCAAAGGTCTTATTGATAAGCTGGATTATATAAAGGCTCTCGGCTTCAGTGCAATATGGATAACACCTGTTGTAACCAACGCAAGCGGATACGATTATCACGGCTATCATGCATTTGATTTTTCCACCGTAGACGTTCGTTACGAAAGTGACGGAGCTACATACCAAGACTTGATAAGTGCCGCTCATGCAAAAGGAATGAAAATAGTTCAGGACGTAGTTTTACAGCACACAGGAAACTTCGGTGAAAAGACTTTTGCTCCTATCTTTGAGAAAAAGTACAGTACCATAAAAGACCTTGAAGATATAGAAAGTTCTATGGTACCTACCAAATTGTTACTGGACACATACGGTCTTAGCTCTGCTGAAGAATACTATGCACAGAAACCGCAGCTGCAGTATGACCAGCGACTGAACCTTATGAAACAAACCAATATTACCGCCAACAATAATACCCAATCTCCGCTTAATGATGCTCAGACAGACGCAAAAGTTTCCAGAGACCCTCTGTACAACTCACAGAACTACTACCACAACGGTTACTGGCAGAGCCTCAACTGGGATGACTGGACTTGTAAATATGCACAAATCGCAGGCGACTGCGTAGACCTCAATACAGAAAATCCCGCTGTTGCGGAAAAGCTGGTTGAAATGTACGGAAATTACATTAATATGGGTGTAGACGCATTCCGTGTTGATACCGTAAGACATATATCAAGGCTTTCGCTTAATACTATGTTCAACAAACAGCTCAGAGCTATAGGCGGAAACAGTTTCTATATGTTCGGAGAAATCTGCTGCCGTTATTCTCAGGTATGGTACAGAGGTCACGCAAGTGAGTCCGCTCCGTTCTATACATGGGACGAGCCTGACGATACATTCACAAGTCAGTGGCAGACAGGCACTGATGCAGACAGCGTAAACACAAATATGAACCTTACTCTCGAACATTGGGCAGAATATGACAGCACTTCAAATCAGCCTACAAGCACGAACGCATTTTTAAACGGAAACGAGTATCATACTCCCGACTATAGCCAGAATTCGGGTATGGGTGCAATCGACTTCCTTATGCACTGGCAGTTCGACAGTGCAAGCAGTGCTTTCGGCGGTGCTTTGGCAGAAGATAAATATTTCAATGACTCTACATGGAATGTAGTTTATGTAGATTCTCACGACTATGCTCCTGACAGAAATCAGGCCCAAAGATTTACAGGAGGTACACAGACATGGGCAGAAAATATGTGCCTGATGTTTACATTCAGGGGAATACCTTGTCTGTATTACGGCAGTGAGATTGAATTTCAGAAAGGTATGGTCATAGATGTAGGACCCAACGCACCGCTCAGTTCCACAGGACGTGCTTATTTTGGCGACAATATCGAGGGTGATGTTACGGCTTCCGATTACGGCGAATACCGGGCAACGGGAACTGTTGCGGAAACACTGGACAGTACTCTTTCAAAGCAGCTTATAAAGCTTAACAAGATAAGAAGGGCAGTTCCTGCTTTGCAGAAGGGACAGTATTCCGTAACAGATGTAACAGGCGATATGTGCTTCAAGCGTGGCTATACAGACCCCGAATCCGGCGAAAAGAGCTTTGCTTGTGTAGCAGTTACGAATGCGGGAACATTCAAGAATATTCCCAACGGAACATACATAGACGCTGTAACAGGCGATACAAAGACAGTTTCAAACGGTACTCTTACAGTTACCGCTCCCGGAAAGGGAAACTGCCGTGTGTATGTACTCAGTTCAAACGGATACACGGGCATAAGTGGAAAAATCGGCGGAGATACAGCTTATCTCAAGTAACAAACAAACAAATAAAAAACAAACAGATATTATGAACCGTGCATATTTGTGCACAAGCCCTGCTCTCAGGGAGAATATTAAAAATAAATGAAGGAGGAAAATACGATGAATGGCTTTAAAAAGGTTATTTCAATCGTGCTGGTGGTTATGCTTGTTGTAACCTGCGGTATGCTTACGGTCAACGCTGTAACGACAGATACACAGGAAGCACAGGCGGGCAGCGGTATCACAATCCACTACTACGGCAGCTCCACAGTACCTAACATATACTACTGGAACAGTCTGCCCACCAACATCAACTCACCGACATATCCCGGCCCTAAAATGACCGCAGATACATCGGCAAAAGGCCCTAACTGCTACAAGTACAGCTTCAGCAACGTTACCAAGATAAACTTCATCTTTGTTGAAAACGGAAAGCAGTCGGCAGAGCTTACAAGAGAATATGCAGATAAATCCCAAGGTCACTGGTGGTACAAAGACAACAGATGGTATACATCAGACCCCTACTCACCCGACCCCATTACAGAACGTACCGATTTAAGAGAAGAATCCATTTACTTTGTTATCACGACAAGATTTTATGACGGTGATACAGGCAACAATGTTCACTGCTGGGACGATGCCAAGGCAAACAATCCCGACAGCGACCCTGCATGGCGTGGAGATTTCAAGGGCTTGATTCAGAAGCTCGACTACATCAAGGCACTCGGTTTCAGTGCTATATGGATTACTCCTGTTGTAGACAATGCCAGCGGATATGACTATCACGGTTATCATGCTTTCGACTTTACCACGGTTGACCCCCGTTATGAAAGCAGCGATACTACCTATGAAGATTTGATTGCTGCAGCACACGCTAAAGATATGAAAATCATACAGGACGTTGTATGGAATCACACCAGTAACTTCGGTGAAGCTACACTCGCTCCGATGTTCAAAAAGACATACAGTTCTCTTAAGGATTTGGAAAGCATTGACAGCCTTGAAATTATTAAAGGTTCCACTCTCGACACACTTTATCCTAACTATGCCAGCTTAAATCCTAACGCACAATTCCAGGCAAGACTGGCTGTTATGAAAGAGGACGCTAACGACACAAAACATTATTATCACCATGATAAATCTTTAAGCTGGGGTTCATATACGGAGCAGACAGGACAAATGGCAGGCGACTGTGTAGACATCAATACTGAAAATCCTGAGGTTGCCAACTATATCGTTGACACTTATATGGATTATGTAAATATGGGTGTTGACAGCTTCCGTTTTGATACGGAAAAACACATCAACAGATGGACACTTAACAGTGCGTATTTCCCCTCATTTGCCGCAGTAGATAACTTCTACATTTTCGGTGAAGTTTGTGCAAGAAGAAGAGAGGCAGTAAACGAGGGCGGTCAGTCCGACTCCTGTTTCTTCTACACATGGAAGGAAACAGACAGCAAATGGCAGAATAACTGGAGTACCTCAGACTGGCAGTCCAACTATGAAAACGCTATCGCACATTACGGACAGTATCAGACAGCAAGCGGTATGCTTGAAAGTGATAATGCTTTCCTCAACGGTAATGACTATCATACTCCCGATTACAGCAACTGGAACGGTACGGGTACGATAGACTTTACGATGCACTGGAACTTCTACACAGCAGGCGGTGCTTACGGTGCTGCACTCAGTGAGGACAAATACTTCAATGACGCTACATGGAATGTAGTTTATGTTGACTCTCACGACTACAGCCCTGACGATTGTCAGACAGTACGTTACAATGCAGGTACACAGGCTTGGGCAGAGAATATGTGCTTGATGTTTACATTCAGAGGCATACCTTGTCTGTATTACGGAAGTGAAGTAGAGTTCAAGGCAGGCGAAGTGATAGACGTAGGCCCTAACGCTCCCCTCAGTAAGACAGGAAGAGCTTATTTCGGTGATTATCTTGAGGGTACGGTAACAGCAAGTGATTTCGGAACCTATACCGCAAGCGGCAAAGTAAACGAAACACTCAGCAGCACACTTTCACAGCAGCTTATCAAGCTTAACAAAATCAGACGTGCTGTTCCTGCACTCCAGAAAGGACAGTATGCTTCCGTAGGCGATATGTGCTTCAAGCGTGGCTATACAGACCCCGAAACAGGCGAAAAGAGCTTTGCTTGTGTAGCTGTTACAAACGGTGCAACATTCTCAGGTATTCCCAACGGAACATATATTGATGCTGTAACAGGTGATACAAAGCAGGTTACAGGCGGAACACTCTCAGTTCCCGCATCAGGAAAAGGAAACTGCCGTGTATATGTACTCAGCTCAAACGGCTACAAGGGTATAAGCGGAAAAATCGGCGGAACAACCGAGTACCTGAAATAATCTGAAAATTAAATTTATTGCCTGAAACGTTTTTCACAAAACCGTTTCAAGTCAATAAGAGGGGCTGTCCACAATGTGGACAGCCCCTTGTTTTATGTTTTTTTTAATTTGCTCATTTATAGCTTAATTATAGTGAACTGTGCTGAGTATTGCCTTTATCTGTTCCGTGTCATTACAAACAAGGTGTGAAAACCTATTAAGGATTTCCCGTTGCTGCCTTTCCTCGGAATTACGCATAAATAATATATTTTATCGTTTATGATAAGCTTATAACCTTGTCAAGTCTTCTTACGAGAATCACTGCAACCGCTATTTTGGCTGCATCTGCCAAAAGAAACGGTACAACACAGAGCAGAAGTGCCGATATGAAATCAACGTTTGCAAATATACAGTACCATACCGTTCCCAGAATATAGCATGCCATTAAGCCGATTGTCATAGATATGATTAAAGAAGGTATACTTTTTCCGAAAAATTCTGTTATTCCGCCTACTATAAGTGCGGTAAGTATGAAGCCGAGTATGTATCCTCCGGTAACACCGAATATCTTATCAACGCCGCCCTTTAAGCCTGCAAGAACAGGAACACCTACAGCCGCAAGCAGAATATAAATAAGAATACTTATAGTTCCACGCTTCCAGCCAAGCATAGCTCCGGATATGAATATCGCTAAAGTCTGTAATGTAAAAGGTATCTGAAAAGGTATACATATCTGAGCAAAAACCGCTGTTATCGCAGTGAACATTGCAATATACATAATATCTGTAAGTCTGCCTGCCATTTTTAAATTTTCGTTCTGCTTAGATTTTGGTGAATTGCTCATAATTTTTAGCTCTCCTTAGAATTATTCTGTTTTTGCCTTTGTTATGCCGTATTAAAAAACATTCGGCTACACTCAGGCTGCGATTGCAGACGGCAAAAGCTATGCTTTTGCCAAATTCAAAGAAAAGCTTTGAATTTCACGGCGGCATTCGCCGCCGTGGTCTGCAATCGCACAAATATAAGCACAAATAAGATTTTCGCAGTGATTATCTTATCTGACCATCGCCCATTATTATGAATTTCATAGATGTAAGCTCAGCAAGTCCCATAGGGCCTCTTGCGTGAAGCTTTTGTGTGGAAATTCCTATTTCCGCACCCATACCAAATTCTCCGCCGTCTGTAAACCTTGTTGAAGCATTTACATATACCGCAGCAGAATCAACCTGTGCCGTAAACTGACGCTGTGCCTCATAATTATTGGTTATAATAACCTCGCTGTGACCTGTGGAGTATTTTCTTATATGCTCTATGGCATCGTCAAGTGAATCGACTACTTTCAGTGCAAGCTTATAGTCAAGATATTCATTTGCCCAGTCGTATTCCTCCGCAGGAATTACGCAGTCACCGAGGATAGCTTTTACACGCTCACATCCGTGAAGCTCAACATTTTTTTCATCAAGTGCAGCCTTTAAAACGGGCAGAGCCTTTTCGGCAATATCTTTATGTACAAGAACGGTTTCAAGTGCGTTGCATACGGAAGGACGCTGGGTTTTACCGTTGAAAACAATGTTTACAGCCATATCAATATCCGCATCTTTATCTATGTAAGCGTGGCAGTTGCCAACGCCTGTTTCTATTACGGGAACTCTTGAATTTTCGACAACTGCTTTTATAAGACCTGCTCCTCCTCTGGGAATTAAAACATCAAGATAATCGCTCAGTCCCATAAGCTCAACGGACGACTGTCTTGTAGTATCTTTTACAAGCTGTACGCAGTCCTCAGGCAATCCGACAGAAGCTATGGCTTCTCTCATAACATCGGCTATAGCTGTGTTTGAGTTGATAGCCTCTTTTCCGCCTCTCAGTATTACAGCACTTCCTGCCATAAGACAAAGTGCGGCAGCGTCTGAGGTTACGTTGGGACGTGCTTCAAAGATGATACCTATAACTCCCATAGGAACTCTTACTTTTTTGATTTCCATTCCGTTTTCGGCAACTCTGCCGCTTATAACCGAGCCTATAGGGTCATCAAATTCGGCAACCTTGCGAACTCCCTGAGCCATACCCTCAATTCTTTCGTCAGTAAGTCTGAGCCTGTCCAGAAGTGACTGTGTAAGTCCGTTTTCCTCACCGTTTTTAAGGTCGATGTTATTCTGTGCTATGATTTTTGCCTTGTTATTAACCAACGCATCAGCAATAGCGAACAGGGCAACTTTTTTTGTTTTTCCTGCCGTAGCCAGAACCTGTGATGCTTTTTTTGCTCTCTGTCCCATTTTCTGCATTTCTGTCATAATAAAATCCTCCAACATATAAAATTATTTAAGATTATTTAAGATTATCAAATCCGTTATAAGTACTGAACGCCAGTAAATATAAAGATTTCAACATATCTTTGTTTTCTTTCTGTAACTCTTCAATTACAGTATCATTCTGTGGTAAATTCGTCATATCCTCTTTTTTCAAAAGTTCTGTGAGAGTTTCGGGAAGCTGCATACAAATCTGATAGAAAGCATCTTCTACGCCTGTTACTATCTGATAAAATTTATCTACAGAAACTTTTCGTATATGTTCATTGGAACATCGCTGTCCGTTTACAGAACATACCCAAGGAATATTTCTTGATACAGGTGAAATACCTCTACTAAAAAGCAATAATCATTCGGAGACTTAAGTATTTTATTCTGCATTTGAATATAAGTTTTTTGTGCGGAAGAAGAGTTCATAGTGTTGTGTTTGTTCTTCATTTCTACAAAAATCTTATAACCCTCTCCCTGAAAAATAATATCCCAGCCTTTTGTCGGCACTGAACAGTTTTTTATATATTTAAAAATGTTCTGATGAAAATATCCTATTGCATTGGTATTTGACTTATCCTTTTGACGGTGTATTTCAAGGTTTAATATTTCCTCAAAATTTTTTCCGTATATCTGCTTATCAAATAAAAGCTTTATGGGATCTATAACGTTTGAGTTGAAGCTTTTCAAATCAACGGATTTTGTATTATTGACATAGGAAATTATTGTTTCTCTGACGTGCTTTTTAAAAGATGTCTCATCTATAAAAGATAAAGAGAACAAATTATATCCCCCTTTCCAATGACTTTATAATCTGTTTTCCTATTTCTTTAGCAAGATTTACAGGTACAGCATTTCCCACTTGTCTGTATTTATCGGAAAGCTTACCGCAGAAAATCCAGTCATCGGGAAAAGTCTGAAATCTTGCATTTTCACGATAAGAAAAAGGGCGTACCTCCAGAGGGTGACATCTGTCTGTCTGTTTCATTCCGGGGTTTGTAAGTACAGTTAAGGAAGGTTCATCTAAGCTTATTCGCCTTAATATGCCTGTGCGACCTCCTTCCATATTCCAACAGGATTTCATATATTCTTTTGCAATTTCGGGGTCTATGTCACGCCAGCAGCCGCCAGGAGGTACAAGAGAAAATATTTTTGCCTTAGTTTCGGAATATTTTGCACATTGTTCAGAGTTCGGGTTACAGTCAAGCTTTATATCCTTTAATAAGGGCTTATAGCTGTAAGGCTTTGGATATTCAAAAAATGTTTTTGAATATAAATCCTTACGTATTCCTACAGTAATCAGTCTTTCTCTTTTTTGAGGAACACCAAAATCCCATGCGTTTAAAATTTTATAGAAGATTTTATAGCCCTCATCTTCAAATATATCTAAAATTGTTCTGTAGGTTTTCCCTTTATCGTGTGATAAAAGTCCCCGTACATTTTCAAATAAAAACATCTTTGGCTGTAATTTATGTAAAAATGTGGCGTAATGATAAAACATTGTTCCTCGTACATCTTCAATTCCAAGTCTTTTTCCTGCATAACTGAACGACTGGCAAGGTGCTCCTCCTGAAAGTAAATCGAGTTCCCCCTTTTTTGATGTGGAATTCTTTTTCCAAATCTCTCTGAGAAACTTCTTCTACATCTTCACACAATATATTCCATTCGGGACGGTTTATCGAAAGTGTTTCACAGGCATATCTGTCAATTTCAACAAGACCGATATGTTCAAAACCTGCCTGCTCCAATCCTAATGCCAGTCCTCCTGCTCCGGCAAACAATTCAATAGATTTAAATTTTTTCATAAAAACTCCATTTTCTTTTATTGTCACTCAAACATTTTTTTCAAATCCTCAAGGTCATACGGTGTCTGCTGATAAACATAGTAGTTAAGCCAGTTTGTAAAAAGCAGAGTTGCGTTGCTTCTCCATGTAAGTGGAGGGGTAGCCTGAGGGTCGTTTTCGGGAAAATAGTTATAAGGTATATCGGGGTGAAGTCCCTTGTTTAAATCTCTGAAATACTCCGTTGCAAGAGTGTTTCTGTCATACTCACCGTGTCCCATAATGAAAAACTTTCTGCCGTCCTTACTGCACACAACCGATACTCCTGCCATACGTGAGCTTGCAAGAATTTCAAGTTCGGGGTGTCTGTATATCTCGTCACGGTGTACACCCGTATATCGTGAGTGGGGGAGAACAAATCTGTCATCAAAGCCTCTCATAAGGGGGTGGTTCGGATTGAGAACCCTGTGCTGAAAAATACCGCTGAGCTTGTATTCCATATCATACTTTGGTATTCCGTAGTGATGGTAAAGCCCAGCCTGAGCCCCCCAGCATATATGCAAAGTTGAATACACGTTGCGTTTGCTCCACTCCATAATTTCGGTAAGCTCCTGCCAGTAATCGACGTCTTCAAACCTGAGCTGTTCAACAGGAGCTCCTGTTATTATCATACCGTCAAATTTCTGAGTTCTTATATCGTCAAATACCTTGTAGAACTTTGTGAGATGTATATTTGAAGTATTTTTAGACTGGTGCGTAGCCATCTGAAGAAGCTCCACATCGACCTGCAACGGACTGTTGCCCATCAGTCTGAGAAGCTGTGTTTCCGTTTCGATTTTATTGGGCATAAGATTTAATATTACTATTTTAAGAGGGCGTATATCCTGTTTTAACGCAACGTCCTCAGGCATAACGAATATATTTTCGGATTCCAAAACCCGTATTGCAGGCAACCCTGTCTGAACCTTAATAGGCATACTATCAAATCTCCTTAAATTTCTGACTTTCAGTAAGATATATTATAAATGTTATTTTATATATTTTCAACATTAAATATTTTATAGGAATCAGG
>Ga0256872_10000407_pt1 | contig 12129 bp, 4 predicted proteins | sample RumenRJG_08RNA_FD_186119 | JGI IMG/M metagenome (GOLD analysis project Ga0256872, IMG submission 186119) | Metatranscriptome of bovine rumen microbial communities from Lethbridge, Alberta, Canada - Rumen RJG_08 (Metagenome Metatranscriptome) | ecosystem: Host-associated > Mammals > Digestive...
CGATATTCCTTTGTTAAGGGAAATGTTCCAGAGTTCAAGCGGTCCCAGATTGGGTTATGCCTATTCGGAGATATTCGGTTCCGGAAACTCCTTTGAAACATTGTTTGAACTGCCGTTCGGACAGGGAGTTGAGCATCCGTTCGTAAAGAAATACTATTGCGACAAGACCCAGACCGGCGGTTACAGCGGCGGTTATCTTAAAGGATCAAAGATGGCATCCAAGGATATTTGGATTCAGAAATATGACGGACGTTACTATCAGGACATCCGTTCCGCACAGTCCGATGATGATTTCATAGTCAAGTATGTTTATGAAACTCTTGAATATGACCTTACCAGCGGTACAATTGATATGACCAACCTTAGCAACAACAAAAAGTTCAAGGCTACACAGCGTAACAACTCTGAGCCTAACTGGATCATCTATCGTTATACCGATGTTCTTCTGATGAAGGCCGAGGCTCTGGTAATGAAGGCTAAAGACGGTGCGGATCAGGATTCTTGTTTCAATGCAGCATTCGATCTGGTTGACGCTGTCAACAAACGTGCGCTTGGTAAATATTCAGGCGGCGGTTACAGCGGTGCAGATTATCTTGACTACAACAAGTATTCGTTAAGTGTTGACGCTATGGAGGAATTGGTTCTTGACGAGCGTCGTCGTGAACTTATGTTCGAGGGCAAGCGTTGGTTTGACCTGACCCGTAAATCAATGCGTGACGGCAACACTTCTTATATGTGGAAAAAGATTCAGAACAAGTTTGATTCAAGCAGCAGCAATGCCGTTCGTATCAAGATGACGGATCTCAATGCTCTTTACTTCCCCATTTACAAGGATGAGATTAAGATTAACAACAAGCTTAAACAGAATCCTGTATATGTTGAGGACGAATTCATAAAGAAGGCTGAGTAACAAGAATCAAAAAAATAGAACAATATGAAAAGATATTTCAATTCATTAAGAAAATCCGTTTTGGTGGGCTCGGCCGTGCTTGCTCTGGCATCATGTAATGATTGGAAGGATCATTACAGCTACGATTCCAGTTATAATGGAAGCGAGCTGCTAACCGTTGCGGAGTATATAGAGAGCCTTGAAGGCACTCAGGACTTTATAGATGCGTTGAGCAGTACATATATGTTCAACGGTGACAAGCTTACGTTGGATACCTATTGGGATCTGCTTAAGAGTGACCAGTTCATTACTGTATGGGTTCCCAATAAAGATAAGGTTGATGCCGATGATTGGGCTAAATACAAGAAAGAGGATAAGACCACTTTGGAAAACAAACGTGCAGGTCAGGAGTTCATCCAGAACCATATTGCCCGTTTCCGTCACACAGTTTCCAAAAAGACCGACGAAAAGATTATAATGTTGAGCAACAAGACATTCAGTTCTCAACCCGGCAGTATTGACGGAATACCTTATATGGCAGGAGCCAATACAATCAATATCCGTTGCAAGAACGGTATTGTACATATTCTTGACGGCCGTCTGAGGTATCGTCCTACCATTTATGAGTATCTTACCCGTAACTCTCATGATATCAAGACCGAGAACGGCAATCTGTTTGACTATCGCGGTATTCTTGGCGATTGGTTTGACAAGTACACTGTCGAAGAGATTGATGAGGTTAAGAGTGTTGCTTCGGGTATCAATCCCCAGACGGGTGTTATGGAGTATGTTGACTCTGTGATTATCCGCAAGAGTATCCTCCTTGACAAGTTTGGTGACATAAGCTCCGAGGACAGTACCTATTATGTAGTTTTGCCCGATACAGCTTTGTGGAGGACTGAGTATGACTCAATCTCAAAATTCTTTGAGTATGGCCAGATTGAGACTGATCCGGATTCACTGCAGGTTTTCTATACCAACTATGCAATGCTTACGGATATGTTCTATAACATGAACCCCAAAATCCAGCTTAACAAAAAGGATTCGTTGGTATCTACTTTATATAACCGTAACTATAACCTGAATCATAAGGTCCGTTATAATGTATATGACCGTCCTTTTGATGCAGACGGTATTATAGGTGGATGCTTTGATTCTGTCAAGTGCAGTAACGGTATGGTTTATATCCGTAAGACCTGGCCTTTTGATGACTCCAAGACATTCCGTAGGGTTATCAAGATTGAGGCCGAGGATTATGATGACTATGACAACACCAAGATTAAGCATGACAGAGCTTATATAACCGGATTGCCGGGTCAGACTCTCAAGAACGTTTTTGTTGCAAAAATTGAAAACAAAGACAGTAAACTTGATTGGGAGACCGAGTTCAAGATAAGGAATAACCTTAAGGGCAGATACGCACTTAAGCTGGTTGTATTCCCCGATACATCTTCAAAGAACGTCAGGAAACCAAACTTGTTCTCTGCTCAGGTTGAGTTCCTTCCAGAGGCTAATTGGGAAGTGCTAGTTCCTAATACAATTCCACTTGATGAGCCTCCTTTCTATGAGGATATTGACTTTACTAATAACGTCAATACAGTTGATACAATTCTGATTTGTGATACTGTTTATTTCCCGACTTGCAGTTATAACAAGGACAACAAGAGTCAGCCAAGAGTAAAGATAAAGTTAAGTAGTTTGGCTATGGATGCCAGTTACAGTGGCACCATGTGGCTGGATTGCCTTATCCTTGAACCTGTTGAATGATAAAAAGAAAGAGATATGAATATATTGAATAGAAAAAGGTTTTTACCTCTGGGGCTGGCAGGTCTTCTGTTGTTTTCAGCTCCTGTTCTCGCACAGAGCAACGATTCTGACGGAATGGTTGTAGTTACGGGTTACGTTACCGATGCAGCTCTGGGTTCTCCTATGGCAGGTGTCAAGGTTCAGGCTTACAACAACGCCTTGTACTCAACAATGACCAAGGAGAACGGAACATACTCCCTCAGGGTTCCCGAGTATGTGGCTTCGCTTACATTCTCACTTGAAGGTTGCAATACCATAGTACGCTCCCTTAACGGTCGTCAGGACGGTATTGACGTAAAGATGTATTCTGATGATTTCTCTGAGATTTACTCCACTAAGACCGTAGGCACAAACAGTGTCGTTGTAGGTCTTGCCGAAGTAAATGCCGATGTATCGGTTGACAATCAGATTCAGCAGTCACTTCAGGGTAATGTATACTCTCTTGTCCGTTCAGGTCAGATAGGTGTGGGTCTTGATTTGCAGGTTGACGGTGTAAGTTCGCTTAACATCAATACCCAACCGCTTATTATTCTTGACGGAGTGTTTGTAGATAACGGTTTTGAGGATGTGTCAATGCACTCAGGTTTCTTTAACAATATCCTTACCAATATACCGGTTGAGGATATAGAGTCTGTTACCATTCTCCGTAACGGTTACGCCATTTATGGTCCTAAGGGTGCCAACGGTGTTATTATCATCAACACCAAGCGTAACAAGAGTATGGCTACCAAGATTGACGTGAATCTTTCGGGTAACTTCCAGCTTATCCCCAAGACTCCTGTCATGATGGACGCTTCGCAGTACCGCAGCTACGCTTCGGAACTTCTGGGTGGAGTAGGATCCAAGACCAACTCATTCAAGTTCCTGCAGACCGACGAGAACTACTATTACTATAAGGAGTATCATAATGATACCAACTGGAACGATGTAGTTTATCGCAATGCATTCATTCAGAACTACAACGTAAATGTACAAGGTGGTGATGACATAGCCAACTACAACCTTTCTGTAGGTTATGCAATGGGCGATGCTACTCTCAAGAACAATAATTTTGACCGTTTCAGCCTTCGTCTTAATTCGGACATTATCCTGAGTAACAAACTGTCATTGAGATTTGACGCTTCATACAGTGATGTTACCCGTGATATGCGTGATGACGGTGCTCCCGATGACATAGACAATTCTATGATCAACTCACCTGCATTCCTGGCTCTTGTCAAATCACCGTTCCTTGCTCCTTATGAGTATGACAAAAACCATATGTTGTCTCAGTTCATTGCCAAGGAGGATAACTATCTTGACGAGGTTATCGGTACCGAGGTTTCGCTTGCCAATCCTCTGTCAATCCTGGTTTACGGTGACGGTATAAACAAGAACTATTTTGCCAACCGTCTTATTACCATGGCTGTTACTCCCAAATGGGAAATCAACCGCTATCTGTCAGTTTACGAGCATTTCTCATATACACTGTCAAATGCCGATGAGAACTACTATATTCCTCTTCTTGGAACACCTAAGTTCAAACTTGAAGGAACCGGTACCATTGACAACAAGGTGTCGGCTATGAATGCCAAGAAGGACGGTTTCTCAAGCAACACCTATGTATCGTTCTCAAGGCGTTTCAACGCTCATGACGTTAGTGCTCAGGGTGGATTCCGTTACATTAACAACTCCATGAAACTTACATCGATGGAGGGTTATAACTCAGGTAACGACAAGACTCCTAACATGACACCTTCACTTAAGTTCAAAAAGACCGGAGGTACCGATGCAAGTGACATATCGCTCACATGGTGGGCTCAGGGTAATTACAGTTACCGTGAAAAGTACTATGTATCGGCCGGTTTGGGTATCTCGTCTTCATCCAGATTTGGTGGTGATGTATCAAACGGACTCAAGCTGTTTGGTGTGCCATGGGGACTGTTCCCGTCGGTATCAGGTTCTTGGGTAATGTCGGCTGAGCCCTGGTTCAATGTTCCTATGATCAATTACCTTAAGTTGAACGCAGGCTTTGATCTGACAGGTAATGACGGCTTTGACGATTCTGCAGCCAAGACCTATTTCTATCCTGTAAAGGTTGTCCAGATGAGTGGTGTTTCTCTTTCAAACATTGGTAACAACTCTCTGCAGTGGGAGACTACCAAGAAGTTTACAGCCGGAATGGACATTAATATGTTTGATAACAAACTGACAGTATCCGGTAACTTCTTCTACAGTCTTACCGACAATCTGCTTTCAGTCAGCAGTCTGTCATACCTGACAGGTATTCCAAATTCTTGGACTAACGGAGGTTCACTTTCAAATGTTGGCTTTGATCTTGCTTTCAATGCAAAACTCATCAACACCAATAACATTAAGTGGGAAGCCGGCGCAAGTCTGGGACACTATAAGAACAAGATTGAAAAGCTGCCCGATGGCAGAGCTATCAGCAATACCTACTACGGTGCAACTATCAGAACTCAGGAGGGTAGCCCTGTAGGCATATTCTACGGTTATAAGACCGACGGAGTTTTTGCAACCACACAGGATGCCATTGATGCCAACTACAAGATTTCGACTGTAAACGGTGACTTTGATCCCGAGGGCGGCGACATGAAGTTTGTTGACGTTAACGGTGATCATGTTATTGATACCAAGGATATGGTTCAGATAGGTGACCCCAATCCTGATTTCTATGGCCGCGTGTTTACAAACCTCAGTTACAAGAACTTTACTCTTAGTGCTACTGTTACCTATTCTATAGGAGGCGACATTTACAACTATCAGCGTATGCTTCTTGAGAGTGGTTCACGCTTTATGAATCAGACTGTAGCTCTTACCAACCGTTGGTCAACCGAAGGTCAGGTAACCGATGTTCCCAAAATCACTTATGAGGATCCTCACGGCAACTCACGTTTCTCTGACCGTTGGATAGAGGATGGTTCATATGTCCGTTTAAAGAACATTACCTTGAGCTATAAGATTCCTATGGCTACTACTTATCTGCAGGGTATTACTATCTGGGGTTCAGCCAATAACCTGTTTACCATATCAAAGTATCTTGGCTCAGATCCTGAATTCTCAACAAGTAATGATATCCTTACACGTGGAATTGACCGTGGACTGTTGCCACAGTCTACCAATTTCTCAATTGGATTAAAGATTAATCTATAATACTGGAAGGAATATGAAAGCAAAAACAATATTCACATTAGCTGTTGCCGGTCTTATTACGGCAGGAATCTCCTCATGTGAGGATATGCTCAGGGTTGATTCCAAGACTTATGATTACGGTCATGATATGACTGCACAGGATACGGTATACTCTGTTATGGGTATTATCCAGAAACTGCAGACTATAGCTGACCGTACCGTGCTTCTGGGTGAGATACGTGGAGACCTTGTTACCGTTACCGGTAAAGAGAGCCCCGATATTGCCGAACTCTACAATTTTGATTTTGCAAAACTCAGTGCCGATAACAAGTACAACAGGCCTATTGATTATTACTCTGTAATTAATAACTGCAATTATTTCCTTGACAAAGTTGATACTACTCTGTATTCAAACGGAACCAACGTATTCTTAAAGGAATATATTCCCGTGTTGTGTTACAGGGCCTGGACATATTTGCAGATGGCTCAGGTTTACGGACGTGTTTATTACGTTGACAAACCAATAACCAGTGGTGACGAAGCTACCAGCGGCAAATGGCCTTTGATGGACATCAAGACTCTTGCTGCCGAACTGGTCAAGGAGTTTGAAAGAGAACAAGACAGATATCTTGACTATAAGCTCCTTAACTATGGAAGCCTGGGTGGTGATGACAATGACGAGGGTTCCAAGTCACAAAAGCACGATTCCAAGGACCTGCTCATTCCTGTAAGACTTATTATGGGTGACCTTTATCTGTGGTCCGAGCAGTACGAAAAGGCCGCCAAGTATTACGCTCAGTATCTGTATTACAACAATCCTGCAAAAAGCATAAGGAATACTGTAAGTACCGGTAGTGCCACAATCCTGTGGAACGGTACAACTTATGCAAAGTTGGGTGACGACACATATGCCGGTACTTTTGGTTCACAGGCAAAGCCTATTACCTATATTCCTATGGAATCCGAGGAGTATGCAGGTACAACCAGCAAGCTGCCTGACATTTTCAACTCAACCAAGGATAACCACTATTATCCTCAGCTTACCTGGTCAAAGGCCATGGCAAGTTTGAGCCAGCGTCAGGTATTCTGCTATCACATAATCAGACCTAATACAGGTGTTGTTGTTGATGACTATATGAGCAACCCCGAGGGTATGCAGGTTAATCCTTTGCTCCGCGGCGATTTAAGACTTCAGTCCATTTATGAAATCAAGGCTGCAAAGGCTTCGGATATCAAATCGTTGCTTGACAACACCAACTGGCAAACGTTAAAGAAAATAAATTCTGAAAAAATTTCTTTATATCGAAATGATGTAGTATATTTGAGGCTTGCTGAGGCCCTGAATAGGGCAGGTGCTCCTAATCTGGCGTTTGCAATACTCAAATACGGCCTCACAGACACGTTCATTGAAGACAGTATATGTGTTGAGGAGCAGACTCTGGCCGACAGAATAGGTTTGGAATTCCCATATTCCTATTTTGAACCCGTAAGGTACAGGATCCAGACTGAGCAGGTTAATATCAACAATGATCCCAACAACCCGTCGGCTGTGGATTATGTTAAGATTAACTCAGGTCAGAACAATGAATACAACACAATGGGTATTCATTCACGCGGTTCCGGTGATGCTGCAATCAACAAGTATTATAAAGTTCAGATCACCAAACCTATTGACGGTTATTCACAAAAGGATACCATCCGTAGGGTAGAGGAGATGATACTTGATGAGATGGCGCTTGAAACCTGTTTTGAGGGATACCGTTTTGGTGACCTTATGCGTATTTCAATGCACCGTGCTGCCGATACTGACGAGGAGAGCGGTTATGATACCGAGTTCTTTGCCGACAGGGTTGCCTCAAGGGATGACGCAACAGTTGCCAATCCTTTTGCAGGAAAGAACAGCGACCTTTGGGACGTACTTAAGGGCGATGGTGGTTTCCCGCAGAGTTGGTTCCTGCGTCTTAACACGGCAGTATACTATTGATTTGGTCTCTCTTTCTGCAGTCGGAGTTAATCCGACTGCGGAAAGAGGATTCAATATGAGAACAGAAAACTATTGTTAACCTTAAAAAAGAGAGAAAGTTTTTTTCAACCTAATTATCAATTTAAACTTTATTTTTATGAAAAAACGAGACTTATTTTTGACAGGTTTCATGATGTTGGCACTTCCTGCCAGCGTTATGGCACAGGTCACTGAGACGACCCTTGTTCGTACAAAAGATGACGCTAAGGTCATGTTTGAGCAAAGGTTCGAGGCTTCCGAAGGTAAGGATGCCGAAGCCGCTTGGCAAGAGTGGTCAACAACTCCCGTTGACACAATGTATTCACTCACTTACATTGGGCATGTTGGTTCAGAATCTAACCTTGCCATCTATGGTGCTGATTCAGCCAAGTACAAGATGAGGTTCGTTAAGGACTCAACTATCTACATGTTGAACGGTGTTATGACAACCGATGACGCTGGTGATATTAAAAAACACTATTTTGACGCCGATGATTACACTCTTGTCTTTGATGACGGTAAAGATGTAGAACGTAACGAAGTTTTCGAATCTTACGGAGAGAATGGTGGTAAGTATTATTTCCAGTATTGGTCAGACAATGCAAAGGGTTCTGCTAACTACGATAATACTAACAGTAGGACTCCTAACTATCGTCGTAATCTGTTTGTTCGTGGTATCGATGTTGAGGATAATTCATCATATCGTTTTACCGCATACGTAAAGGTTAATCCTAAGGGTTTGGCCAAACCTACATTCTATGCCGATGTAATGCGTGGTTATTTCCACTCTGAAAAGCCTTTCACAATGGGTTATGTAAACGATAACGACCATCTTCAGTATAACACCGAATTCGTGTTCAGCAAGGAAGACTTTGAGAACGACAAGTGGGAGAAGGTTACTTTCATGACCTACTATCTGAATGACTCAATTGCCGATGGTTACTGCTATACACAATACTGGTGGGCAGGTGGTTCAGAGTGGTCATTCCGTCCTTCGGATGATGCTCTTGCAGCCGCTGGCCTGGAACTTAAGGCAGGTGACTCTCTTAAGCACGTTATTCAGCCTGACAAGTTCTTTGTACGTCTGTCATTTGCATCAGATAGTGCATATTTCTCGGTTGATAACATTTCTCTTACCAAATCATGGATTGGTGGTGTTGAGTATCACAATGACATGATCCGTGTTGACTTTGGCTATGAGACCAACCTTAAGCAGCTTGCCATTGATGCCGGTAAGAACAGCTTTGTAAATGCTATTGAGCTTGGCGGTGAATACTTTGATGTTATAGGTTACCGTTCAGCTAACGGAAAATATTACAATATACCTATCAACTCTGCCGAGTATCATGATGACGGTTACATGTACATGTGGACCAAGCCTTCATATCAGGGTGGCAAGTATATCGTAAACAAGTTCGATGTTTATGATTCTATTTTCGTAAGTTTCCGCAATCCTGACACTAAGGAGTTGCGCCTTAATTATAGCGGAAGCAAATTCCCGATGGCTCTTGATACAGCATGGATTAAGGCCGGTAAGAAGGTTCACGATTTCTCAAACGAAATCGCTACTCCTAACCCCAACATTGGCAAGGGCGTTTATTCAATGAAGAACCTGCCTCCTGTTATTACTGCTCTTGAGTATGAGAAGGGTTCATTCCAACTTGACGGAACAATCAACGAGATGCGTTTTGAGTTCTCAAGACCTGTTACTATTGATCCCGCAGCAGGTGCTTCATCAGCTGAGGCTCTGCTTATGGTCGAGAAGAACGGTGTAAAGGAGTTCTGGATTCCTTCTGCAACAGAAGCTGGAGCTGATGCCGATTCAGTGCTTGTATTTAAGCGTCAGGCTGCTGATATTTCAAAGAATCCTCGTCTTGACGGTGACTATGTGTTTACACTTGCTAACATTCGCGGTTACGGTACTGATTATGCTCAGAACACATCAATTGACTACTCATTTGGTGAAACCGTAATGGCTACCCCCCTGGCTTCGGTTACATTTGATGATTATGATGAAGGCAGCTTTACTACCGATCTTTCAACTCTTGGTATTGAAGGAATCAGCGGTTTCAGATGTGCAGCTAAGATCAAGGCATTCAGCGGTCTTTATGAGAAGGCTCTTATGTGGGGTCTCTATGGCGTAAGCACAGGTGCTGAGCCTGATGGTACTAGCGCAAAATCCTGCAATCTCTACTATACTTTCGAAGTTGAGGAAGATGGTCCTGTAGCTCTTGCATTTGGTGTTACCGGTTGCAACAAGGGTTCTTGGAATGATGACGCCAATATGACTGTATTCATCTACGATGCTAACAACAAAGAGATGGCTAAGCAGGAAAATGGCGGTAGCGGAATCAAGGTTGACGAAGGTGGAAATGTTGAAGCTGTTAAGGAGTACACAATAGCCGCAAACCTTCCTGCAGGTACCTATAAGTTGGCGCTGTCACTTCCTAGAGAAGGTTCTTATAACGGTGGCCACAAGGGTGGTAAGGTTCTTTATTACATAAACATTCAGTCCAACTTTACTAATGGCTATCCTTATGTAAACAGTCTTAACAATGCAATCGAGGCAATTGAAGCTAACTTTGAGCTTGTTAACGATGAGCCTTATAAGTATAGTGGTGCTGCTTATGATTCTACATTTAAGGTTTATGATCAGTATGTTAACTTTACTGATACCAAACCTACCCGTTATACTGCTGTAACAGACAGTCTTAACAAGGCCAACGATGTTCTTAAGGCTCGTTTGAAGGTTGTTGACGGTATGTGGAATGAGTACAATGCTCTTGAAAGCAAGCTTGAGGTTTATTCTGATTCAATATCAGATGCCGATGGTGTTGAATACAATCTGACTGCTGCTTATATTGCTGCATCACAACTCTTGGATGATAATGCTGATTATGAGTGCTTTGATAAGACTGACGCACAGATTGATTCTGTCAAGAATCTGTTCATTAATGCCGGAAAGGCTCTCGATGCACGTAAGGCTTTGACTGATAGCTACTTTACTACAATGGATGCTGCCGACGCTATTCTTAGCGATGAAGGCTCACTCAAGACAATTGATGAGTTCGAAGCTCTTATGTTTGCTTACGATGCAGCATCTCAGATTTCTGATAACAATCAGGTTGAGACTATTTCGGACGAAGACTTCAAGTCTTCAATCGATGATGTTTCAGATGCTATCAAGGCATATAACGGATACATTGCTGCAGCTGCTGCAACAACAGTACGTCTTAAGGCTCTTGCTGAGTTGGCTGAAACCGTACAGGCTGACTTTGGTGAAGAATCAACTATTATTGAGCAGGCTAAGTCGGCCGCATTTGACAACGACGGACTTGCAGAGATTCTGATGAGCGGTATCAAGGTTGCCATTTATAAGGATCTTGCCGCTGGTACTGCTCAATCTGAGTATGACCTTACATCATTCATCAAGAACTTTAACCTGTATGCTACTATCGGTGGTGTTATTGATCTGTCAAATAAGGAACTGCCTGGTGCAAGAAACGATGCAGCCCTTAAGGGTGCCAACAATCCTGGTTATCAGATCATGAAGGTTGGTCACCAGTGGGGTCAGGCTAAGCTCGATAAGAAGATTTGGGTATTGCTGCTTGATCAGGATTACGATGATGTATTCCCCGGATGGACTGTCAAGTCATATATTACCGGCAGTCACAGTATGGTTACTCCCGATCCTACTGCAACTGATGATTACAGTAACTTGAGTGAGGGCATGTCAATATTTGACGGTGCAGTGACTATGGACTGGAACTCAAAGGCTGAGCTTAAGACCACTCTTGAGGATCTGCCTACCGGTACATATAATCTTGGTGTAACTCTTGTTAAAGTTGATGCTTCTTCGAGTGTACAAACATCATTGACAGTTGCTGCCGGTGATACTACAATTACCTACACAAGGACCGAGGATGGCAGCAATATTGCAGCTGCTTGCAATGAGATCCCTGTTACCGATGGCAAGATGTCAATTGACTTAATCCTTGCATCAAATGATGGTGGTTCAAAGGCCGATGACTTTACTCTGACCTTCATTCCTTCCAACACCTTCAATTATGGTGACCTGGTAGCTGATGAGCAGGCTAAGCTTAACAACCTGATCCTGTTTGTTGATGGTCAGGAGGTAGCTCCCGCATCTGTTGAATACACTACTTTGAGTGGTATTCCTGTTACAGCTCCTCAGGCTGGTCAGATTCTGATTCAGACTGTAACCTTTGCTGACGGAACAGTTGAGAATAAGACTGTTATTATCAAGTAAGGTTATTCTGTAATAATCCTTTAAAAGGAC
>Ga0256872_10000412_pt1 | contig 11999 bp, 25 predicted proteins | sample RumenRJG_08RNA_FD_186119 | JGI IMG/M metagenome (GOLD analysis project Ga0256872, IMG submission 186119) | Metatranscriptome of bovine rumen microbial communities from Lethbridge, Alberta, Canada - Rumen RJG_08 (Metagenome Metatranscriptome) | ecosystem: Host-associated > Mammals > Digestive...
CATGGACGTGCCTACAGAATAGACAAGAAAACATCTCATGTAACTCTTGTTCTGAAAGAGAAAGAATAATAGGGAGGTAAGACTGAATGGGTCAGAAAGTAAATCAGCACGGTTTGCGTGTCGGTGTTATCAAAGATTGGGACTCACGTTGGTTTGTAAAAGATAAAGACTTCGGCGATACTCTCGTTGAGGCCTACAACCTCCGTAAGACTCTTAAAAAACAGCTTGGTGATGCAGGCGTTCCGAAAATCGAAATCGAGCGTGACGCATCTAAAGTAAGAATACACATTCATTGTGCAAAGCCCGGTATTGTAATAGGCAAGGGCGGTGCTGAAATTGAAAAGCTCCGTGTACAGTGCGAGAAAATTCTCGGCAAGCCTGTTAATATCAATATCGTTGAAGTTAAAAATCCCGACCTCAATGCACAGCTTATTGCTGAGAACGTTGCACAGCAGCTTGAAAAGAGAATCTCTTTCAGACGTGCTATGAAGAAATCCATCGGCAGTGCAATGAAAGCAAATGCAAGAGGTATTAAAATCATGTGCTCGGGTCGTTTGGGCGGTGCCGAAATCGCAAGAAGCGAGCAGTATCATGAGGGTACAATACCGCTTCAGACACTTCGTGCAGATATAGACTACGGCTTTGCAGAGGCTGATACAACATACGGTAAAATCGGTGTTAAAGTATGGCTCTACAAGGGCGAAGTTCTCCAGGATAACAGAAAGCCTCGTAAGGAAGGAGGCAGCAAATAATGTTAATGCCTAAAAGAGTAAAATACCGCAGAGTGCACAGAGGTCGTATGACAGGCAAGGCACTCAGAGGTAATAAAGTAACCTACGGTGAGTATGGTTTGCAGGCACTTGAACCTGCATGGATTACAGCCAATCAGATAGAAGCAGCCCGTATCGCTATGACACGTTACTGCAAGAGATTTGGTAAGGTTTGGATAAAGATATTCCCCGACAAGCCCGTTACAAAGAAGCCTGCCGAAGTCCGCATGGGTTCCGGTAAAGGTTCACCCGAATTCTGGGTAGCAGTAGTAAAGCCCGGCAGAGTAATGTTTGAGCTTGCAGGCGTTCCCGAGGAAACTGCAAGAGAGGCTTTCCGCCTTGCTGCAAACAAGCTGCCTATCAAGACTAAATTCGTGAAAAAGGAAGAAACGGAGGTTGACGCATAATGAAGGCTTCAGAACTCAGAGATTTGACACCGGCTGAGCTTGAAACAAAGCTCCAGAGCCTGAAAGAAGAACTTTTCAACCTTCGCTTCCAGCTTGCAATCAATCAGCTTGACAACCCTATGCGTATTTCCGCAGTTAAGAAGGATATAGCAAGAGTCAATACAATCATTCGTCAGAATGAGCTTGCTGAAAACGCATAATTGAAAGGGAGGTAATGCACTGTGAGCGAAAGAAATCTCAGAAAAACAAACGTTGGTAAAGTAGTCAGCAACAAAATGGATAAAACCGCAGTTGTTGCAATAGAAAACAGTGTAAAGCACCCGCTTTACAACAAGATTATCAAGCGTACAATCAAGTTTAAAGTACATGATGAAAACAACGAGTGCAATATAGGTGACCGTGTACGCATCATGGAAACCCGTCCCCTCTCCAAAGACAAGAGATGGAGATTGGTAGAGATCATCGAAAAAGCTAAATAATTAAAGGAGGAATGTTCTGTGATACAGCAGCAGACTTACCTCAAAGTTGCCGACAATACCGGAGCAAAAGAATTGATGTGTATTCGTGTTCTCGGTGGTACAGGCAGGAGGTACGCAAATATTGGCGACGTTGTGGTTGCTTCCGTTAAAAAAGCAGCACCCGGCGGCGTTGTTAAAAAAGGCGATGTCGTTAAAGCCGTTATTGTCCGTTCTGCAAAGGGCGTAAGACGTGAAGACGGTACTTATATCAGATTTGACGAGAACGCAGCAGTTATAATCAGAGATGACAAAAACCCCAGAGGTACTCGTATATTTGGACCGGTAGCAAGAGAGCTTCGTGATAAAGATTATATGAAGATTCTCAGCCTTGCTCCCGAAGTTCTTTGATGGAGGTGCAGCGAGATGAGTAAAATTCATGTAAAAACAGGCGATACAGTTGTCGTACTCAGCGGCACCGAAAAGGGCAAGCAGGGCAAAGTCCTTGCAGTAAGCCCTAAAGAGGGCAAGGTTATCATTGAGAAAGTGAACCTTGTTTCAAAGCACGTTAAACCCAGAAGAATGGGCGAACAGGGCGGTATTGTTGAAGCAGAGGGTGCTATGTATGCCTGCAAAGTACAGGTAGTATGCCCGCACTGCAAGAAGCCCACAAGAGTTGCTCACAGACTTTTGGAGGACGGTACAAAAGAGCGTGTCTGCAAAAAATGCGGAGAGGCACTTTGAGGAGGTAATTTGAAATGGCAAGATTGAAAGATTTCTATACCAAAGAAGCTGCTCCCGCTCTTATGAAAAAGTTTTCCTACAAGAGTGTCATGCAGATTCCGAAACTGGAAAAAATCGTTATCAACGTAGGTGCAGGCGAGGCTAAGGAAAATTCCAAGGCTATCGACGCAATCTCACGTGATTTGGGTATCATAACAGGTCAGAAACCCGTTGTGTGCCGTGCAAAGAAGTCAGTCGCTAACTTCAAACTCCGTGAGGGTATGCCCAACGGCGTTAAAGTTACTCTCAGAGGCGACAAAATGTATGAATTCATGGACAGGCTCTTTAATGTGGCACTTCCGAGAGTTCGTGACTTCAGAGGTATCAACCCGAACTCATTCGATGGCAGAGGAAATTATAACATGGGCATTAAAGAACAGCTCATTTTCCCCGAAATCGAGTTCGATAAGATAGACAAAGTACGTGGTATGGATATTTGCTTTGTAACGACAGCGGCAAATGATGAAGAAGCAAGAGAGCTGCTCACATTGATGGGTGCTCCGTTTGCTAAACAATAAGGAGGGATTATTGTGGCCAAGACATCTATGAAAGTAAAACAGCAGAGAGAGCCTAAGTTCTCTACAAGAGCATATACAAGATGCAAGATCTGCGGCAGGCCGCACTCTTATCTCCGTAAATACGGCATTTGCCGTATCTGCTTCAGAGAGCTTGCTTACAAAGGTCAGATTCCCGGTGTAAAGAAAGCCAGCTGGTAATAGGAGGTAACGAATATGCAGATTACAGATGCTATCGCAGATTTGCTTACGAGAATCCGTAATGCCAACACTGCAAAACATGATACAGTAGAAGTTCCTGCTTCCAACATCAAAAAGGCTATCGTTCAGATTCTTCTCGACGAGGGCTACATTAAGAGCTTTAATGTCATTGATGACAACAAGCAGGGTATTATCAAAATCGCTCTGAAATACGGCGAGGGCAAATCTCCTGTTATTACAGGTCTGAAAAGAGTTTCAAAGCCCGGTTTGCGTATATACAGCGATGTGGAAAATATGCCGAAGGTAATGAAAGGACTTGGAGTTGCCATCATCTCTACTTCAAAGGGCGTTATGACAGACCGTCAGGCCCGCAAAGAGAATGTAGGCGGAGAAGTTCTTGCATATATCTGGTAATTATACGGGGGTACTAAAATGTCAAGAATTGGAAGAAAACCCATAAATATTCCCGCCGGTGTCGAAGTTAAAGTAGATAACGGTGTTATTACGGTAAAAGGTCCCAAGGGAACTCTTACCAAGAATTATCACACAAACATGACTGTAAAGGTTGAAGGTACTGAAATTCATGTTACCCGTCCCGATGACGATAAATTCAACCGTTCACTTCACGGTCTTACACGCTCCAACATTCAGAACATGGTTGACGGTGTTACAAACGGCTTTTCAAAAGAGCTTGATGTAAACGGTGTCGGCTACCGTGTTCAGAAAAAGGGCAAGGATCTTGTAATGAACCTGGGCTACTCACATCAGGTAATCGTGTCTGATACAGATGATATTACCATTGAAGCACCCACACCCAACAAGATTATCATTAAGGGCATTGACAAACAGAAAGTTGGTCAGTTTGCTGCCGAAGTGAGAGAAAAACGTCCGCCCGAGCCGTATAAGGGCAAAGGTATCAAGTATGTAAATGAAGTTATCCGCCGCAAGGAAGGCAAAGCCGGCAAGGGTAAGAAGTAATTAAGGAGTGAATAAAAGATGGTTAAAAAGCCTGATACAAATAAGGCAAGAATGAAACGTCACAAGAGAGTCCGCAGCAAAATAAGCGGTACTGCCGAGTGTCCTCGCCTTAATGTTTTTCGCTCTGCCAACAACATCTATGCACAGCTTATTGATGATGTCAAGGGTGTTACTCTTGCAGCAGCTTCATCACTTGAAATGAAAGATGTTTACGGCGGAAACAAAGATGCAGCCCGCAAAGTAGGCAAACTTATCGCTGAAAAAGCTGCCGAGAAGGGTATCAAAGACGTTGTATTTGACAGAGGCGGCTATATTTTCCACGGTCGTGTAAAAGAGCTTGCCGAAGGTGCCCGTGAAGGCGGTCTGAATTTCTAAGAAGGAGGAGTAACTTTGGCTATAATTGACGGTTCAACTTTGGATTTGAAAGAACACGTTGTTGCCATCAACCGTGTTTCTAAAACAGTAAAGGGCGGTCGTATCTTCAAGTTTGCGGCACTCGTTGTAGTCGGTGACGGCAACGGTACAGTAGGCTTCGGTATCGGCAAGGCAGGCGAAGTTCCCGATGCTATCCGCAAGGGTATCGAAGATGCTAAAAAGAATTTGAAGAAGATTTCTCTTAAAGGTACAACGATTCCTCATGAAGTAACAGGTATATTCGGTGCAGGTAAGGTTTTGATGAAGCCCGCTGCTCCCGGTACAGGCGTTATCGCCGGCGGTCCTGTTCGTGCAGTCATCGAGGCAGTAGGTATTAAGGACATCAGAACAAAGGCTCTCCGTTCCAACAACCCCTGCAATGTTGTAAGAGCAACTCTTGCAGGTCTTGAGAGCCTCAGAACAGCAGACGAAGTTGCGGCTATTCGTGGCAAGACTGCAAAAGATATACTGTGATTGGGAGGATGCAGGATATGGCACAGCTTAAAATTACGCTTAAAAAGAGCTTGATTGGAAGACAGAAAGACCAGATTGCTACTGCCAACTCACTTGGACTGACAAAGCCGGGCAACTCAACCGTTCAGCCCGACAATGTTCAGACACAGGGCAAGATCAATAAAATCAGACATCTTGTAGAAGTAACTGAAGCATAAGGAGGTGCAGTAGAATGAATTTACATGAACTTTCACCTGCCGAGGGTGCTACCAAGAAGAATAAGAGAATAGGCAGAGGTCACGGCTCGGGCTGGGGCAAGACTGCCGGCAAAGGTCATAAAGGTCAGAAAGCCCGTTCGGGCGGCAGCATAAGACCCGGTTTTGAAGGCGGTCAGATGCCTTTGCAAAGACGTATCCCCAAAAGAGGTTTCAATAACATCTTTGCAAAGAATATCATCGCTGTCAATGTTGCAGCTCTGGAAGTCTTTGAGGACGGTGCAGAGGTAACTGCTGAGGCACTTACTGAAAAGGGTATCGTTAAAAAGGCTTGTGACGGTATCAAAATTCTCGGAAACGGCTCACTTACAAAGAAGCTTACTGTTAAAGTAAATGCTTTCTCCGAGTCGGCTAAGCAGAAGATAGAAGCTGCGGGAGGAAAGGCAGAGGTGATTTGATTTGTTTAAAACAATCGCTAATGCCTGGAAAATTCCTGATCTCCGCAGGAAAATGCTTTTTACACTTTTTATTGTGTTGATATTCAGGATCGGTTCGGTAATCCCCGTACCGTTCCTTGATGTTCAAGCCCTCAAAACTTTGACAGAGGGCTGGAAAGACAGTTCCAATATGCTTGCATATTATGATGTCTTTTCGGGCGGTGCATTCTCCAATGCAACGCTTTTTGCAATGTCGGTAACCCCGTACATCAACTCCTCTATTATCATGCAGCTTTTGACGGTGGCTATTCCGCCCCTGGAAGCTCTTGCAAAAGAGGGTATGGAGGGCAGAAAGAAAATTGCGACGATTACCCGTTATGTAACCGTTATTCTCGGTATCATTCAGGGTACAGCTTATTATATCTGGCTGTTGAGGTCAAATATCGTTGATTTCAAAGGCTGGAATTTCAGTGCGATATTCGCTGCTCTTGTAATCATTCTTGCTTTCACGGCAGGTACTGCACTTATGATGTGGCTCGGTGAGCAAATCAATCAGAACGGTGTCGGCAACGGTATTTCCATACTGCTCTTTGTGGGCATTATCGCAAGACTTCCCGTTACATTCGGCACTCTCTGGAGCAACTTCAAGCTTGGTCTTGAGGGCGATATTGCAAAAATCATTTACTCATGCGTATTTGTGGTAATATTCCTCATTATTATATGGGTAATCGTATTCATGAATGACGCAGAACGTCGTATTCCGATACAGTATGCAAAGCGTGTTGTAGGTCGTAAAATGTACGGCGGTCAGAATACACACCTGCCTATTAAAGTAGGACTTTCGGGTGTAATGCCGATCATATTCGCAAGTTCGATTTTGTCTATCCCGTCAACAATTCTTTTGTTTATGGGTGCGGCTCAGAAGAGCGGAGAGGCTTGGGACAGAATTCCCGATTTCTGGAAAGGTTTCTTCAATGCCTTTGATATGGGCGGCTGGATATACACAGTTCTTTATTTTGTATTCATCATAGGTTTTGCTTATTTCTATGTTACGATTCAGTATAATCCCGTAGAAATGGCAAACAATCTCCGTCAGAATAACGGTACTATTCCGGGAATCCGTCCCGGCAAGCCCACCGCTGACTTTATTGCAAAAATTCTTTCCAAGATAACTTTGATAGGTGCATTGTTCCTTGCATTCATTGCTATCGTTCCGCTGATTTTCTCAGATGTGACGGGTATGCATGGATTGATGATGGGCGGTACTTCCGTTATCATCTTGGTAGGCGTTGCACTTGAAACAGGCAGACAGCTTGAATCTCAGATGATGGTTCGCACATACAAAGGTTTTCTTGGCTGATACATTGCACGGCAATCAATTTTTGGAATCATTCTCTCCCTTGTGAAATATCGGGGAGAGAAAAATATATTGATTTTATAATTGAAAGGAGTATATGAGTTATGAACATCATATTACTTGGAGCTCCCGGTGCCGGCAAAGGCACTCAGGCGGAGGTTATTTGTGATCGTTTACAGATTCCCACCATCTCAACCGGAAATATTATCCGTGAAGCGTTGAAAAGCGGTACTGAAATGGGACTCAAAGCAAAGTCATTTATGGAAGCAGGTCAGCTTGTTCCCGATGAAGTCGTTATCGGCATTATCAAGGAAAGACTTGCCAAAGATGACTGTCAGAAAGGATTTATCCTTGACGGTTTCCCGAGAACCATTCCTCAGGCTGAGGCTCTGGACAAAATGGGCATTGTCATTGACAAAGTGGTTGACATTGAAGTGAAAGACGAAGCTATTGTAAAAAGAATGTCCGGACGCCGTGTCTGCGAAAAGTGCGGAGCAAGCTACCATATTGAGTATAAAAAGCCCAATGTTGAGGGAGTTTGCGACAGATGTGCAGGCACCCTTGTTCAGCGTAAGGACGACCACCCCGATACAGTAAATGCTCGCCTTGAAGTATATCACAAGGAAACAGAACCCCTTAAAGATTACTATGCAAATCAAGGCAAGCTCTCAATAGTGGAAGGTCAGGCTACTATCGAAGATACTACGGCTCTGATTCTCAAGGCTGTTGAGGCATAATATATGGTAATTCTGAAAACGTCCCGTGAGATAGCAAAAATGCGTCAGGCGGGCAGAATTTCCCAGAGAGCATTACAGGCAGCAGGAAAAGCAGTTGAACCCGGTGTTTCAACTTATGAAATAGACTGTATAGTCCGTGAGTACATCGAGAAACAGGGGGCAGCCCCGTCGTTTCTCGGGTACGGCGGATTTCCCGCAAGTGCCTGCATATCTGTCAATAACGTGGTTATCCATGGCATACCCAGCAAGAGTGAGATATTGAAACAGGGTGACATTGTAAGCATAGATGTAGGAGCGTATTTTGAGGGCTATCACGGTGACAATGCATGGACTTTTCCGTGCGGTGACATCTCAAAAGAGGCTCAAAGACTTATCGACACTACCAGAGAATCGCTTTTTGAGGGCATCAAACAGGCGGTTTCGGGGAACAGGATCGGTGATATAGGTCACGCTGTACAGGAGTATGCCGAAGCACGCAGTTACTCGGTGGTAAGAAAATTTGTCGGCCACGGAGTAGGTGCGAAGCTGCATGAAGATCCCAGTGTACCGAATTACGGAATGTCCCATAGGGGCGTTCGTCTGTTGCCGGGAATGACAATAGCCATTGAACCCATGATCAATCAGGGAACTTTTAAAGTAAGGATACTTGATGACGGCTGGACAACTGTAACGGCTGACGGAAAATTATCGGCTCACTTTGAACATACTGTGGCGATAACGTCAGACGGCACGGTCATACTTACATCAGCAGATTGAGGTGAAGTAAATGCAGCTTGTCAAAGGAATGGTCGTAAGGTCAAAGGCAGGTCATGACAAGGGAAAATTTTTTGTTGTCGTGAAGATGGAAAACGGCTTTGCCTATATAGCCGACGGCACACAAAGAAAAGCCCTTGCTCCTAAAAAGAAAAATCCTCTGCATTTGGCAGGGACTTCGACTGTTCTAAATGAACAGTCTTTATTAACCGACAGTAAAATTTGTGAGATAATTGCCGAATTTAACGGCAGACTTGCTTAAATTGTTGACAAAACGGACAATAAGTGCTATAAATATAAAGTGCTGTGTCTTTTTGTTTTTGGGAGGTAATTATATTGTCAAAACAGGATGTAATCGAGGTCGAGGGTGTAGTAAAAGAGGCTCTGCCAAATGCCCAGTTTAAAGTGGAGCTTCCGAATGGTCATGTTATCCTTGCACATATCTCGGGTAAACTCAGAATGAATTTTATCAGAATTCTGCCGGGAGATAGTGTGAAATTGGAGATGTCGCCCTATGATTTGACAAAGGGCCGCATAACATGGCGCAGCAAGTAATTTTTTGAAAGGAATGATAACAAGATGAAAGTCAGACCTTCAGTAAAGAAAATCTGCGAAAAATGCAAGGTTATAAAACGTAAGGGAAAAATCATGGTTATCTGTGAGAACCCCAAGCACAAACAGCGTCAGGGCTGATAAAATTAAAATGGAGGTGCTACAATGGCACGTATTTCAGGTGTGGATTTACCAAGAGATAAAAGAATAGAGATCGGCTTGACATATATTTTCGGTATCGGCCGCAAGACTTCCAATGATATTCTTGCAGCAACCGGTGTCAACCCCGATACCCGTGTCAGAGATCTGACAGAGGACGATATAGCTAAACTCAGAGATTATATCGACCATAACTGCCGTGTTGAGGGCGATCTCAAGCGTGATATTGCTTTCGACATCAAGAGATTGATAGAAATAGGCTGTTACAGAGGTGTTCGCCATAGAAAAGGTCTGCCTGTAAGGGGTCAGCGTTCCAAGACAAATGCCCGTACAAGAAAAGGTCCCAGAAAGACTATGGCTAACAAGAAGAAATAATCAGGGAGGAATTAACTGATGGCAGTTCAGAAAAGTGCAAAAAAGACGACTATCCGCAGACGCCGTGAACGTAAAAATATAGAAAAAGGTGCTGCACATATTCAGTCTACATTTAACAATACCATTGTTACTATATCGGATGTACAGGGCAACGCTGTATCATGGGCAAGTGCCGGCGAACTCGGTTTCAGAGGCTCAAGAAAGTCAACTCCGTTTGCCGCTCAGTCGGCAGCAGAAACAGCTGCAAAGGCTGCTATGGAGCATGGCATGAAAACCGTTGAAGTCTATGTAAAAGGTCCCGGTGCAGGCAGAGAAGCCGCTATCCGTGCTTTGCAGTCGGCAGGACTTGAAGTAAGCATGATAAAAGACGTTACACCGATTCCGCACAACGGTTGCCGTCCTCCGAAAAGAAGACGTGTATAAAATTATTGGAGGTGCAGTAAAATGGCAGTAAACAGAGATCCTATATTGAAAAGATGCAGATATCTCGGCATCAGCCCCGCTGTAGTCGGTATCGCTAAATCTTCCAACAGAAATCCGAATGCCAATTCCAGAAAGAAAGTTTCCGAATACGGCATTCAGCTCAAAGAAAAGCAAAAACTTAAATTCATCTACGGTGTGCTTGAAAAGCCTTTCCATCATTATTTTGAACTCGCTTCAAAAATGGAAGGTCAGGCAGGTAATAATTTGATCACCGTTTTGGAATCAAGACTTGATAATATCGCTTTCAGAATGGGAATGGCTCTTACAAGACGTGAAGCAAGACAGCTTGTTACTCACGGTCATTTTCTCGTAAACGGCAAAAAAGTTGATATTCCTTCTTACAGAGTTAAGGCAGGAGATGTGATTTCACTCCGTGACAAGAGCAAGAGCAGCCCGAAATTCAAGGACATTCTTGAACAGACAAACGGCAGAACCACTCCTCTTTGGCTTGAAGTGAATAAGGAACAGCTTTCGGCAAAGGTGGTACGTATGCCTTCTATCGAAGATGTGGATTATGAGGTAGCACCTCATCTCATCGTTGAGTTGTACTCCAAGTAATACGCTGTTGTTTTGCATATCAAAAGCATCTTGGCGGTTATCCGCCTGAATATTAAGGAGGTTTAGCTGATGGAAATTCAAAAGCCAAGAATTGAAACGGCAGAATTGTCGGAAGACGGTAGATTTGGCAGATTTGTTGTTGAACCCCTCGAAAGAGGCTTCGGCAACACTCTCGGAAACAGTCTGAGGAGAGTCCTTCTCTCATCTCTTGAGGGCGTGGCAGTCACTTCAATCAAAATTGACGGTGTCCTCCATGAGTTTTCAACCGTACCGGGAGTTAAGGAAGATGTTACCGCAATAGTCCTTAATATGAAAGGTCTTGTTGCAAAGCTTCATACGAATGGTCCCAAAACAGTAGAAATCAATGCCGAAGGTCCATGTGTGGTTACGGCTGAGTCGATAAAGAATGATGCGGAGGTAGAGATACTCAATCCCGAACTCGTGATAGCAACACTCGGCGAAGGTGCGAAACTCGACATGGAGATTACTCTCAATAAAGGCAGAGGCTATGTGTCTGCTGACAAGAATAAAGCAGAACTGGCAGGCACTACGGGAAGTGTCATAGGAGTTCTTCCGATAGACTCTATATATACTCCCGTTCTTAAAGTCAATTATACTGTTGAAAATACCCGTGTCGGTCAGATTACCGACTACGACAAGCTGACGCTTGATGTATGGACAAACGGCGTTATCAATGCTCAAGAGGCAGTGTCCCTTGCGGCAAAGGTGCTGACAGAACATCTTAATCTCTTTGTCAACCTTTCGGATAAGGGTACCAATACCGAAATCATGATAGAGAAAAGCGAACAGGGCAAGGAAAAAGTCCTTGAAATGACAATCGAAGAACTTGACCTCTCTGTACGTTCGTTCAACTGTCTGAAACGTGCAGGTATCAACACGGTTGAAGACCTGATAAATAAGTCCGAAGAAGATATGATGAAAGTAAGAAATCTCGGAAGAAAATCTTTGGACGAAGTTGTTGAAAAACTGAACTCTCTCGGCTTCCAGCTTCAGGCTGACGAGGAATAATTATATTTAAAGGAGTGAATATCAATGCCCGGAACAAGAAAGCTCGGCAGAGAAACTTCTCACAGACTGGCAATGCTCAGAGGTCTTGTCACTTTCCTTCTCGAGAACGGCAGAATAGAAACTACTTATACCCGTGCAAAAGAAGTAAGTGCATTGGCTGAAAAGTGTATTACAAGAGCTAAGGTTGAAAATCTCCAGAACAAGCGTCAGGCTCTCGCTTTCATAACAAAAGAAGATGTTGTAAACAAGCTTTTTAAGGAGATTGCACCGAAATATGCCGATAAAAACGGCGGTTATACCAGAATTACAAAGATAGGTCCACGCCGTGGCGATGCGGCTGAAATGGCTGTTATCGAACTTATCTGATA
>Ga0256872_10000413_pt1 | contig 11994 bp, 8 predicted proteins | sample RumenRJG_08RNA_FD_186119 | JGI IMG/M metagenome (GOLD analysis project Ga0256872, IMG submission 186119) | Metatranscriptome of bovine rumen microbial communities from Lethbridge, Alberta, Canada - Rumen RJG_08 (Metagenome Metatranscriptome) | ecosystem: Host-associated > Mammals > Digestive...
AAAATAATTGGGAAATACCTGAAGTAATAGAATGGCATTATTTAATTGAGGATATGGAAAATGATAAATATAAAATTAAATATAAAAATAAAAAATATACTATTATTGAAGGTTTTTTTACTATTTAAAGAACCTTTATTTTATAATTTTCATAAATCTATTTTTATTTGGATCTCAAAAGAAGAAGCTAAAAAAAGAAGAATGCAGACAAAGCCTGTAACTGAAGAATATTTTGAAACATTGGTATGGCCTAATTATATTAAAAATAATTATCATCTAGCAAAAATGAAAAGAAATAAAGAGAAAAAATTGGGAGGAGATATATTAGTTCTTGATTCTACTAAAGAAACAAAAGAAGAAATGACTAAAAAAGTAATAGATTTTATTTTTAATAAAAATAGGTATTTCAGATAGTTAAAAAATATCGTAAACGATTTACAAAAGTGAAAATAATTTTCGATTTTTTACTTGCGGTCTTTAAAAATTTTGATGAACGCTTAGAAAGTGAGCATTTGGGGAAGTGTTTTTAGGGAAATTTTGTTATGGCGTAATGCCTTTGTGAATGTTATTTTATTATCGATTACACAATTGTTTTAGTCAATGCACAAAGTTAACCTTACTAATATCAATTTTCGTTTTTAAATCTAGTTCAAATTTTTTGACAAAAATTCCCATTAATAAGCAGTAAAAATTGGCATTAAATAAGGCTTTTTATTATCATTATAGTTAGGAAATTTTAAATTCACACAGCAATAGTTTCCCTTGTGGAAACTTTTTTCATTACAACTACACGGTAAACTTATGATAGACATTCAAGCATTAGCTGATGAGAAAGGTATTGCACGTACCTATCTTGATGCTACAAATAAGCTAGTTACCATCAGTGAACAAAGCAGAAAGAACGTTCTAGAGATCCTAGGATATCCTGTTGATTCACAAGATGAGTTACAAAAAGTTCTCGATAAAGAGGCCAAAGAGCCTTTCAAGAATGTTTTAGATCCTGTCTTGGTTTTAAATGATGACGATTTAAAGCAATTCTACATTCGTGTTCCTGAGACTTTTGGCGAAGATGAGAATGCTACTTTAACTGTAAGCTTTAAGCTAGAAGATGGCCGTACTATTGAACGTACTGTAGCTTTAGAAGAAGTAGAAATTGCAGACTATAAGGATGTTTTTGGTACTGTATATGATGTAAGACGTTACTTCATCATGTCAGATTTACCTTACGGTTACCATGAGGCAAAAGTTACTGTTAAAGGTAACGGCAAAACCTTAAAGTCTATCAATATGGCTTTAATTAGATGTCCATCTAAGGTTTACACTCCTGATGCTATTAAGAATGGTAAGAAAGTTTGGGGCGTAAGCTCACAGCTTTACACTGTTCGCTCTCACCAAAACTGGGGTATTGGTGATTTTGCAGACTTAAAGCAATTATTACTAGGTGTTAACAAGTGTGGTGGTCAGTTCGTTGGTTTAAACCCAATGCACGCAGGCTATCCAGCTAACCCTGATGAGTTTGTAGTAAGTCCTTATTCACCATCATCACGTAACTGGATCAACATTGTTTATATCTCAGTTACCTCTGTACCAGAGTTAGTAAATTGTAAAGAAGCACAGGATCTAATCCACTCTCAAAAATTTGAGCAAACCTTACGTTCACTACGTGAAAAAGAGTTTGTGGATTACCGTGGCGTAATTAACGCAAAATTACAAGTTTTAAGAACTATCTTTGATCACGTTAATGTTGCTGATAAGCGTTCAAATCGTGGCTTAAAGTTCTTAGATTTCGTAGAGCGTGGTGGTCAGAATCTATTAAACTTTGCAACCTATGATGCAATGCAACAGCACTTCTACAACGAAGGTGTTGATGCTTATTCATGGGAAGTATTCCCTAAAGAGTACCAAGACGTAAATTCACCATTTGTTGAGTCTTGGCGTAAAGAGCATGAAAAGGACGTTATGTTCTACTGCTACTTACAGTTCTTAGCATCAGAGCAATTAGCAGATGCATACAAGAGCGCAAAAGAAGCTGGTATGCTAATTGGTACATATCGTGACTTAGCTGTAGGCGTTGCAAAACAAAGTTGTGACGTTTGGGCTGACGTAGATCACGTTTTCAGAACTAAAGGTTCTGTAGGTGCTCCTCCTGATCCACTAGGTCCTCTAGGTCAAAATTGGGGTTTAGCTCCAATGGCTCCATCCGCATTAAAAGCCTGTGCATACAAGCCTATGATTGCAATGTACAAAGCAAATATGGAGTCTTGCGGTGCAATTCGTATTGACCATGCTGCAGGTTTATTTAGACTTTGGATTACAAAAACTTGTGAGCCAGCCTCCACAGGTGCATATGTCCACTATGATATGCACGATTTATTAGGTATCATTGCATTAGAGTCAAATCGCAACAAGTGTTTAGTAATTGCTGAGGATTTAGGTACCATCCCTGTAGAGTTAACAAAAGCTCTTAAGGCAGTTGGCGCATTCTCTTATAAGATCTTCTTTGATGAGAGAGCTGATGATGGTGGTTATATTGCTCCACAAGACTACACTGCTCAAGCAATGTCAGCACTAACTACTCACGATATGCCTACATTAGTTGGTTGGTGGGGTTGCTACGATTTATCACTTGGAACAGAGCTTGGTATTTATACTCAGCAAGAAGCTGATAACCTACGTGCTGCAAGAGAGGATGCAAAACAGCGTATCCTAGACAGCTTACATGGTTTAGGTTCTATTTCAGACAGTTACACAAGGAATGCAAAAGAGTCTGTAATGAATGAGGAGCTTGCAACTGCACTTCAAATTCATATGTGTTCAGGTTCTTGCGCTTTATTTAGTTCTCAAGTTGAGGATTGGATTGGTGTTGATAAGCCTGTTAATATTCCAGGTACTAACACTGAGTATCCTAACTGGCGTCGTAAGCTAACTCGTGATCTTGAAGATATCTTCGTAAATGAGCACGTTTTAGACATGACCTCAAAGATGACTTCAGCTAGAGAATAGTTAAGGAGAAAAAGCTATATGCTGATCGATGATTTAAATAATGCAAAAGTTGGTAAGCCATTTGAGACCCTAGGTTTACAAAAAGTTGAGGGTAAAAAAGGTTTACTACTTAGAGCTTGGTTACCAGGCGCTAAAGCTGTTGATGTTTACTCAATCAATGGTAAGAAAAAGATCTGCAAGTTAACTTTAGTTGACGAAGATGGTCTTTTTGAAGAGCAGTTAAAGACTGAAAAGCCATTTAACTATCTATTCAAAGTAACCTATGACGATGCTGTTGTTGAAGTCATCGATCCATATCAGTTCCGTGATGAAGCATTCTATGGTCTAAGCACCATGAATGAAGAGCCTGCTAACATCTATAAGACATTAGGTGCACAATTAGTTGAACTTGATGTTGATGGTGTTAAGGTTAAAGGTACTAAGTTTGCTGTATATGCACCATCTGCTACTGCAGTAAGCGTAATTGGTGACTTTAACTTCTGGGATGGTCGTCGTTTACCTATGGCTAAGAGCTTACTTGGCCACTGGGTACTATTCGTTCCTGGCTTAACCGCTGGTTTACGTTATAAGTACGAGATTAAAGATCCATACGGCAATCGTTTACCTCATAAAGCAGACCCTGTTGGTTTTTATCACGAGCAGTATCCTTCATTTGCATCTATTATTTCAGATCAGACCACCTACAAGTGGAATGATGAGAAGTGGATTAAGTCTCAGCTAAACAACAAGCTTGAGAAGCCTATGTCAATCTATGAGTTACACATGGGCTCATGGAAACGTCATGAAGATGGCAAACCATACTCATACAAAGAGTTAGCAACTGATCTTTTAGATTATGTAAAAGAGATGGGCTACACACATATTGAGTTAATGCCAATCATGGAGCACCCATTCTCAGGTTCTTGGGGCTATCAGCCAACTGGCCTATTTGCTCCAACCTCTCGTTTTGGTTCAATTGATGACTTCAAGTTCTTTGTAGATACCTTCCACCAAAATGGTATTGGTATTATCTTAGACTGGGTACCTGCTCACTTCCCAACCGATGCTTTCGGTCTTGCTAAGTTTGATGGTACTTGTGTTTATGAGTACGAAGATCCTCGTCGTGGCTGGCATCCAGATTGGAACTCTCTAATCTATGATTTTGGTCGTGACACCGTTCGTCGTTTCTTAATTGCATCTGCTTTAGTATGGCTTGATTTATACCATATCGACGGTTTACGTGTTGATGCTGTAGCTTCAATGCTTTACTGGGATTACTCAAGAAAAGCAGGTGAGTGGATCCCTAACGTAGATGGCGGTAACGTTAACTATGAGGCTGTAAGCTTCTTAAAGTGGTTCAACGAGGAAGTTTACAAGCATCATCCAAACGCTATGACCATCGCTGAGGAATCAACTGCATTTGCTGGTGTTTCTCGCCCTACTTACGCAGGTGGCTTAGGCTTTGAGTTTAAGTGGAACATGGGCTGGATGCATGACTCTTTAGAGTATATGGCAACAGATCCATTCTTCCGTAAGTATCACCATGGTGAGATGTCATTCTCAATGATCTATGCATACAATGAGAACTTCATCTTATCAATTTCTCATGATGAGGTAACTCACGGAAAGAATTCACTTCTATACAAGATGCCTGGTGACGAGTGGCAGCAATGCGCTAACTTACGTGCATACTTTGGTTTCCAATATGCTCACCCTGGTAAGAAGTTAAACTTCATGGGTTCTGAGTTTGGTCAAGGTTCTGAGTGGAATGACAATGCTCAGCTTGATTGGTGGTTATTAAAGTATCCTAAGCATCAAGGTATTCAAGCTTTAGTAAAAGATCTAAACCACTTATATAGAAATGAAAAAGCTCTATGGGCTGAAGATTACAATCCAGAGGCATTTAAGTGGCTAGATGTTAACGATGCAGACCACAGTGTATTTGCTATGGAGCGTAAAGCAGGTGATGAGACTATTATCGCAATCTCTAACTTTACTCCTGTTCCATATGTAGCATACCGAGTAGGTGTTGCAACACCTGGTACTTATGAAGTTATCTTAAATACTGATGATAAGAAGTATTGGGGTAGTGGATATGGTACTGGTTCTGAGAAGATGGTTGCATCAAATATCTCATGGCAGAATAACTTCCACTCAATTGTTTTAGATTTGCCTCCACTTTCTACTGTTTACATTAAGAAAGTTTCAGACTAATCTCTAATTAAAAGCCACCTCTTATAGGTGGCTTTTGTTCTTTTTAGACAAACATAATAACAACTTTAATACAAATATTAGAGTTTTTTTACCTTTATTATTGATAATAAGAATTATTAGGATTTAGATATGGAACACTTGCCAGCTGATGACTTAGATTATCGACTAATCAGTTTAGGAGCAACCGTTTCCAAAGGTGGTTGTTACTTCTCTGTTTGGGCCCCTAATGCTAAGCAGATGATCGTTCACATTTATGATAAAAATGAAAAAGAAATCCAAAGAGCTTTCCTACAAGAGCGTCGCGGATGCATTTGGTATGGTTTTGTAAAAGGTGTTACTTTTGGAGCTTTATATGCCTTTGAAGGCGTAGGTGATTATGATCCTAATAATGGTCTTTTCTTTAAAGAAGGACATATTGTAAGCGATCCATACACTAAATGTTTATCTAAGCCTTATGTATACGATCCTGATAAATATGAAAATGACTTTGTTAACTTCATGCCAAAGTCAGTGATTGTAAGTCAAGAATTTGATTGGCAAGGTATTGAAAAGCCTCATTATGGTCGTGACAGTTTAGTTATTTACGAGACTAACGTTAAAGGTTTAACTAAGCTTAATGAAAAGGTCCCAGAAAAACTTCGTGGCACATATCTTGGAGTATGTCATGAGAGTGTAATTGCTCATTTTAAAGAATTAGGCATCACCGCAGTTCAATTAAATCCTATTGCTGCTTGTATGAGTGAACCTCACTTATTTAAAAATGGTCTTGTTAATTACTGGGGATATAACCCTGTAAACTTTATGGCTCCAGATCCCCGCTTTGCTTGTGATCCATTTAACGCTGTAAATGAATTTAAGACCATGGTACGTGAGCTTCACCGTAATGGCATCTCTGTAATTTTAGATGTAGTTTACAATCATACTGCTGAAGGTGGTATTGATGGTCCTGTTTTAAGCTTAAAAGGCTTAGACGGTCAACACTATTACACCTGCGAATTAGATGAATCAGGCAGGCCTAATTACTCAAAATATCATGATGTAACAGGTTGCGGTAACTCTGTTAATGCACAATCCCGCCCTGCTTTAAACTTGATCTTAGATTCATTAAATTACTGGGCTAAGTACATGCAAGTTGATGGCTTTAGATTTGATTTAGCTGTTACTGTATGTCGTGAAAGTCATAAAGGCATCTTCCACGAGTATGACGTAGATGGTGCTTTCTTAAAAGCTTGCTTCTGTATCGATAGACTAGCTGAGTCAATCATGATTGCAGAGCCTTGGGACTGTGGTCCTAATGGTTATCGTGTAGGTCAGTTCCCACCAGGTTGGTCTGAGCAAAATGATAAGTTTAGAGATACTGTACGCCGTTTCTGGAAAGGTGAGAGAGGCATTATCGGTGAGTTTGCAACTCGTATTATGGGCTCTCGTGACGTATTTCCAAACAAGCACAGATCAATTAACGCTTCAATTAACTTTGTAACTTATCACGATGGTTTTACTTTAGAAGATTTAGTGTCTTATGAGAATAAGCATAATGAGCTAAATTGTGAAGATAACCGCGATGGTTGTGATTATAACAACTCTTCTAACAGTGGCATCGAAGGTCATACGAATGATCGTACAGTACTAGCAAAACGTTGGCAGCTTAAGCGTAATATGATGGCTACCTTATTATTCTCTCAAGGTATTCCTCATATGTTAGGTGGTGATGAGTTTTCAAGAACTCAAAATGGCAACAACAATGGCTATTGCCAAGATAACGAACTTACATGGCATCATTGGGATTATTCACAAGAGAATCAAGATTTCATTAAGTTTATTGGTCGTATTACTAAGATGCGCCATGCTTCAAAGATGCTAAGAGCATTGACCTTAACTGATGATATGTTCTTATTCAATGGCATTAACTATGAGGCTCATTGGTATAAGACCGATGGCACTCTAATGACACCTGAGGTTTGGGAAGATCCAAGTACTGATGCAATTTGTATTACATTAGGAGCTGTAAATAGTAAAGAAAACTTTGAATATTTATGTTTACTTGTAAATCAAACTGAAAGTCATAAGCAATTTATCTTGCCTAAGATCCCTGATGGATTAGAGTGGATTGAGATATTTGATACCACATCTCCAACAGGCGCTCCAAATTCTTTAGAGCAACGCGGTGCTTTGACTATTGATGTTTATACACCATGTATTAAGGCATTTACTTTACAACGCAGTATTTCAGCAATTGCTACATCTTTAATGGATGATTTCTTTGCAACTCGCCATTTAAATCGCAGTGAGAAAAAGCACTAGATAGAAAAAAGGCGCTAGGATCTAGCGCCAATATATTTAATTTAAAGGCTATGGATGTAATTTCTTAGCCTTTTTTACTGATATTAGTATATATTACTATTAACGGACCTTCTATTTGATTTCTTGAGAAAAATTTATTAATAACAGAAAAAGTTGAATAAATGGCTATACAAAGCCAATTGAAGGCAAGTAAACAAAAAAGGACCAATTTTGAAAAATTGATCCTTTATTGCAAAAGTTAATGCAAAAAAATTGCAAAATTTAGAATTCTAGGTTATGTATTTCACTTGTAGCCATAATTGAAGGCTTTTGATTTACATTTACTTTTTGAGTACTTAAAGCTTCAATAACTGATCTTAAGAAATTATCTGGCACAATTCCGTATGCAGTGCTGGTAATTAGCTTTTGTAAGAACATGTTATTTGGTGTTTCATCAGATAAGATGTGCTTTACAATTATCTTGTCTTTGTCATCGCCACCGACATCTGTCTTTACCTTATCGATAACCTCATTAAAGGTTAAAAGATCATCTACTAAGCCTAGTTTTTTAGCATCATCGGCCACGAAGATCCTGCCTTCTGCGAAGTCTTTGTAACTTACATCCTTTAATGATGGGCGAGCTGATTTAACAAGTTTTATAAATTTCTTGTAGATAGACTCAACTGTAATATTGTACTCTTCAATAGTTTCGTCATTTATAGGCTTAGCAATGTTTTGCTCAGCAAGCTTTGAGGTTGCAACACCATCACCATGCACGCCATATTCGTTTAAAAGACCATGGAAACCAAAGTTTAATCCAAAAACACCAATCGAACCTGTGATAGTGTTATCTGTTGCGTATAGCTTATCGCCAGAAGTTGATATCCAATAACCACCTGATGCAGTTAAAGAGTTCATTGACACATATACAGGTAGCTTAGTCTTCTCTTTAAAAACAGTGAGCATTTCTCGGATCTTTTCAGATGCGTTAACTGAGCCACCACCAGTGTCTAAGAATAAAACTAAGGCTTTAGTATTTTTGTCTTTGTATACTTGCTCTAGGCTGTTTTGAATATTCTTAGGGCAGAAGGTTGTGTTGTCTTTTCCTTCATCAACGATACCACCTAAACCGTAAATAACAGAGATATTAGGCTTATTAACAGAAGCTAAGGTTACTTCATCTTTATAGTAGTCTAAATATGGGGTAACTTTAAGTGATATGAAGTCTTTGCTATCTTCTTTCATTAAAGATAGTTTTAACTTTTCAAAACTTTGTAATTCATCAACTAGGTTGTAGCTTTTTAGTAGTTCTGCCTCAGTACCATCAAATCGAATTAACTGTTCTAAGTAGTTACGAGGATTAGAGTATAGACCACCTAACTTCTCACCAGTGATAGCATCTTTTGAAAGAGTCTTTAAGTAATTTATCCAAAGCTTGTTAAAGATATATGCATACTCTTCTTTAACTTTTGGAGACATACCATTTTGCTCAAAAGGCTCAACGGCTGATTTAAACTCACCTGCTTTGAACACATAAGGTTGAATGTTAAATCTATCAAGTAAGTCTTTAAAGTATAACTGGCTGTTATTAAGGCCTCTAAAGGTAAAACCACCTAAAGGTGAGATCACAACTTTATTAGCACCATTGGCCATTAAATAGCTAGTAGGGGAGTATTGTTCTGAGTAGGCAATAACTTCAACTTTTGGAGATTTTTTCCTAAATTTCAATAGAGCTTGTTTTACACGTAGTGCAGTATCTACAGTGGTGCCTGTAAATTTAGTGAAATTTAATACTACAGTTTTGATGTTTTCATCGGTTGAGGCTTTTTCTAAAGCTTTCTCGATGGTTACAACATCATGATAGGCTGGAACATCTAATAGTTTTGAAAACTTTTTAGTAAATCTTGTAACATCATTATCTCCCTGTGGGGCTTCATTGATGTTTCCTGCAAAGTCAAAGTACAAGATTGGCTCTACTTTATAGTTTTCATCAGAAGTTTCATTAAAAGCAGCAAGAGCAGATTCACCTTGATCTTGAAGTTTATTAGCAAAGCTAATGCCTAAAATTACAGCTAATGCTAAGATTAAGAAAATTAAGTTAAAGACAAAGTTTCTTGCAAAGGTGATAACAGAACCTACGAAAAGTAATACTTTACCAATTGCTTTGCATAAAGAGTGCTTGCTTTCATTAGTGTTTTTAACGTTGAATGAGCCATCAGAGTTAATCTCAATGGTCTTTGTCCCTTTATTTTCATTATTTTCCATAAAAAATTTCCGTATAGACAAAAATATAGCAAGGCGTGAACCTTGCTATAAATCTAATCTTTAGTAATTACTTTGAAGCTTTTGCACCTTCAACAATCTTCATTACAGAACCTACCATTCCAGAAATATCTGATAAATTTGAAGGTACGATTAAAGTATTGTTGGTCTTAGCAAGATTTGAGAAAGCTTCTATATATTGCTCAGCAACTTTTAAGTTAATAGCGGTGTTACCACCTTGTTCTTGAGATGCTCTTGCAATAGTTGCAATCGCCTGAGCTGTTGCATTTGCAATTGCGATAGTAGCCTGTGCTTTACCTTCAGCTACGTTAATCTCTGACTGTTTTTCACCTTCAGATTTAGCAATAGCAGCTTCTCTAGCACCAGTTGCTAAGTTAATTTGCTCTTGCTTGCGGCCTTCTGACTCGAAAATAACAGCTCTCTTCTCACGCTCAGCGGTGATCTGACGTTGCATAGCTTGTAAAATTACAGCAGGAGGAGTTAGATCTTTGATTTCGTAACGTAATACCTTAACACCCCAGTTTAAAGCAGCCTCATCAATTGCTGATACCACTTGATTGTTGATTAAATCACGCTCTTCAAAGGTCTCATCTAACACCATCTTACCGATTACAGAACGTAAGGTTGTTTGTGCAAGCTGAGTAATTGCTACGATATAGTTTGAAGTACCATAACTTGCTAGTTTTGGATCGGTAACTTGGAAATATAAGATACCATCAACAGATAACTGGGTATTATCACGAGTAATACATACCTGGCTTGGGGTATCTAGAGGGATTTCCTTTAATGAGTGTTTGTAGGCAACTTTATCAATAAAAGGAATAATAAAGTTAAGACCTGGGCTTAGTACCTTGTGAAATTTACCTAGTCTTTCAATAACCCAAGCTGTTTGCTGCGGGATCACACTAATTGATTTACTAGCAAAAATAATTGCAATTACAATAAAAACAATCGCAAGAATTAAGCCACCTGTAACTTCCATAAATATTATCTCCGTAAGTTTATTTAGTTAAAATTAGTCTGGTACCTTCTACTTTTTCTACAAAGTAGGTACCTTTAGTTAAATTTCCTTCATTCAAGTAAGCTGTCCATAGAGCTCCTCGATAGTTAACTTTTGCGCTACCATCAGTAAGTACATCTTCAACAACTACTCTTTGTCCTTTATCTAAATCGTTGCAGTCAGTATTAGGACTTAGCTTTCTAATTTTTCTTCTATAAGTATAGGCAATAATTACACCTACAATTGTCACAATAGCTAATATATAACACTGACTTGTAAAGTTGCCACCGAGTACAGCTGTAATACATGAAGCAACACATCCTGCTGTGCATGCTAGTAAATAGATGGTGCTTAGCATCATCTCTGCACCTAGTAAAACAAGAGCTAGGATCAACCATATTAAATAAGCATCCATAATCTGTCCTTACTTTTTGCGTTTGAAAATTGAAGATAAGATTGCAAAGAAAAAGATTAAAAAGAACCCAACTGGTGCAATTACTTCAATAGGGAAGTCATTTTCAGTTGCCCCTAATAAGAAAATTACGACAAATACAATCGGGATAAAGATAGCTGCAAGAGAGTTACCATTTTTCTTTTTATCAGTTCTTACTTGAACTGTAGCTCTAGGTCCTGTTTGAACTGTTTTATAGGTTGCCTGTGGTTGCACCTTAACCGAATCTTCAACTTGTGCTTCTTGAACTTTGGTATATTTGTGCTTTAAGTCCTTTTTAAGAAGAGATTTGATTTTTTCATTCGTAGTGCTTTGTTGAGTATTTAAATCTTTTTCATCTAAATCAACAGCACTTGTATCTAAAGTTGCTACTTGAGTATCAACAGGTGCTACAGAATGTCTTAAGTGCTCATAATTAGTATTAACAACATCTGCTTTGAACTTGGTGTAGTCTTTTACTCCAAGTTCATCTATAAGCGATGCAAAATCACCATTTTTAGGTTCTAAGTAATTCTTTGTCATTTGTAATCTTTTTGATTTTTAAGTAATTTTTAAGTTGTTTAGCATATTAACACAAAGAAAATGACAACTTTGATAATTGATTTGAATTATCATCATTTAAGCCGTATTTTGTACACTTTTCTTTTAAATGTCAGTCGTTCCTAAATTAGAAGAGAAGAAGAGCTGAATTTACTTGATTTTTTATCACTAAAACAGTTGTCCTTTTAGAGCTTAGGCTAAATTTTGCAACATTCCTATATACAAAAAAATCAATTTAAAAAAT
>Ga0256872_10000420_pt1 | contig 11929 bp, 6 predicted proteins | sample RumenRJG_08RNA_FD_186119 | JGI IMG/M metagenome (GOLD analysis project Ga0256872, IMG submission 186119) | Metatranscriptome of bovine rumen microbial communities from Lethbridge, Alberta, Canada - Rumen RJG_08 (Metagenome Metatranscriptome) | ecosystem: Host-associated > Mammals > Digestive...
GCTTTGTGTAGCCGCTCTTGTTGAGGGTGATGAGCGATGAGGCATAGAGCGTCGGGTAGACCAACGGAGGATGTTGCATGAGTTCGGCAGCATTCTGGTGAATGTCAAGTCGCGGTGTGGTGAGTTTCAGGTTTCGCTCTCCTTCTGCATTGTAGTTGTAGTATGCAGCACTGCCACCGTTTTCATCGCCAAGTTCCCAATATGCCTGCAAGCGGTTGTCCTCTGTCCAGCACATTAAGCGTATATCACGGTTGTCGTGCGATGTGCTGATGAGATTGCCATTGGCATCCCAGTTCATATCAGTCTGCGTACCGCTGACGCCGTCGTAAACGTTTTTTACACCGAAGACGTTGCCCGAAGTGGGATAGGTGTAGTTGTTGCTGTAGTCGACATTGTAGAGTGTTCCGGCTACTGAGGAACTGAGACGTGTGCTTGTCACATTCTTCGTCAGCAGACGTCCTGCTGGCGAATAGGTATAGTCGGTCGTATAGTTGATGGTGTTGTTATTCCAGTCGCCAGTAGAATATGTCAGACGGTAAATGTTGTCGTATTCATAATACTGGTCGCGTTGGTTGAGGCCGCCATCGTTTATTCTCATGACATTGCCGACATTATCATAGAAATATCTGTTACTCTGCAACAGGATGTTCTGGTTTATCGAGTAGTTTTCCATACGGTCGAGTCGGCGATTAAGCGGATTGTAAACATAGCGGGTTTCGACGCCATTGCCATTAATCTGGCTGATGCGTTGTTCGAAACGGTCGTAACGAACCTTGTCAAGATAGGTGGTCGTCGGTTGTCCTGGCTTGTATCCTTCGATTGTACATACGTTGCCTCCACGGTCGTAACGGTAACGGACAACTTCCATGTCGGGATAGGTTATCGAACTAACGCGTCCCCAGCTATCGTATGTCCATTGGGTGAGGAATGTAAAGGTCTGTGGCGAGTTTGGTTGCACATAGGTCTGCAACACGCTGGCCACATTGCCCATGCAGTCGTACTTCATCTCCTTGACTCCTGTGGCGTCCTGAAGTCTGAGGAGTCGTCCAGCACCTTCACCAGATCCAGGTGCGCCATACTGGTAGTAGACATTGTTCCAATAACGGTCGCTATAGCTCACTTCAATCAAGCGATTATAGTCGTAGGTATAACTGACACTTTCGCCACTGTTTTGAATCATACGGACCATGTTGCCTGCGTGGTCATATTCCCAGTGGGTTACACCTGCTGATGGATGGTTGCGCGATGTGCGGCGTCCTCCAAGGTCATAAGTGTACGTCGTGCTGTTGTTTTCCGGATCGATTGTCTCTACAATTTGGCCAACTGCATCGTATCGCATCCTTGTGGTATTGTTCAATGCATCGACGGTTTCGACATTGAGATTGCGCACGTCGTTCAATAGGTGTGTGATGTTTCCGTTTTGGTCAGTGGCAATGGTCAAGAACCTGTTGATACCTGATGCGTCAGCAGTTGTAGAGTACACTTTTGTGTCACTGGTGCCGTCGGGGTAATGGTTTGCCGTCGGTCGGTCAAGGTAGTCGTACTCTGTAGTGGTGTAGTGGGCGTTATCGACCGTGACGTTGAGATTAGTATCTAGGCGTGCAATAGGTTCGCTAACAGGCATGTAACTCTTCACTGAACGACCCAACCCGTCATAATGGACCGTTCCACTGACGGTACGCATCTCATTGCCTTCTATCTCTACATCTTTCTTTACTTGCACAATGCGCCCCAAACCATCGCTGAAGGTGACTGTACGGATATCGTTGGAAGGATTGAAATCATCATAGTTATAGGTGCGTGCCCAGAAATAGTGCGGCTTACCTGTATTAGAGTCTATATATGTGTTCGGATATCTTTCTATCCTGTTGTCGTACCAATACTTATAGCGTACAGTATAGGGCTTTCCTGCATAAAGCTCCATTGGCGCCACAATGGTATCAATACGGCCATGGCTGTCATAGCTATAGTGCATCTCCATTCCTCCCATATCGGTGGTTACAAGTGGTTTTTGCCAACGCAAACTGTAAACAGAAGAGCTTGTGTATCCTTCAATATTGCGTACCATTACCGGCAGAGTATGGGTTTGCGGGTCATAATCGTACTTAATCCAATAGTTTGTTCCACCGTTCATATCCCTTGCCGGTGTGGTTACACGTATCACATTGCCATAGACGTCGTACTTATAGCTGTAATCCGAAGATGGACTAGGATTGTTGTCGATAGTAATTGAATGCAAGCTTCCCTCAGCAGTATAGGTTGCTGAACGTGTACGATAACCTGGAATAGTGAGTCCTTTCACGTTGCAAACGATATGATTTACAGGATCAAGTTCATAGTCAAGTTTGACAGAATAATTGTCGTCGGGGTCATTGACATCTCCTGCGTCGAAAACGCTTGACACGTTGCCGAAAGAGGTGTAATCCATGTTGATTGCTGTGGCAATAACGCTACCTGTGGCCTCCTTGCGGCGTGTTTTCTCTTGTTTCAGTGCAGGCCAACCATCCCCCTCGCACCACAGCATATCGGCATTCAGCCAATGTCCGTCGCGAAGGTCGGCATCGGCGTAGACCCAAGTGTTTTCGACAAAGCTGTTGCCGTCGGTCACGACCTCACGGATCATTCGATGACTGTTATAGTAATCTGAATTGAGATATGAAGAGGTCTTTGTTCGGTACATTTGGTTGGAAGCGAAGTCGGACACCGTGAGGTAGTCGTGTGTGGAAACCGTTTCATAGCCATAGTCGTCGCGTTCAAAGCGGTCGTATTTACGGTTTTTATATTCAAAACTCCTACACATGTAGTTTTCACCATCACTGTCGAAACCATCATAAACCATACACGACGACATGTTCCAGCTACGCTGCGGACTCTGCTCAGTGCTCTCACTCAGCTCATAATTGAGTTCAATCTCTCCGTCAGCGAAATTCCGGACATTCTTGAGCAGGTTGACTTTCCCTGCGTTATTGTAGGCCACCCACAGTCCTCCGGTGGGACCCAAAAAGATGTAGTCCAACAGTCCGTCGTTGTTCATGTCGGTGTACTCTCCATCAGTCCAACTCAACGTGCCGCTGCCGCCTCCGTTGACACTGCCGCCAACCTTGAGCGGGAACCATACAATCATGATTACGCCGTCGTAGGTTCCGCCTCCGTTGGCATTGAACGATTTGGTGTGCGAATGTTCAATACCATAGGAGTTATAGTTTACATTATTGCCGAATCCGCGGTTGATGCCTACACCGTTGGGGGTCACCACATCTGGCAGACCGTCACCGCTGATGTCGATAAGCGAATAGTCCGACTTGTTGTCGGTAAAATTGATGCCTACCCCTCCTGAAATGCTGGTGTTACCAATATTGAAGCTAGCACCGACAGAAGCACCTTCGGAGCTGGACTCACGGATAAAGAGCGGCGAGATGTCGCGCGGCAAGGAGAAGAAGTAGCCCATATTGTATCGCACCTTTCTGTTGTCGTAGACTATGTCTGCCAGTCCGTCGCCATTGACATCTGTAAACGAATTAATAACATGATCTGTGCTCGACAGAGCGTTGCCCGTGGGGCTCGGAGAATGTGAGCCATTGACGGTAGCGACGACGTTGGTACTTTTAGGATTCGACTTCAACTCGCGCAAAGCATTGAGGAACGTACCGTTGAAGGCTATACCAGTAGATTTATTCTCATTTTTGTTAATACCATCGTCTGCAGCATAGGCATATCCTACTTCCAAGTTGCCCAGACCGCCTTGTGCCTTGCTGTAATTAATATTCTTCTCAGAAACAACGTCAGGATAGCGGTCGCCATTGAGATCCATAAAATCACCCAGCAGCCTCGAAGTGCCTTTGGTTCTGGAACGCATAAGCACAGTGTAGCCACTTCCTTTTGTCATTATCTGCTTGTTGACAGCTTTCATCTTTTGTCCAGGAACAACAACCGGTACTGGACTCTGATACATGTCGGCAGTGATTTCTTCGCCATCATAACCTGAAGCTTCTGCCTGAGCAACTTCGCTGTTGTCGAGGCTGCAAATGTTGCGTTTTGCTATCACGGCACTGCCGAAGCTTTCCCAACAAGTGGTTTTCCCGTTGGCAGTCATTTCAAAGAAACTCTGTGCCAATGGGTTCATATATCCACCCATATCCACCTCGGGGTTATCGGCATTTGCAATGGCATTGGTATCGAAATTGTTGATATAGTTCTCGTCAGGCTGCAGGACCTCGTTGGTATCGTGCCAATATACAGGTTCTTGTACATATTGCGGAACGACAAAGCGAGAGGTACTATCGGATGATTTATAGCCGAACTGTCCCCAACCGCGATAGAGTGTACCGTGGTGCTTGCTTATGTCGGTTGAGTATTTTGTATAAACACCTGCATGATAGGATATGTTGCTCACTTTGAATTTGACTCCAAAGATCCTGGTTGCATTGAGCAATGAAGTAGTGTGGAAATCGACATAATACTTCTTATTCGGACTTAGCGTTATACCTGACAGGCCGATGTTGTTGATGCCGCTTTGAAGGGTGACGTTGCGAACATAACTCTCAGTATTGCCTTCGTCCTTTATGGTCATTACCATAGGGATACTGTTCGGCTGTAAAGGTACAGGGATTATGCTTGCACTGACATTCAAATTATTAAGAGCAGACACACCCATAAACGGCTCGCCTGGCAAATAGAGGTAATCGCCATACACACGGTCGACAACCGGATGAAACGTAATGGCATCGACCGCATCGGTATCTGCTATCCACGATCTCAACATCGGGCTGGAACTTCCTATAAGCACCACTTCCGCTTCTGTCTCAATGTCCGACCAACGCATCTGACCGCCATCTTTGGCCTCCAAGCGCAGAAAAAGCCCCTGGTCGCTTCTTGCTTTGATAATTGAAGTGTAGACGTTATCGACATAACTGCCTACCGGCAATACTGCCACTGTTGTGTAATGTTCAGCGCCTGTATGATCATAATCTTTAAGAACGAGGCTGTATTTCAAGTCCTGACTAAGGGGGTTGCCGGAACGGATGTTGAGCGTTACTTGGAATGTATCTGTTACCACTGCATCGCTGTCATCGCCAAGGGCTACTCCGACGCGTGTGTCCAGCATATAATCTCTACCATAGTCGAAAACATAGACAGAATCACGGTTGGCATCCAACCTGTTGTAGTCAGGAACAATAGTATTATCGATATGATTGACGCTAAGATACTTAATATGCGGATTCCACTCCACGACATCGTAGAGGCGTTTCTCTTCGGAATTGATGCGGAAATAGATGGTATCGCCGGCATTGACAGTATCGTATCCTATCATCTCGACGACCTCGTCGGGGTGCAGGATAGCAGATGCCACCAAATGGCTCGTGTCGTTGGCCTGATGTATGCTTATCCATACACCGTCGTAGGTACGGGTACTGCTACGATACTCAGCCAAGTCGTCGGTCAATTTGGCGCTACCGCTAATCTTGATGACGCCAGTGTATGGAGCTTTCCACATTCGGACAAGGTCAATATTGGGTTCATAGCGTTGGGGAAAGGAGTAGAAGATGGTATCGAAGACTGTAATACAATCCTCAACCAATGAGTCTCGAGTGCCTGCATCGCGTAGCTCATACTTGCCATATTCATCCCATATTGTATCATAGAGCCTTGTAGTAACAACATACGATTCGCAAACCTCACGCTCGACAATATAGTAGCCATCGTCAAAGATGGTGGGGTCGATTTCACCACTGAAGTCCCAAGTATCGTTTTCGCATGTACCTCCTACCATGATGGTTTCGCTATCGGTAATGTCCTCAAACACAAGGTTGCCCTTATTCAGATAGACGCTACCATTATCCACTATGTCCGGTAGCCCGTCGCCATTGATATCAGCCAGGTAGATAGATGTGGTGCTGCGACTGTCGCTCCAGTTACCTCCTGCTCCAAGTCCACCACACACTGATGCTTCAACGCCCCAGTTGTGGCTGCTTGTTGAAGAGGCATTGAATTTTTTCACTCCAGATACAGGACGTGGGGCTTCGAAGCGATTCTCGCCAGGCTTTTGCAGACGGCATTCAAGAGTACCAATCATGTTGCGATAAAGTTTGTCGGGATAACCGTCTCCGTTGATGTCGGCAAGGGTCATAAAACTAGTATTGTGGTCATTGTTGAAGGCATAGTGTCCGCCGACGGTTATGTTCTTCAACCAAGTAGTAAAGCCCACTCCGACATTGAGACCACCACCGACGGTGAATCCCGCAGAAGCAGTTCCTCCAAATTTATCGTGCTCATAGAGAAGATGGCTGAATACATTTGCCAAGTTAGGACCACTGCTCCATTCTGCATCGAACTTGACGGGCTGGGCAAACAATTTGTCGCCAGGCAAGTCGTAATAGTCGAAAGAATGATAGATATGCAGATAAGACTGTTTTTCATTGCTGGGCAACACTAGGTTGCAGCGGTTGTAGACCGAGGCATTGCGTATGGTCGTTCTTTCTCGTGGACTTGTAGTGATATCGTACAATTGGTCTCTGGCAGGGTCATCATAGCCTTCCACAATGTTGCATAGCAGAGTCTTTCCAAAAGTACCTTCACGATATCCAAAGTAGTACTCGCGTACTATCGAGTCGCGGTACAAAACCTCCACACGATCCAGCAGATAATTGTTTATCTCCTCCATTCCATAGCGGAACGAGGCACTTATGTCTTGCTTGTCGGAATAGCTGAATTTTATCCTGTACTGACCTCTTTCGCCAGTATGTTCGTTGCCTGTATAGGTTATCTTGTCGATAACAAGTTGTCTGCCTGCACGCTCTCCATTGTTCTGCTTAAACTTGCTTTCATACGTATAGCATACAGTATTGCCGTATGTATCAATTGATTTCTCGAGCATCCACTTGGCAATATTGCCCTTGCGGTCGACAAGACGTGAGTTGTTGCTTCTTCCATATATGTGTCGCATGCCATCCTTGTCGGTCACCTCCCAGTAGTAGTCCTTTGTGGTCGTTCCGTGACGAATGATGCGACGGAAAGATCCCTCAACGCGTGGGAAAAATTGTGTTTTTCCGTTCATGTCACGAGGCTCATACTTTCGGTGATAGACGGGCTTGTTCAGACGCATACGGCCGTCTTCCTCATACGAGGTCACAAGTGTGGTTCCATCAAGCAGGTAGCCCTCTGTTTCATTTTTGCTGTCATACAGCGGCACTCCCCAGCGGGTCTCGACACTGATTTCGCTGATGGGGAGGCTCCAGCCCATACCGAGGATGCCGCTGCCGCCTGCACTGCTGTAGTTGACCGACAGGTTGGGCTGCATGCCGTGCCGTCCTGCGGGGATGGAGAGCGGATAGCTCAGGTTGGCGGTTCCCTGATTGTTGGCCTCGGGAGGTGCGATGAGAGTTATTCCCTCCATGGGGTCGGCGGCCTTGAGGTCGCTGATGGAGGTGGGTGTGTAGGAAGCCACGTCACTGTTTTCGGGCACCTTGAGCACGCCGTTGATATAGTCGGTGAAATGGTTGGTGCGCGAATAGACTATTTGTCGCTCGGTGTCTACACTGTCTCTCTCGACCTTCTGCCACAGGGCAGTCTGTTCGTTATAGAAAAAGGTGTAGATGTCGTCGGCTGTGTAGCCGTAAGGGAGTGCGGTGCTGTCATAGTGCATGGCGATGGTGATATCTTTCTCGAACTTCTGTCCGTCGGGCAGCATGCGGTAAACAGCACCGTTGGGGGTAAGATTCTGCATGTGCTCGGGTATGGTTCCTGAATTTGCCTCTGTTGTGGCGAGAATGGAGATGTCGACATTGCCGTTCACAGCCCCGCTATCGATAAACAGCGCGACGCCATCGGTGCCTATCGCGGCAGGCTTTGAGGTCGACACATGGCCTTTGGCCAACAACTTTCCTTGTCCCGTTGTGGCCGGCTGAGTTGGTTTTGTGTCAGACTGTTTGGGTTCTATGTCGTTATTGTTATTATGCACTATGCCTTTGTTATTTGCGCATGAGACATCGGCGTGGTAATGTGCCTGCGGAGTACAGCCCTCGAGCGAGAGCAATGCCAACAGCGATGCCGTTATAAATCTATATATTCGTTTCATTTATAACACTGCTTTAACGTACAACAATCAATTTTATTGTCTTCTGACGACCATTAGATGAGACGGTGACATAGTAGATGCCACTTGCCTGCAGCTTTCCGTCGTAGGAATACTGGCTCACCTTTTCGTCCGTAGTGAAATGTTCCACCGTCCGACCATTCACGTCAAGTATGCGTACTTCCACCTCGGCTTCCTCGTCCTGCAACACATCGAGCGTGAATTTTCCTGTCGTTGGATTTGGCATTACGCTTACTGTTCCTCCGCTGCTTGCGACAAACGAGTCGTTTTGGTCTTCGTTTTCGTTTTGGTCTTCGTTTTTGTCTTCGTCCACAAGCAGTGTCAGAATGTAATCCACTCCACTTCTGACTTCAATGTCAACGAACTGCAGCGAGCCACGTTCGGGTGTCAGGACCTTGGTCTCTTCGTCCGAACTGAGCATCAGGCGCACTCTGTCGGCCGGCAATTCCAAGTCGGCAAGGATGTTGACCTCAGTGCTCGCAGCATTTGTGCGGGCACGCAGTTTCCATCTACGGGCAACCGAACTGTAGCGCCGGCCGTCCTCATATACCGCCTCTCCGTCGAGTGACAAAGCATTGCCGTCGCTGCCAAGCATTACGTAGTCGAGGTCGGCAAGCGAGTCTGCTGTCGAGATCGTAAGTATGTCGCCACGAATCATACTCTTGGGCTGATACAGACCGAACTCAACGTCGCGCCCTATTCCACAGACTCCGTGGCTATATGCGCTGTCAGATTCCTTAGTGTCCCAAAGGGTGTACATATTCCTGTCGATGTACGGCCCGTGGAGTAAAGCCCCATAGCGGACAGCAAGTACCGACTCAAGCCGGCGCTGCTTATCGCCAGGCAGAACGCCGGGGAAATACAGCATCGCGCAGAGATTCTTTTTCCCGATGTTGCCGCCCTCGAGTCCGAGCATCAAGGTGTCGTGACCGTTATATGTGCTTTCGACAGACGGATAGCGGTATGCCATCGAATGTATCACCACTCCCCTCTCCGTCGTGGAACGGTAGCGGACAGAAAAGTCGTCGTAGCTGGCACTCTGCGAGTTGAGCCACAGCGCGCGGTTGCTTCCAGATCCCAACTGCCACAAGCCGACCTCCTCGTCGGCATCGGTTTCGTATACCGTAATTATCGTGGCAGTGCCATCTGTACGCATGCTGTCGAGAACGATAGACAGACTTTTGTCATCCAGACACAGCGATGGATTGAAATTGGTTGTTCTCTGTTCCTCGGGCAAGACTCGACCATACAGGTCGAGGGCCGAGATTGCATATCTGGCTCCGCAATCCGTCTGGCCCCATGCTGTAAAGCACAGGGCTGTAAGATATACTGCAACCATATTTTTAATAAATCTATTCATGTGTTAAAATTAAAGAGATTAATGTGGTTAGATGGGTTTTCGTTTTCGTGGTGTGCCGTCAGCTCGGTCGACTGGTGTGCCGTCGGCTCGGCTGACTGGTGTGCCGTCGGCTCGGCCGACAACGAAGTCTTCACGAAAAATCCAACCTGTCTTTATTTTTTTTTGCCGTACAATAAAAGAGATAGCGTGTCGTTATATGCAAGTACGTACAGTCCAAAATGTACTTACAGCATAGGGCACAACCCTATGTTGACGGGGGTGCAAACACCAGGGCAGAATCGTCGACTGTGGTGGGTTTGACTAAGATTCTACGCTGTTCGGCGCCCTCTCTTTTTTTTCTCTGCTCTCCGTTGCCCCATGCAACCGGCATTATCTATTGCATGGGGCAAAGCCAGATGAGCTTGATTGGTCTAACATTTTTTGTCTTCATCACTTCTCCACTCTATCTAATTGATTCTATTTATGTGCAACGCAATTATACTCTCCGTTGCTATTATTGTAAGTTACCACAACCTGATACCCGTCTTCAGCCTTTTCTTGCGACCATTCCTCCGCTTCCTTCTTGTCCTTGGTATTCTTGGTTTCAGTTTCTTTAGTGCCACAATCACAATACAGTTCTTCTATGTAAAAACTCACATCGGCACCCTGAGCAGTCAATGTCATCATTCTGTCAAGGAAATCGTGCCATTCGGTTTCTCCATACAAAACAATCAGACCGTTTGCCCCATCGACCGTATACTTCACAGTACGTACCGATGTCATCGCCGTCTCTGACGAAATTGTATTGTCCAATTTTTCTTTTTGGCAACTCGCAGACATGATTGCCAACAAAGATGCCAGCACAACAAGGAATAGATTTTTTTTCATTTTAATTAATTTTATTTGTTAGTAATGATTAAAATAAGATATATGCGACACTACGTTTTTATTTTCATTGCGTTATCTCGTCCGTCTTCTTGCTCACTATGGCATTGCGCATAGGTTTGTCACATCCGTGAAACAAACAGGCCGTCTTTTCGTACCGCGAAAAAACACACACATCCTTTATATCGCTCCGCCTCTCTGCAGTATCACTCGCGACCTCAACCCTATCTCTCAAAAGAAGCGTATCTGGCGACTTATAAAAGTATTCGAACGACTGAGGCTTGAAGAACAGATCTCTTATCTCCAACGGAACGTCGTCCAAAGACATAATCCCCAGTTCCTCGCAGAGCCATTGCCATGCCGCCGAGTCCTTCGCCTCGAGGAGCGTCACATCGAGCGTTATCGTATCGTTCAGACGATAGTCTTCCACAAACGAAGCCTCGATCCCCTCCACTGCACTCGCCCTGACATACACCTGGCTGACACGCCCCTCGGGGAATATGCGATGCCAGTTGTGCACCACCGTTATCGCCAGCAACGCCACGGCAAGAGCAACTGCAAAAAAGCTCCAGAATCTGATTATATTCTTACCATTCGTCATAACTTCTCGATAACATTGTGAATCGTTTCACATACATGTTCGCTGTCGACCCTTGTAGATGATACAATATTACTGTACTTAGGTGCTGCAACGGCCGACGAATAAGATATGCAGCACCCCATAAATATACATGTTGCAACAGTATAGCGACGTATCCTCACACGACGGCGGTAACGCTCAAGACGACCCTCGAGCCCCTTCGAATGCTCCGCAATGAGCTCCCGGATATTTGCAAAGTCTTCCACCGACATCTGTCGCAATTGTTCCTGTTTCCTGTTCATATTCCTTTGTATTTATAAAAATCAGTCAATTTTTTTTAACCTTTATAACCTTTCAACCCCTTTAACCTTTAACCTTTAACCTTTAACCTTTATAACCTTTCAACCCCTTTTCACCCTTATTATGTTCATGTTTCAGTTTGGTTATAATCCTATACCTCAACTGTATCGCGCTCTGGTGTTTTATGTTCAGTTCCTTTGCCATCTCTTCCGGATTGTATCCTTCTGCCATCAAGTGCAACGCCCTGTATTCGTGATCGCTGAGCACAACAGCAAGTGTTTCGATGTATTCGCGCAGGCCGTTCTCCTCCGGCTCACAAAGCGTATCCGCCATACTCTCGTCAATCGGCTGCCACACATTCGCCCTTTTCAGAAAACGAAGTCTCGAGAACACACTCCTGCACTGCCAGTACACCCATAGCGTCTCCTGCATTATGTTCGCATCCGCCCGCAACGAATCCTGATGTTTCCAAATACTGATGTAGCACTCCTGTCGCAGCTCCGCAAAGAGATTATACTCCCCTCTCGACCGACGCGTACACATGTTCTCTATCTGAGCCTTGTGACGGTCGAGCAAAGCGTTGAATTTCGAATATTTATCTTGCTCGCTTTGTGACATTAGTGCAAATTTGAACCTATAGGGAGTAATTTGATTGACTGCTATATTTATTTGAATCTATTGGGTGTAATTTGATTGACTGCTATATTTAAATTATGTAAAATGACCTTTCAAC